>ERZ1032022.323-NODE-323-length-11794-cov-5.093279_pt1 | contig 11794 bp, 9 predicted proteins | sample MGYA00516699_ERZ1032022 | MGnify/ENA primary metagenome ERZ1032022 (study PRJEB33719, sample SAMN04261294) | wastewater metagenome | biome: rural village; feature: human; material: feces | host: Homo sapiens | place: El Salvador | collected 2013-01-07 ... | reverse complement strand
AGCAGGCTGCGTTCGACGCCTTCTGCAAGTATTTCTTCAGCAGCGATGTCTACGGCGCTTACTGTGAGGCCATGGCTGCCATCCCCACCACCGTGGAGACCCCGAAGATGAACACCAGCGAGCAGTTCAAGTCTGTTCTGGATGCCCTGTCCGCCGCTGATTACACCCACCTGATGTGGAACCAGGAGGTCGGCAACCGCGAGCTGCCCCCGGACTTCCGTAACTTCACCTACAAGACCTGCATTGAAGTCGCTCAGGGCTCCCGCGATGTTGCTTCTGCCTCCTCCGAGCTGCAGAAGACCTGGAATGTCGCACTCCAGAGCTTTAACCCCACCACCGGTCTCGGTGTAGAATAAGGGGCAACAGGCGCAATGATACCGGGGCGCACTTGCCAATGGGCGGTGCGCCCTTTCTGCGCCCAAAATCCGCAACCACCCTTTGAAACGGAGGGACAGCGCCATGCTGCAGAAGAAAAGAAAGTTTGATACAACGGCGTTTTTGTTCATTGCGCCTGCGTTCATCCTGTTTACGGTGTTCTTGATCGTGCCTACGGTATCCAGCTTTTATTATAGCTTTACCTCGTGGGACGGCATCAACCCCAACATCAAATTCATCGGCTTTGACAACTACAAAGAGATTTTTACCAGCGCCCGCTTTGGCAATGCGCTGAAAAACACCGCCCTGCTCACCGTTGTGATCTCAATCTGTGAAAATGCACTGGCTCTCGGTCTGGCGCTGCTGGTCGATAACGTCATCAAAGGCAAAAACCTGTTCCGCGCCATCTTTTACCTGCCGGTTATTCTTTCGGGCATCGTTTCCGGCTTTATCTGGAAGATCATGTACAGCTACAACTTCGGCCCCGTCAACAAGGTGCTGGATATGATCGGCCTCGGCGCCCTCAAGCAGGACTGGCTTGGCAACGCCGATATTGCCATCTGGGCGGTGGCCGTGGTCATGATCTGGAAGGGTGCCGGCTACTACATGATCATCTATCTGGCAGCCCTGCAGGGCGTGCCGCAGGATGTGCAGGAGGCCGCCACCATCGACGGTGCATCTGCTTTGCAGCGGTTCCGCTTCATCACGCTGCCGCTGATCTCCGGCTCTTTCACCATCTGCTTTACGCTGTCGCTGATCAACGGTCTGAAGGTCTTTGACCAGATCGCCGTTATGACGGACGGCGGCCCCGGCTTTGCGACAGAGACCATCGTCTACCTGCTGTATAAGTCCGGCTTTGGCGAGGGCCGCCAGGGCTACGGCACAGCGGTCGGCGTGGTGCTGCTGTTCATCATTCTGATCCTGAACAACATCCAGTCCGCAATTCTTCGCAAACGGGAGGTGCAGCTGTAATGGCAACACAAACTGTACAGGCAACAAACACCGCGCCTAAGAAAAAAATCAAAATTGCCCCCATCGTCTGCTTTATCGTCACGGTCATTCTGGCTGTCCTGTTCGTCTATCCGGTCTATTTCGCCGTCATCTCCGCCTTTAAGAGCAACGGCGAGATTCTGAAGGCGCCCCTCGCCTTCCCCACCGAGCTGTACCTGCAGAACTTCAAGGACCTGTTTGCCAAGACCGACTTCTTCACCGCCATCTGGCACACGGTATTTTTGACCGTTGTCAGCGAGGTGCTGATCATTCTGGTCGTGCCGCTGTCTGCCTACGCCATTGAGCGTCACAACAGCAAGGCCACCAAGTTTGTCTACGCCTACTTTACCGCCGGTATGATGATTCCCTTCCACCTGTATATGTTCCCGCTGTTCAAGGAGATGAAGGTATTCCATATCTACGGTACGCTGTGGGGGCCCATCATCTGCTACATCGCCGGCTCTGTCGCCTTCGGCACGCTGCTGTACACGAGCTTTTTGAAGGGCGTTCCCATCGACATTGAGGAGGCCGCCAAGATCGACGGCTGCACCGAGTTCAAGGCGTTCTGGCGCGTGGTGTTCCCCCTGCTGGGACCCTGCACCGCCTCGCTGGTCGTGCTGAACGGTCTGAGCATCTGGAACGACTTCCTGATGCCGTATCTGGCACTGCCGTCCAACCAGGCCAAGACCATTACGGTTGCCGTTTACTCCTTTGTCGGTCAGTATACCGCCCGCTGGGATATCGTTTTTGCCGGTACGCTGATCTCCCTTGTGCCTGCGCTGATCATCTATGTCAGCCTGCAGAAATATTTTGTCAAGGGCATCATGTCCGGCGCCGCGAAGGGCTGATTTTTATCCCGTAATATGCTAAAATTGGGTGTGGGCACTGCGCCCGCACCCAATTTTGCTGCATCGTGAGGTTTTGTTATGGATACGCCGCGCCGTCCGCACCGCGTCAGTTTGTTTGCCAAGTTCACAGCCGTTATCCTGCTGCTGGGTATTGTGCCCATCGTGCTGCTGGTCACCGTGCTGCAAAGCCGCATGCTGACCGAGTACCGCGCCAGTCTAGAGGACGCCTATCAGGATGCGATCGCCTACTCGGCCTATTCTATCCGCGTCCGGTTGGATACCTATACAGACCTGTCGAAATTCTGCTATTACTACAACTATTCCTCTCAGGGGGATTTTTCTTACGACTACGACAATTACGACAACCTGCGCAAAATCTTGTCCGGTGAGGCTTTTGCCGATACGGACAATGTCGCTGACAGCATCCGTCACGAAATGGGGCTGTTTCTGCACTATATGAATATGACGGACGCCGATATTGAGGCCTCCCACTTTATCTATGCCCCGGCGGGCGTGTCCGGGGCGGTCAGCTACCAGCTGGGAAACTACAACAACTCCCTGTTTGACAGTGAGGCGTATCTGCAGGCGGTGGATTTTGAACATTGGGACACCGAAAGCCGCAATATGGGGCTTGTGCCCACCCACGCGCTGGATTACATCGGCTTTCGCGGCTCGCGCACGCCGTATGTCTTTACCGTGGGGCGCAACTATTACGACATTACCGGCGCAGTCGGACATGAAAAATACATGGGTACGCTTTTTCTTGACCTGCGCACCGATGTGTTCGATAAGCTGTTTGCCACGCTGAACCTGACAGACGGCGGCACCGTCTATGTCACGGACGAGGCAGGGCACTGCTATTTTTCCTCCGACACGGCGCTTGTGGGCGAAACGCTGGACGTCACGGCGGAGGCACCGGCCGGCACGATGCTTTTGTCCGAGCCGATCCCCGAATACGGGCTGACCGTTTGGTGCAGCCAGAGCCGTACCCCCATCGAAACGCAGATCCGCGCCATGCAGCGGGCTGTGTGGCTGGTGGTCGCGCTGGCCGTGGCCGCGCTTGTCATCGGCTCGATGTTCTTCTCCCGCAAGCTGACCCAGCCCATCCGCACCATTATGCAGCACATGGGCGAGGTCGAGTCCGGTGATTTTACCGGGCGCATCCCTGTGACCGGCAACGATGAGCTGAGCGATTTGACCGAGCGCTTCAACCAGATGAGCGCTGAGCTGGACACCTATACAAAACAAGTGTATCTGTCTAAAATCAAGCAGACCGAGGCGGAGCTGAACGCGCTGAAAAGCCAGATCTACCCCCACTTTTTGTACAACACGCTGGAGGTCATCCGCATGACCGCTGTCGGGCGCAACGACCCGATGGTGGCCGATATGATTGAAGCTCTGAGCGACCAGATACGCTATGTCATCGGCACCGTCAACGACCTTGTGCCGCTGGGGCGTGAGGTGGATATTTTGACAAAATACATCTATCTGCTCAACTGCCGGTTCAGCAACAAGGTCAGCTTCTCCTACGATTGCGCGCATCTGGAAAATATCCTGATTCCCAAGCTGATTCTGCAGCCCATCGTGGAAAATTCCTTTATCCACGGCATTAAGCCGATGGACGGCCCGGGGCATATCCAGCTTATGGCCGAGCGGCTTGACAACACCGTCACCCTGACGGTCATGGATAACGGCGTCGGCATGGACGAGGATGCACTGAATAAGCTGTACACCCTGCTGGACAGTGACCAGCCCGGCCATAAAGAAAATTATGAGTGGGCGAGCATCGGACTGAAAAATGTCCATGACCGGCTGCGCTACCTCTACGGCAGCGACTACGGCATTACGCTGTACAGCACCCCCGGCGTGGGAACGGTCGTCAAGGCCACCATCCCCGCCGATCTGCAAAACCTTGCACAGGAGGAACCTCTATGCTGAAAATGCTCATTGCCGATGATGAGCCGGTCATCATCCGCGGCTTACAGATGCTGATCGACTGGGCGCAGCTTGGCATTGAGATCTGCGCCACCTGCGAAAACGGCGCCGATGCCCTGCGGGAGATCTTTGCCCAAAGCCCGGATCTGGCACTGCTGGACATCTCGATGCCCGGCAAGACCGGCATTGAAATTTTAAAGGCGCTGCACACCGCCCAAAGCCGCACCAAGGTCATCTTTATCAGCGGGTTTCAGGATTTTTCCTACGCGCACGATGCCCTCAGCTACGGCGCGGTGGACTATCTGTTAAAGCCTGTCAAAAAGGATGACCTGCTGCGCGCCGTGGAAAAATGCCTGCCGGTGCAGCCGGAGCACAGCGCCCCGGCCCCGGCCTCCGACACGGGCAGCTACTCCGATGCGTTCAGCCGCGTGGCCGAGATGGAGCCGACCAGCTATATTTTGACGGCCGTTCAGCCGCTGGGACTGACTGCCAGAAACGCCATGGAACGCCAGCTGATCGAGTTTTCGATCTTCGGCCAGCTGGACACCCTCTGCCGCCAGACCGGGCAGGGGACAGCATTCCAGAAAAAAGGGCAGTGCTATCTGCTGCTGGTCAACATGACGCAGGCGCAGGCAACCGGCTGGCTGCACGATGCGCAGGCCCTGCTGGAGCAGCGCACCAAGTGCAAGGTCGGCTTTGTGTGCAGCCCCGCCACCGCAGAGATGAGCGCCGTGCCAACCTTTACCGCCCCCTGCCGCGATGCCTGCCGCTGGTTCTATTTTGCCGACCGCTTACCGGATACCGTGCTTGCGATGGATGCACCGCCGTTTGGCGAGGCCCCTGCCGACACCGCCGCTCTGCATCCGCTGCAGGAGGCCGTGGCTGCCGGCTTTGTCGAGACCGACCGGGAAATTTTCAACCGTGCGGTGGAAAACCTGCTGGCCGCCGTTCCGCCCATCACCGATGGCCGCGCCGATGCGGCTGTCTACCACCTGCTTGTCTGCCGGCGCATGGTGCAGGCGCGGCTGGAACGCTCCGGCGTGCAGTGCGCGGGCGGCAGCAACGACCTGCTGGATGCCGCACGCGAGATCGCCGATTACCCGGCGCTGGAAGCGCTGTTCAAGAAATCGCTGGAGGAGCTGTACGGCCAGATGGCCGGGCAGGTCAAGAAAAATGAACATAAGGACATTCAAAAGGTGACCGACTATATTGCCGCGCACTACCGCGAGAACCTGACGCTGGAGGTGCTGGCAAAGCATATCCACATGAATCCGTTCTATTTCAGCAGCTATTTTAAAAAGCAGCTGGGGCAGAATTTCAAGGATTACCTGAACCGCGTGCGGATGGAACACGCGCTGGAGCTGCTGTTAAACAGCGATAAGCGCAGCTACGAGATTGCCGAGGAGGTCGGCTTCAAGGACTACCGCTATTTTAACGAGGTGTTCAGCCGCTACTACGGCAAGACCCCTGCGGCCTACCGCAAGAGCTTTAAGGAGCAAAACAATGGATAACGAGCGCATACAGTGGGCCGCCCGGATGCTGACCCTGCTGGAACCGTTGAAAAGCCGCCTGACGCCGGGCGGCAGCGGCTTTGCTTTGGGCGCAACCGCCGCCCATTACGAGACCGCGACCATCCCGATGGAGGCCTTCAGTCGCCCGCTGTGGGCGCTGGTGCCGTTCTGGGCGGGTGGCGGTCATGATGCCGCGTGGGAAGAAATCTACCGCCGCGGTCTTGTGTCCGGCACGACCCCCGGCGGACCGGGGTATTGGGGCAGCTGCCGCGACCTTGACCAGAAATTTGTCGAGATGGCGGCGATCGCCTACGGTCTGCTGCTTACCCCCGATGTGCTGTGGGATCCGCTGAACGACACCGAACGCGAAAATCTGGCAAAGTGGCTCGACAACATCAACCACTATGAATGCAGCCACAGCAACTGGCAGTTCTTTTGCATTCTGGTCAACTGCGCACTGAAAAAGCGCGGTATGCCGTATAATAAAGAGCGGCTGGAATGGGGGTTGACCCGCATCGACAGCTATTATGACACCCACGGCTGGTACTTTGACGGCCAGGGCGGCATGAAAGACTACTATAACGGCTTTGCCATCGTATTTTACTCGCTGCTCTACGCTATGACGATGCAGCAGGATGACCCTGCGCGGTGCGAAAAATTCCGCGCCCGCGCCTGCGCGTTTGCGCAGGATTTTATCTACTGGTTTGATGAAAACGGCGCGGCGGTCGCCTATGGCCGCAGCCAGACCTACCGCTTTGCACAGGCGGCATTTTTCTCGCTCTGTGCGGCGGCAGAGCTGCCGGTGTTCACGCCGGGCATTATCAAGGGCATTGTCACGCGGCATCTCGACTGGTGGGCGGTGCAGCCCATCACCGATAACGGCGGCGTGCTGACCATCGGCTACGCCTACCCGAATCTGATGATGTCGGAAAACTACAACGCCCCCGGCTCCCCCTACTGGTGCATGAAGGCGTTTGCGTTTCTGATGCTGCCCGCGGCGCATCCCTTCTGGCAAGGCCCGGCGGAGCCGCTGCCCGCGCTGGACGCCGTGCGCCCGCTGCCCGGGGCCGAAATGCTGGCCCAGCGGGTAAACGGCATGGCCGTGCTGTACCCGGCGGCGCTGCGGGTGAAACACCCTTTCCCCCAGATGGAGGAAAAGTACGCAAAGCTGGCCTACTGCTCGCGGTATGCGTTCAGCGCCGCGCGCAGCCAGCGCACGCTGGAGGAGGCTGCGCCGGATTCGGTGCTGAGCTTCCGGTATCTCGGGCATATCTTCGTCAAGGCTGCGCCGGAGTCATGGGAAATGACGGAGAACGGGACCCGCGCCGTCTGGTCGCCGCTGCCCGGTGTGCAGGTTGTGACCGAGCTGCTGTTGTGCAAGGGCGGGCATCTCCGCCGCCACACGGTTACGAGTGAAATCGCCTGCGAGGCGTTCGATGCCGGGTTTGCCGTCACCGATGACTGCCCCGGCGCAGCACACAGCTGCACCGCCATCGCCGCCCGCGCGGAACACCCCGGCGGCTTCTGTGCGGTAGAGGACCTGACAGGCCGCGGCACGCCGCTGGTTTTGGACCCTGTGCCTAACACGAGCCTGCAGTACCCCCGCACGGTCATCCCGATGGTACAGTATGCGATCCATCCCGGCACAACCGTGCTGGAAACAAAAGTAACATTTGCCTGAGGAAAGCAAGATGGATGATAGTTTCGATCCCCGCAGCTACGGGGCTATGGCTGACGGCCACAGCAAAGACACGGCTGCCGTGCAGGCGGCGATAGATGCCGCAGCCACGCAGGGCGGCACGGTGCGGCTGGCAGGCGGTACATTTGTCTGCGGTACGCTGTACCTGAAAAGCAATGTGGCGCTGGAAATCACCAACAGCGCCACCCTGCTGGCCAGCCCTGATATTGCCGACTATGGCACCGATACCCACCACAACCGCTACCGCAACGAGCCGGAGCTGGACCGCTGCTTTCTGTTTGCCCAAGATGCCGAAAATGTCACAATCTGCGGCAGCGGCGTCATTGACGGCAATGCCGCCGCGTTCCCCAACGCAGGCAGCATCTACCGCCCCATGCTGCTGCGGGTGCTGCGCTGCCGCAATGTCCGCGTACAGAATCTGCGGCTGCTGAATGCTGCCGCGTGGACAACGGCGTTTCTGGATAGCGATTTCATTTGGGCAACCGACCTCCACATTGAAAATCACCGGAACTACAACGGTGACGGTCTGGATTTTGACGGCTGCCGCCATGTCTGGGTGCGCGGCTGCTATATCGACGGCACCGATGATAACCTCTGCCTGCAATCCAGCGGTCTGCCCGTGCAGGATGTGCATATTTCCGACTGCGCATTTACCTCGGTCTGCGCGGGCATCCGCATCGGGTTAAAGTCCATCGGCGAGATTTCCGGCGTGGTTATCTCCAACTGCACGATGCGCAATATCTGGCGCGAGGGCATCAAGCTGGAATGCACCGAGGGCGGGAGCATTACAGATATTCTGGTGGAGAATGTCACTATGCACAATGTCCGCCGCCCGATTTTTGCGATTTTGAACAACCGCTACCGCCCGGACGATTTGGGCAGCAGTGTAGAGTTAGACCACATACCGCCCATCGGCACGATGGCCAGGCTGCGGTTTGTTGGCATCACAGCTGTAGATGACGAGGGAATGGCCCACGCCCAGCGCCGCTTTGACAATGACATCATGGGCGAGCCGAGGTTCGGCGGCTGCCGCCTTGATGCCAACGCCGCTCACCCGATAGAGGATGTGACAATCCGGGACTTTTGGTATACAGCCATCGGCGGCGTGCGCCTTGCCGACCTGCCCGCCGCGCCCTACCCGGAGGTCCCCGACCGCCTGCAAGCTCCCACCGCCCCCGGCAGTGAGAACTATTATCCGGATTGGAGCCGCACCACCCACTTGGACGCGCGCAATGTGCGGGGGCTTACGCTGGAAAATCTGCACTTCAACACTTTGTACCCTGACGAGAGACCTAAGATGCTGACAGAGGGGTTTGAAACTGTGCCTTAAGTATGCGGTTTTGGCAGTAAATACAGCAATCGTAACCAGAGATTGGAACGCCCGGGCACTTTTTGGTGGATAACTTTTGCAGGGCCGGCGGGGGAGAACACAGGTGCGGGCGCAGTGTATCAACGGCCCCAGAGGCTGCCTACCTGTTGCCCGGCCTCGGTGCCAACGGCGTTGTAGGCGGGCTGCAGGTAGTGGAACCGGTCCTTCATCAGCCCCCTGGCGGCAAAGGTCTTGAACCGGCGGCTGACCATGACAATATCCTCGCAGGCTGCGGCCAGTTCCTCCTGCGCCTGCTGGATCGGCACATACAGCTCCGGTTCATCGCGCTGGTTGCCGATTTGAATTAAAAAGCAGGTCTCCAGCCCGGTATCAATCATGAACTCATGGATGACACGGTCAGTGTTCAGCTTATAGACGGCCTTGAGGGTGTGCAGGTTGCCGTCGGTGCAGCCCTGGCACCAGACCATCGCGCTGTGGCGGATCGTGTAGCCGTTCTCGGCCAAAAATTGGCGGGCCCTGCGTGTGCGGCGGACGGCATCCTCAAAATACGGTGTGCCGGGCAGCCATTCGGCAATGGCAGAGCCGCCCCTGGCACAGGACACACCCACAACGGCAATGCCGGTCTGCGCGGTGCAGGCATTGACGAGGGCGGAGACCATGCTGCCGGTTTTCATGCCCGGCTCATTGACCCCGGCGGGGTCATTCTCGTTCACGCCGAACGGCTCGGCCAGTGGGTGCAGATGCGCCGGGTCGGTGACGGCGCGGTACTCAAACCCCATGCCGGGGGTTACGGCGGGGGCAAGGGCGGCATCTCCGCGCCCGGCCATGTTGCTTTGCCCCATAAAGAAGATAAGATCGACCAGCTGTGTACATTCCATTGTGAGATCGCTCCCTCATGATATTCTATAAAAGAGTATAGCAATCCTTCTTTTAAATGCCAATAGACGAATCCGACTTTTCCCTCGTACGCATCCGACTTTTTGCGGGGCAGGGGGTCAAAACCTGAATAAAGTCGGATGCGTACATTTTGTTTTTGCAAAAGATGTGGTATCATAAAGACAACACAAGGGGCCGACAAAACAAAGTCTAAATAGGGAAGGAGAAAAATCCAAGGCTGCGCTTGGTGAACGCCTCGCCGTTTTTTGATGCACGAGGCCTGTGCTTATGTATCCAGCCCGTAGGGCACCGGGTGCTTGCCGTAGCGGTTGGCGGGGCTGCCGGTCAGGGTCAGCGTCAGGGGGTTTTCGCCGGGGGTCAAAAGCCCCGCCAGCAGGAATTTGTGCGGCGGCCAGAAGGAGACGCCCGCCGGCTGGCCGTTGACAGTCAGCTCGGCCATCTCCTGCCCGGTCAGGGTCAGCAGCGGCGTGGCGGTCTGCAGCTCCGTTGCTGTGATCTGCAGTGTGGCGCGGTAGGTCTTGGTGAGATGGGCCGCGTCCTCGTCCGCAAGGGCAAAGTCTGGTGCGGCCAGTGACAGATAGGTAGGCGGCAGGGGAAGGGCCTCGCTTTCCCGCGCAGTGCAGGTGAACAGCAGCAGGCTGCCGCGCGCGGGCAGCTCCAGCGGCAGGCAGGCCCCCTTGGCGGTGCGCTCGGCCGGGCAGGCGCAGGGCTGGCCATTCCACAGATCGTACCGGCAAAGCGGAGCATCCACCGGCAGGGTCAGTCGGGTCTTGATGGGGGTGTTGCCCTCGTTGACCAGCAGCCAGCAGGTGCGCCCTTCCTTGCCCGCCACCGAGCAGCCCGCCACAAAAACCGACCCCTGCAGGTTGTACAGCACCTGCAAAAAGACGTGACCGATGGAATAGAGCGCTGAGTTCAGCCCCAGCGGCAGACCGATGCGCACGATCTGGCGCAGGGCTCCGGCATCAAAGCCGCAGGGCAAAACAGGCAGCGCAAGCTCTGTGCAGCGGCGGCGAATGTAAAAAATGCTGCATATCCACGACAAAAACAGTGCGATCGCCGTGGCCGCCGCCAACACCGCCTTTGGCGCTGAGCGCTGCAAGGCCCGCTATATGTGGGCGGGCGCAAAGCAGGACAACGCCCACCAGCAAAACGCCGGCGCCTGCCGCACGGCACAGGCCTTTGTGCAGCAGCTTTTGCAAGACACCACCCCCGCACTGGATGTGCTGCGGGTGAATTTCAAATAAATTTTGACAAAAAAGAAGGTTTTGTTTATGAACTACACCGAACCGAAGGTCATTTACACCTGCTTCCCCGGCGGCAAGCACAAGGTGCTGACGATGAGCTATGACGACGGTCGGCTGGAGGACCGCCGCCTTGTCGAGCTGTTCAACCGCTACGGCATCCGGGGCACCTTCAACTTGAACGGCGGCCTGCCCCGCCCCGAGCGCATCCCGGAGAGCGAGTGGGTCGAGCTGTACAAGGGCCATGAGGTCGCCTGTCACACCTACCACCACCCCACCATCTCCCGCAGCCCGCTGGATCAGACCGCACGGCAGGTGCTGGCCGACCGTATGCAGTTGGAGGGCGTCATGGGCTACCCTGTGCGCGGCCTTGCCTACCCCAACGGCAGCTGGACACCGGAGATCGCCGCCCTGCTGCCCGCGCTGGGCATCCGCTACGCCCGCGTGGTGGGCGACACCCACGACTTTGCGATGCCCCACGATTTTATGACATGGAAAGCCACCTGCCACCACACCCACAACCTGCTGGAGGACGGCAAGCGCTTTGTCGAGCTGTACAAGACGCAGTATCTCTATATGATGTATGTCTGGGGCCACAGCTTTGAGTTCCGCACCGAGGAGGACTGGGCCCTGATGGAGCAGTTCTGCCAGCTGGCCGGCGGGCGCGAGGACACCTGGTACGCCACCAACATCGAGATCGTGGACTACATGGCCGATGCCGCCCGCCTGCAGTACACCGCCGCGGGCGATAAGGTCTGCAACCCCAACGCCCAGTCCATCTGGGTCGAGGTGGACGGCCGCCACTATGAGATCCCCGCCGGAAAGACGGTGGCGCTGGTATAAGCGGATTCGCAATTTAAAAAGGAGAGAGCAATGGCAAACCTGATTTTTGACAAGGCCCAAATCGAGGCTGCGATCGACAAGATCGTGGACCGCACGATGCGGATGGACATGACATGGGACTG
>ERZ1032022.315-NODE-315-length-11878-cov-7.444303_pt1 | contig 11878 bp, 9 predicted proteins | sample MGYA00516699_ERZ1032022 | MGnify/ENA primary metagenome ERZ1032022 (study PRJEB33719, sample SAMN04261294) | wastewater metagenome | biome: rural village; feature: human; material: feces | host: Homo sapiens | place: El Salvador | collected 2013-01-07 ... | reverse complement strand
CGAAGCACCATAGCCTTTTCGCCGAAGCACCATAGCCTTTTCGCCGAAGCACCATGTTTTTTATTTTGAATAATTAGATCATAATTTAAATTGACAAAAACATGATGTTTAGTTATAATGTTGGTAAGGTGATAACAATGCCAAAACGCAAAAAACTCCCGAAAATGCCCGATTATGAGGGAATGGGCATAAATCCAAATAATTCGGAAATACAGAAAGCAAGACCATTAAAGTCGCTTTCGGAAACAGACTTAACGCTTCCGGAGTTAAAGATACTTGATGCATATCTTGCTAGAATAAATAGCCATAATAATAAACGTACGGTTAGGCTTGAAAAAGGGGAACTTGAAAAGGCTCTTGATGTCAGTGAGATAAAGCAAGATGATCTTGAAAAGCGTTTGCGTCATCTGTTTCAGGTAATTAAAGTCAAAGATGACCGCAAGCGCAAGGGATTCAAGCTTATCAATCTGTTTGAAGAAGCCGATGCAGAACAAGACGATAACGGACTATGGCAGATAACATTAACCTGTACTCAATCTGCTCGAGAATATATTTTTAATATCGATAATATCGGCTATCTGCGGTATAGGCTAAAAAACGTGATAAATCTCACGTCACGATACAGCTATGTGCTGTTTCTGTATCTGCTTGATAACCGTTTCCGTAAGTCGTGGAGAATTGACTTTTTGGAACTTAAAGCGTTGTTAAACTGTAACGCTGATACATATAAGCAATATTACCGTTTCAATGACCTGATATTGAAGAAATGCCACAAGGAAATCTGTGAAAAAACCGATATTTGCTTTTCATACAAGCCAATTAAGAAAGGCAGAAGTGTATCAGCTATAGAATTTACTGTGGCTACGGTTTCTGATGAACTTGCTAATGTTTCTGATCAGCTGCCTGAACAGCTCTCAATCATCGATTTTGATGATGAACCTCAAGAAATTGAATACGGCGGCGAGCTTGCAAATCTGCTCGGTTCGGCGGCGTGCGACGATGAATTCAGTCCGGAACAGATTCGGGTTTTGCAGGATTTGGTGATAAGAGCCGTGCCGAACGGCGATAACATGGAACGCTGCGACTACCTTATTCACCAGATCCATAAGATGAACGCTTACAATCCGACTCGTGAAAAGAGGTTTAACTATCTCAGAAGAATGATTGAAAAAGAGGTTAATAAACACGATTGAGCAAGAGTGCAAAAAAGCCGGTGTTTATGCGGTTTTCGCGTTTTTCACGTCTTTTGCGCAGGATAACTGACAATTCTTTCCCGGAGTGTCAGTTATCTTGCGTTTTGTTTTTGATGTGTTAGTTAACTGACATTTTGGCGGCTTATTGCAAGTTGTTTTCTCCCCTTTATCGTCGTATCATATAGTCACAGCAAGGGAACACCCCCAAGGCTGACAAACAAAATCAAAACAAATTACAGATAGGGAGAAAACATCATGAAAAAGACAGGAAGAATCAAAACAAGGATCACAGCCGCTTCTCTGGCGGCAATCACCGCAGCTTCCATTGCGGCTCCGGCGCTGACAAGCACCGTTTCGGCTGCGGAGGTCGTGACCGGAGGAAAATCAGTCGTAGCGCCGATCAATTGGGAACCGACAACGTCAACAAACATCAGTGAGATCGCAGGCATTGCCAAGCTTGAAAAAAAGCTGACGTTAGACGACATCGTTATCGGCGACAAGCTGGAGTACAACTATGACGGCATGCTCGTTCCCATGGGCGAGGCTCAGGACGATGCAGACCTCGTCGTCTTGGCGGACAACAAGAACGATGATAAGAAAGACGACAAGAAGGATGACAAGAAAGACGATAATAAGGGCTTCGACTGGGGCAAGACCGATAAGGGCGTAAAATACACGGTCAAGGCGCTTGGAATCCTCGGCGATGACGTCGAAAAGGTCGCGCAGTATGGCGCAGGCGTTTATGACATCATCAAGGCAGGTTCCAAGGCGGATATCGGCGGTCTGTACAAGAGCGGCAAGAACTTTCTCACTCTTGTAGGCGTTCTCAAGAAGAGCAGCAAGCATGAGGTAACGCTGAATGAACTCGGTCAGGCGATCGCGGAGCTGAAGGGCGCCGTAGAAGCGCTCAGCGATAAAATGAAGCTCGTTGAACAGCAGAGCTACCGCAACGGCTTGCAGTCGTTTGACAATGCCGTTATCGCGCTTCACACCTACTGCAACATTATGCAGGTCATGATGCAGGAAGCCGCGTATCAGGCAGAAGCGGAAGGCGTCCTGATTCCCCCCGCCGAAGACGCTTCCCCCGAAGAGCAGTTTGCTTACAACAAGGCTCTCGTTAAGTACATGGAGAACTCCGACAGCGACTTTTTCAAGGATTTCAAGTTTACGATCGAGGCGATCAAAACCAACTTTGTAATCGTTGCCGGCGAAGTGAGCAAGACCAAAGATCAGTCTCCGCTCACCACGTATGATAACTACGTCAACAACTACTTCAACTTCTATTCGCAGGGCTGGTATGCAAGACAGGCTTACCGTTCCAACGTCGAGCTTGAATTAAAGCGCGCATACGCTCAGATTGCGATCTATCACAACATCGGTTCTGACGAGACCTATTCGAAGGTAATGGAGCAGGACGTGAACCACACCTACACCGACCACATCTCCGATGCGCTGAAAGCGCTGGAAACCAACAATGCCGGAGACAAGAACAACAGATACAGCCCCACACTCGGAACCACCACCGGCTCTGCACACTGCTCAAACTGGGGAATGTGTGTAGGCGGCGTATCCAAAAAGCAGATGCAGGCATATTACAAGAATCTTGACGGACGCACCATCAGAGAAGACCTCGAGCTTGCCGGTTTTAATGTCGACGGTTGGGACGAAGCTGTTTGGCTGAACAAGAAAAGCGGTCTCGAATTCAACTTTAAAGTCAAGAAGCACCAAGGCGGTTTGAATCTCTTCGGTAAAAAAATCGGCGGAACAAATGGATATTATCACGATATTCTCCATTGGGACGGCAAGATAGAAACAGACGTCGAAATTAACGACAACTATACCTACTGGCAATTAGATAACAACAAGTGGTAAAAGACGACCCGCAATCCATCAGACATAAACAAAAGCAAAAGTTAAAAAGCAGTCTGCCAATAGGCAGGCTGTTTTTTGCCGATTGCTGTATCACACGTTGTCACAGCGTTTTTTTACTCAAGGCACATCGGGTATGCTTCGCGCGAAAATACAAATTTGAGGATGGAAAACTGCTCGCGAGCGCCGCTCGCCGTTTAGATAAGCTTCGTTTATTAACGTTTTATAACGTTTAAGGGGCTGAAAAACCGCATAGATAAGCCATTTATTTAATTAAAAAGGGACGTTTTGATACCGAACTAGGACGTTTTGATACCGAACTAGGACGTTTTGATACTCCGAACTAGGACGTTTTGATACTTTCAAAAAAAGGACGTATTGACAACAGAGTCCTTTTATGATACAATTTTTTTAGGTTTTAAGCCAATCTTATTTTTAAATAGGAGGTTTTGATACCGAATTAAGACAAAATTTATTAGCGTCCTATTTAAAAATTAATTCGGAGGATTTGAATATGGCAAGAACGATCAAGCACGAAATGACATACAATGCTGAATATAACACCGTAGCGGCAAATGATATTATCAGGGGCAAGCAGTCTATGACGTTACAGACGGCTCGGCTCATCAGACTGCTTGTAACACAAATAGCTGAGAAAGACAAAGACTTAAAAACGTACACTTGTAAGATTACTGACTTAGCTAAATTTATGAATATACCGAGAAATAATCTGTACAGAGACGTTTTTAAACTTTGCGAGTGCGCTCTTGACAGCAATGTTTACATCGGAACTGGAAATCCTAAGCACCCGTGGAAACTCTTTCGCTGGATTTCTATGGCGAGTTATGACGGTAAAGGCACAATCACTCTGCGATTATCCGACGAAATCAAGCCGTATGTCTTAGAGCTTGAGAAGTGGTTTACCCAGTATAAGCTCAAGAATATTCTCGAATTCAACAGCTACTACGCTATTAGATTATACGAAATAATCAAGTGCGAGGACGGTGCAACAGGCGGCGTAAAGTCTGAACTTGAATTTGATATTGAGGAGCTTCGGCAGTATTTTGACTGCGAAAATAAATATGCTGCGTTTAAAGATTTCCGGAAGCGAGTAATAGAAGTAGCCGTTCGGGAAATAAACGATAAGTCAGATATATTTATTAACCCGACCTACAAGAAAAACGGACGTTCCTATACAAGCGTGTCATTTGAGATACACGCGAACTACAGGCGGTTCATTGAAAAAACCACATAAGAAAGCCGTAAATTCAATTGCTGTATGACGATTAACAAACAGGAGCAGCCTGCCTTTCGGCAGACCGCTCCTTTTGCTTGCTGTATCGCACGCTGTCACAGCGTTTTTTATTTTTTTATTTCAAGGCACATCATTGTCAGGTCGTCGAACTGCTCCGCGCCGCCGACAAAGCTGTCCACCGCTCCGCGGACGTTTTTGAGTATTTGAGCCGCGGAAGCGTCCGTCTGACGGTTAAGCGCCTCAAGCAGCCGGTCAACACCAAACATTTTCCGTTCGCTGTCGGTAGCTTCGGGAACTCCGTCAGTATACAGGAACAGCTTAGCGCCCGGTTTCAGCTCCAGCTCATATTCCCTGTAGCTGAATTTCTTCATAAAGCAGATCATAGGGCCGTGTTTGTCCCGGAGTATTTCAAACTTGCCGTTTGGCTGCATCAGTATCGGGTACTCGTGACCGGCGTTTGCCGCCGTCAGCCTGCCGGTTGATATTTCAAGGATGCCGATCCACACCGTAACAAACATTTTTTCCGGATTGCCTGCGCTAATTTTGGCGTTTGCCGCCGTCAATATCTCCGCCGGGCTCCTGCCCATCTCCGCGTAGTCGGAAATGATGATCTTCGCCGACATCATGAACAGCGCCGCCGGCACGCCCTTGCCGGAAACATCAGCCATGACCATGCAGAGGTGATCTTCATCTATCAGGAAAAAGTCGTAAAAATCGCCGCCGACCTCCTTAGCCGGATCCATAGAAGCGAAAATATCAAACTCCGTTCTATCCGGAAAGGGAGGAAATACGTCAGGCATGCTGCCTGTCTGTATCTTGCTCGCGGTCTGAAGCTCCGCGTTGATCCGCTCTTTTTCTACCTCTTCGCGGTACTTTTTGCGGATTTTCTTCATTCTCAGCAGCCAGATCAGCTGCGCAGCCACAGCTAATATCAGCAAATCCAGAAGTCCTATTAAGATATAGAACCAAATCTGCTCATAAAACGCTTTGTTCTTTTGGATGGTCACTGTCAGATCATGCCATTTGTTGCTGACCGAATCGGTGACGTTAAGGCTAAACCGGTAATCTCCTCCGCTTAGATTGGTGTAATCTATCGGAGCAAGCCCGCTGTAGCTGACGGTCGTGTCTTTGTCCTCAAAGCCTTCGAGACGGTAAGAGACTGTAGGAGATATAAGCGAAGAATTTAGCACATAGCTGTAAACGACCAGCTTTCTGACGTCTGAGGAGATGTGAAAATCCCCGTTTTTATCGGGATAAATCATTTTTCCGTCGGCGCTGATATACGGGACGGCTATTTTGTAATTGTCGTGTATGTCAAAATCCTTCTCTATATTGACCCTTACAACGCCTGTCGTGCCCGCTATGTAAAGATCGCCTTTTTCGTCAAGGCAACTGTTTGAATTAGCTGCCGGAGTGCAAGGCATACCGTTTTCGGAGGTATAAAGCGTAAAGATGATGTCGTGATTTGCGATCATCTGCTCTGTCGGGACGATATAAACGCCCTTTTCGCTCAGGATCCACATATCATCCCTGCTGTTCTGGAACAAATCATAGTTGCTCCTGCTCGGGAACTCGCTCACGGTGGTTATCTTGCCGTCCTGCGTCATATAGGCGACAGAATTGCTTGTAATGATCCAGTAGATGTCTCTGGTGCGGTCTTTTTTGATGCGCTTGACAACGCCGGACGTAAGACCGTCCTGTGTGCCGAGGCTCCTGACGGTATCACCGCTGATGATATAGATGCCTCCTCCGTCCGAACCGATAAGGATATCGCCGTTTTCCCCCTCCTCTATCGTGAGTACGGACGGATTTTCAAGACCTTCCGCTCTGCCGTATGACTTGATAAGCTTAAAATCTCTGATGACGGCAAGCTCCGCGTCGCTGCCAAGCAGCACCGTACCGTCTTTAAGCTCTTTCATCGCCTGTATGTCGATCGATTCCAGTCCCGGCATATCCTCGCTGTATTTTTCGGTAAAGCTGTGAAGCGTTTTTCCCTGCAGACATGCCATGACGGCACTCGGGACCGATACCCACAGTCTGCCTTTACTGTCGTTCAAAACGCAGCTTACCTGATTGTTCTCACATACCCCTTTCAAAAAGGACATATTTTCATCGTTTTTGTTGGATAATTCATCAAAATAATAGACTTCGTTATATGTAATATCCGTAACGGCGTTGTTACCGTCAATGAATGTCAGCCCTTTGCCTGTCGCGATATACAGCTTGTTGTCCTTTGCTATGACGGTATTCACCAAATTTTCGGGCAACTCGTATTTAGCGTTAACATCCTCAAAACGATTAGGAACGATTTTCATCAGCCCCTGACGTGAAGAGGTGATCCACATATTGCCCTGATAATCCGTTTTGATGTGTCCGATGGAGTTTTTGACAGGTATATCCCTAAGACACATGACATCGTATTCTTTTCCCGGGGATGAGGGACTTGTTTTAAAGGCATATACATCCGTGCCGGTGCTGATCCATACCATTCCGTCTATGTATTCAATGTTGTCGATTTCTTCTAAGATTCCTAAATTAGCAAGCTCCATCTGCTGATAGATAGATTCATCTTTTGACGCAAACGCGTCAAAAGAGCCGCGAATGACCATACTGTAACTGGCAAAATATATATACCCCGCATTTTCGGGATCCGGTATCATGCAAGTAGCCGAATAAGAATTGGAATAAAAGTATTTTTCCAACTTTCCGTTTTTGACCGTAAAAATACAGCTATCCGCATCAAGACCGTAGATGACGCCATCCGCTCCGGCTTGTAAATTGATAATTTTCTTATCGGCGATTCTCTCATCGCCGACCGAGGACAGCTTCATATCTTCGTTGATAACGGCAACGCCTTGCTTTGTCGCCGCGTAGATATTGCCGTCTCCGTCCTCTGTTAACGCTGTAACCGAGCCTGTTGCCAATCCGTCGTCATCATACCAGTAAGTGATTTTGCCGTTATCCATCACCGCAATACCGCAGCTGTCGGAGCCTATCCATAATCTGTCTTGACTGTCGACGTAAAGCGACTGCACACCCGAAAATTTTTCTTCTAAAGAAAATTCCTCGAAGTTTTTTCCGTCGTACCGCACAAGATCGGCGTGCGTGCCTATCCAGATAAACCCGTCTTTTGTCTGCGCGACGTCGTTTACTTCTGACGAAGGCAAACCGTTTGTGTTGTTATACAACTCGGTTGAATACCGAAAATCATTCTCAAACGGATCTACGGACGGAACTGAAGCGTCATTGCTGAGTATAGTGTCACTAAACGAGCTGCTTTGCTCCTGATCGGCGATGACAATCAGAGAAGTGTTCCCGAAAATGACGGAAAAACACAACAGACAGGTCAAAAAATATTTTATATTTTTAATCTTCATACACCCACTGGCTTTCTTTTACGTCTGAATTCAAAACAAAAGCAGATCTAAAACTGTTATTTATCTGTATCACAACGGTTGTGATATGGTTGTTTTGATAAAACACAACGTTGCGCAACCGGTTTTGTACTGTTATTTTCTGCCGAATAACCTTTCTTTCCATGTCAGCCTGCGGTGCCGTTCTGCTTCAAGCTCGGCACGGAGTTGTTTCAGTTCGGCGGCGGCTCGTTCCGATTGGGTGGTCAGCTCCTGCACCTTCCGCTCTGATTTGTGCGACAGTTCTTCTGAAAGACGCAGTTTTTCGCTGCTTTCAAGCCGAAAACGTTCAAGCTGCAGGATCTCCTTGCTCTGAGCAACGATTTTTTCCGCCTGCTCGGCAACCTTAGCCAACAAAAGAGTATTTTGCTCTTGAAGCTGCTCTATCCAAGCAGATTTATCTTCCTGTTGGATAATAATTGGATTCCTGCTGCGGTGTTCCTGTAAAAACGCTATCGCTTCATCGTCAAGAAGCTGCGTGCGTCCTTGCTGCAAAACATGCCCGTCAAGCTCTTTTTTATAACGTCTCAGCTGCTTTCGGATCGCTTCACAGCTGACATGATTCCTTTCAGCCAGTTCTTTTACTGTTATCATCCAATCACCTCTATCACAACCGGGTTGAGAACCGTTGCGCAACGTTGTGTTTCATAACAACAACTATATCACAACGGTTGTGATATAGTCAAATAACGGTTTTATATCTGCTTTTATTTTGAATTCAGACTTAACAAACAGGTCTTAAAATGATATAATTTATTCAAAAACAAAGATACGGAGGCTTTTTATGGAAATTGCGATCTCTAAATACAAAAACAAGCTGACAGTCGCGCCAAAAGGCAAACTCGACGCCTTAACTGCGCCCGAACTGGAAGAAAAGCTTGAAGAAAAAATAGACGGCGTGGAAAATCTGATATTTGACTTTGCGGAACTGACCTACATATCCAGCGCCGGTCTGCGCGTGCTGATGATATACATACAGCTAATGGAGGAACAGGGCAGCGTAGTCATAAAAAACGTTTGCAGGGAAGTAATGGATGTATTTGAAGTGACAGGTATTACCGACTTTCTTGATATCAAATGAGGACGGCGTGCTATGAAAGAGATAGATATACCTGCGGCAAAAGAGAATCTGCCGCAGGTTATGGCATTTGTAAACGGTCAGCTTGAACAGGTGGACTGTCCCGCGGGCGTCCAATCAAAGATTGGGCTTGCCGTTGAAGAAATTTTTATGAATATCGCAAGCTATGCCTACAATTCGTCTGTCGGCTCAGTGCTGATAACGGTGGATATCATAGACGAATCCTTGGACATTGTGATCAGCTTCACGGACGATGGTACGCCTTACGATCCGCTTTCTCACCCGGATCCGAGCCTGAAAACACCTCCGAAGGAACGCAAAAATGGCGGCTGGGGCATATTTATGGCAAAAAAGATGATGGATGATATGCAATACGAGTATACAAACGGTCGAAACGTTCTGACAATACGGAAAATATTGAACTCCGGTAAGTAACTTATCTTCTCATTGCTTTGTCCGAAAAGAATTGCTCGATGCACTTATCGATCGCTGAAAGAGACTTCACGATATAGTCGCAGGGTTCTTCCAAACCGTTGATTACCCAGCGCTGAATAACGGAAAGGCAGCCTTGTGAGCGGTAGCAGCAGATATATGCAAGTTCTTTGTTGTCCATTTGAATCCTGAGCTTGTCACTGTAAAGCTTCTTGAACATCCCTTCGATAAGCTTACTGAGCTTATCGCGGAGATTGCTCTTGCTGTTCGGATTGAATATCATTCCGAACGTAACGCTATTGTCGTAGATATACTGAACCAGCTTTTGGAAGAACTCCTCGGTGGTTTTGTTTTCGATTTGCAGCACAATAACGCTGATATCGATCAGCAGCTCCCGTTCTATCTTGTCATATAGGTCGTACACGTCAATATAGTGCTTGTAAAACGTAAACCGGCTTACCTCGGCTTTATCGGCTATTTCCTGCACGGTTATCTTGCGCAGCTCTTTTTCCTGCAAAAGCTCCGCAAGCGCCCGGCGTATCATCTTCTTGGTTTTGACAGTGCGTCGGTCAACGGGTTTCTTGTCTGGCATAGTCGGTCACCTCTGTTTTTTACTGCTATCATCATAGCAGATTAAATATATTTATGCAAGGCAACAAACCGCAGCGCCTTATGACCTGAGATGAATAATTCTCTTTTTTTACCGTACACTTGAAAATGTCTGCGGAGTATGATATAATAGACGTAGGCGAAATGAAGTTATAGTCCAACTGGACAAGAAGAACCCCTTGGAGATGGCAGTCTCCAAGGGGTTCTGCTCTTTTACGGTGAGTAACCGTTTAGGCTGTTGCTGTCTTAGTCGTTCCTATCCAACCATTTGCCAATGTAGTAGGCGACTACACCAGCCACAACAGAAACGAGAAATGAAGTTATAATATCCAACGTGGCACCTCCTTCCTGCTGGAAAGAGTCGACAGCTCGGATATTATACCATACTTTGCGATACTTGTCGAGGTCAGTGGATCACAGAATACCGCTGACCGTTTTTATTGCCGAGGATCCTCCGAAGACCCTTCGGCAATCAACGCCCCCGGAGTTCCGGGGGCTTCAGCTCCCACAGGAGCTGAACAGGGGTGCAGGGGGCTCCCTGCCAAGTTGATTTTTATGGAATAAAAGTATAACTTGCTATACCTTTACTTTTTCTTAAAGGTGTGCTATGCTATTATCAGATAGCATAGCACGGCTTTCCACCAACAGAAAAAGAAAAAGTAAAGGTATGCAAAGAAAGGAGCAAGAGCTATGGCACACGTCACAAGTTACAAAGTTGGCGGCGCGATCGGCGTGCTCAAACATGATGAACGGTCGGAACGCGACCATGTTCAGGAGCGCAAGAATGAGAGTATCGATAGCAGCCGAACACACCTCAACTACAATATGGCTGTTAAACGCAACGGAACGCTTATGCAGCACATCAAGAGAGTGTGTGACGAGAATAACGTCCGTCTGAGTACCCGGAAGGACTTGAACGTGATGTGTTCGTGGATAGTAACTGCTCCAAAGACGGTGAAACCCGCAGAGCTTCTCCTGTTCTTCAAAACCTGTTTTGATTTCATGGAAAAGAAGTACGGCAAGCAGTACACCTTATCAGCTACCGTCCATATGGACGAAACAACGCCGCATATGCACTTCTGTTTTCTTCCTGTTGGTTACGATCAGAAAAACAACCGCCTGACCGTCTCCAGCAAGCTCGTTTTGAGCCGTTCACACCTCAGAACATTCCATAAGGAGCTTGAAAGCGAACTTAAAACGGTATTTGGTCGGAATCTCGGCATTGAGAACGGCGCAACCAAAGAGGGCAATCAGACTGTAGCACAGCTCAAACAGCAATCAGAGCTTGCCGCCGAAATTGAACAGCAACGGCAGGAGCTACAGAAATTAGCCGAGAAAAGCCGAGAATTAGCCTCTGAGACAGAAAAAGCACAAAGAGAGATAAAAAGGCTTACTGCTGAAAAATCAGCTCTAATGGCTCAAATTAAGCCGTTACAAGCGTTTCTTATTAGCTGTGATGCCCTCGATGCCATGGGTAAACCTAAAAAGGGCGGGAAAATCATCTATACTGCAAGTGAAGCTGCTACACTTAAAGAGCAAGCCCTCGGCGCGTTTGTCGCAAAGAGCGAATTGGAGGAAATCAGAGCACAGAACAATGCCCTTGTACGCAGATATAGCGGAATTGAGAGCAGATTAGACCGTGCAAGTTCTCTTGTGGCTGATTTGAAAGCTCAGAACAACCAATTAACAGACCGTATCGAGCATATTGAAAGTGTTTTGACAAGTAGTCCTCAGCTGATGAAACAGTTCCAGCAGCAGTTAAAACAACTGGCTAATAGTTCTCAGCAGAAAAATAAAGAAATGAAACTATAATTTGGGGTAAAAAATCGGTCAGTCAGTCGGTCTTTCGCGCGCACGCGCACGCGCGCGCACGCGCGCGGATAGACCGCTTGATTACTTCTTGATTACTCTCTTGATTACTCTCTTGATTACGGGGTATTAAAAATGGCTTGTTTATGTGTTTTTTTTTACTTTAGCACCATAGCCTTTTCGCCGAAGCACCATAGCCTTTTCGCCGAAGCACCATAGC
>ERZ1032022.312-NODE-312-length-11964-cov-10.656478_pt1 | contig 11964 bp, 14 predicted proteins | sample MGYA00516699_ERZ1032022 | MGnify/ENA primary metagenome ERZ1032022 (study PRJEB33719, sample SAMN04261294) | wastewater metagenome | biome: rural village; feature: human; material: feces | host: Homo sapiens | place: El Salvador | collected 2013-01-07 ... | reverse complement strand
GAATTGAACAATCTCAAGATTCTCACGTTGAAGGATGAATACAGTAGCTGTTGTGTGTTTCTGTAGGATAATAGACATTTTACCACTTTTGAACACTAGGAAATCACCAACTACTGCAAACTCATTAGTAACCGAAATACACTTCCTAAGTAATTCACTATCTACGCAAAAGTCTGGTAATACACTTTTCTTAAAAATATAATTTTTATTATAATATGTATAACAATAACCTTCACTAGAAATAAATGGAGTTTTTAATTTTGAACATAATCTAACTAAATAAGAATAATCATTAAAACTTAAACAATCGGTATCTTTAAATCTACTAAAGATACTAGACTTCTGTTGTAAGTCAATATATGATACTTGTTTAGGAACTATTGTCTTATAAAACAATTTATCTCTATCATTATAGAATGAGAATGAAACTTGTGAATCAACAACAGTTACTTCAACTTTACCATCAAGAACCATATTACTAAACAATGCAGTATCAAGTCTTACATTAACAGAGTCATTAGGAATCATACTGAATGCAGGACACATGTATTGAACATAACATTGACCATTCTCAGAACATATAACTACAGTCCTATCCTTATATAGAATATCTAAATAAGAACCAAAGAATGGTGTAAGTTTATTAAACTCAGCAACATCTATTTTAAAAGAAAACATTAATATAACATCCCCTCAACAGTAGTACATAATGAATCAATTACATAGTCTAAAGTTCTTTTGAATTCTTCAACATTCTTTATATCCTTAAACTTTTCTTCATCTAATAAATCTAATAAATTAGGATTATACTTATTTACTACTTCAACAATCTCTGGTGTAAGATTTTGTTTTAATGAAACTAAAGAAGAAATACATTCATTTAGCATAGACTCATTACTCTCTATTACACCTTGTCTTTTATTATACTCATTTAATAAACTTTGAACACTCATTATTAAAATCTCCTTTCTATTTCTTCCATAAAATTATCTTTAACGTCTAATAACACACTATCGATTATATGATTATAAATTTCACTATTAAATTTAAGTTTAACGTTATCTATTAAATCTTCAGTACAAATATCAAGATTAATAATATTCATAAGTTCTTTTCTTTTTTCTCTCTTCTCTTTTTGTTTTTCTATAACATCAAACTTTAAACATTCTTTTTCAGACATTAGGTTAAATTTATAATCTTCAACATTAGTAAGTTCACCATTCTCAACATAAACACACGGAATAGTTCTCTCTAAATAATCATCACTAACTTCAGTATAGTTTGGACGATTTAAAGACCCTAGGTAATAAAGATATCTTTTACCATCTATCATCCACTTACCATAGTATTTATGAAAATGTCCCATAAAGCTATAATCATAACCAAACAAAACATCATGTTCTTCAAGCTTTATACTCTTAGTTTCATATTGGTCTAATCCTCTCAACCCTGCACTAGCAACAGCAGGACCACAAGTTATATTTTGATGAAACAATCCTATATTTATTTTATCTGGTAATGGTTCTAAAACTCTTGAACCATAATGATTAAAATTAAATACAACATTACCATCTACTAATCTATCTCTAATCTTCAATAAACCAGTTATACCTAAAAGCTTAATTCTATTATGTGGTAAATTAGTAACATCATTAGGGATATTAGAAATAAGATTATAAAAAGGATTTCCACTAGGGAAAGATTGTTCATGATTTCCATATACAGTAAAAATACCTTTAGTTATCTTATCTAGGTATGTAAAGAAATCAAACTCTGCTAAAGCGGCTTCAACACTTCTATAACCTTTACTATAAATATCACCTAAAAATAAAACATATGAATTATAACCTAAACTATTAGTATAATTAACTCTTTCTACAATCTTTCTTTTTACATATAAACACTCATTAACATAAGAGATTCTATTCTCCTTATCAGTATAATCAAAGTGAGTATCAGTTATGATATGGTACGCATTCTTTTCCATTTACAAACTTGATTGACCCATGTATAGGGCAATCATACACCTCCCCTTTTAGATTATCTAATTGCATCTTTAATCTTTTACTTTCAATATCAAGAACCTTATTCTCTCTTAAAAGATATAAGACTCTATTTAATAATGGATAAAACGAATTCAGAACTTCTATAGTTTTTATCTCGTCCTCACTAGGGAGTTTTGTGTCATTTACATTTTTTAATTTATTACTTAAATCTTGTAAAGATGATATAAAACTTAAAGTCTCTGGATTAACAGGAAATGGTTTAATAGAATTAACACCATTAACCTTATTATGTATAGACTGTAAATTATCTGCAATATTCAAGAGAACTTTAGCATCGGTATTTACATGTGCAGATACATTTATATTATTTAACTTCTCTCTAATACCTATAAATATATCAGATAAAGTTAAAAGTACATTACTATCATTAGCTATTGACTCTCTATGAGCAACATCAACAATTTTAATATTAGACAACTCTCTACTTAAAATTGTTTTTTCAGAAGACTTAATTCTTATATCTGAATTTAGAGATTTTATTCTCTCTGTAAGAATATCAATAATCTTTTCAGCTCTTGACTCTCTAGTCAATAAACCTAAAATAGAATTATTAACTTTAGCGTCAGAATTTATTAAAAACTTAGATTGATTATCATCTATAACATTACCTATAAGACCATCTTCACATATAAGTAATCCTAATGCTTTCCTTAATCCATTAGGTAATTCATTTCCTTCATAAACTAATCTATCTAAAGAAGGACCACTATAATAGTTTGTTTTAGTAAGAGTAATCTCAGCCCAATAAATATAATTATCTGAATGAATAAATATATCAGACTTATTACATCCAAATCTAATATACTCTCTTCTCTCACCACTATTAAATTTATGTCCATTCACTAGGACTTCAATGACTTTAAAAATAATACTCTTACCAGTATTATTATCTGCAATTATAACATTTAATCCCGGGCAAAAATCATAAGTAAAGTTTACCATAGATTGAAAATTCTTTATAGTTATTTTGTTTAACATCAAATACCTCCTAGTTAATTAAATATTAAATTAAGGACACTAGGAATTAATGTCCTTTATTAACATTTAATTTCCCTTTTATATATTTAGCAAAATCTAATGAATCCTTTCCATACAGAATTTTAAAAGAATCATCACCAGTTAAATCAAGACAATAAACTAAAAATTGTTCTATACTATCAAACTCTAAAGTATCATCTTCACCTAATAAATCAATACATTTAATTTTGTTACCTTGATACTCTAATACATAACTAGAATTATCTATAACCTTCTTCACTAGGTATTCTGATAACATACTATCAATTTTGTTTCTATCCATAACTCACCTCCAATATATTACTCTAAAAATATATAATACAGTGGGATAATCCACTGTATTATACATCTAAATTAAACCCAATTATTCACCAATAGAAAGATCAACTTCTTCTAATTCGTCTTCTTCAGCTAATGCATTCATTATAGCAGATTTAGCAAGGTCTCTATCTTCTTGAGTAACTGTATCTTCTGGTAATTCACCCATAGAAGCATCTACTAAAATACCATCAGCCTTATCTCCCCAAACTAAACTAATAATGTCACCAAATCTATTTACAGTACCATCAGTTAAAGATAATTTTTGTAAGTCGCAAGTATCTTTTAAGTTTCTAGCTAAAGCTTCAATAACATCAGAAGTTAATGGGTCAACATAAGAAGAAGCTAACATAATCTTATCTAAGTTCTCTAAAGAATCTAAAGCATTAACAATCTTAGAGAATAATCCATCAACATCCTTTACTGGAAAATCAGCATAGTTATATGCAGTATCTTGTCCTCTTTGTTTTGCATCTTCTATATCTGGAACAATCATATCTACTTCATAGAAATCAGCAAAAGTATCTTTATAACTATAGTCTGCTTGTAAACCTTCAATCTTTGTTCTTATAGGTTTAGTATATGCAACTTGAACTAAAGCCTTTATAAAATCTTTTTCTTCCCACTTTCTTATTGCTTCATAATCTAAATCTAAACCTTTAGCTGCTAATGGTAATTTCATACCAAGGATAGTATTTCTTGGTCTATCTTCTTGAATTGGTGACTTAGACATAATAGCTAATCTTTGCTTAGATTTATCGTCATCAGTCTTATTAGCACCTTCTTCTAATTCCCAATCTTTGTACTCTTGTAAATAAGCAGCAGAGAAGAAATTACCTAAAGAAATTGCAGTTTTTACGAAGTTAGGTAAAGTACAAACCTTTCCTTCAGCGTCTTCCCATTTTTCTATTATGTTACCAACTTCATCTCTCTTAATGTCAACTTTAAAGTCTGCACCATTATCTCTACCAGTAACAGCTTTATTATTGATATGAATTTGGTTAATTGTGAAGATGTTTGAAACAAAGAATTTAGAGAATACTTTTCTATCTTCTTCTGTTACAACTTCTAAATTTGAAAGATCCCAAGAAGCTTCTCTTGCTTTAGCTAAAAATGCATTTCTCGCTTCTTCGTTCTCAGCATAAAATTTCTTTAAAGCTAATAAAGTAGTAGTTACAGATTTTTCAGTTCTGAACTTTCTTGCTGCGTTGTAGTTTGTATCCTCAACACAAGTAAATGGGTTGAATGGAATTGCTAAAGATTTGAATAGTAAAATTCTGCTCTTTGAATTTCTATCCTTCTTTAAGAATGGAATTCTTCTTCCATAAGATTTCTTTTGTAAGTCCTCATTTCTTAAGTCACTTACTGATGAAGTAGATACCTCACCTGATTGTAATTTTGCTAAAAATTCGTCGATATTAATTGACATACTGTATTCCTCCAATTTAATAAATTTCACATCTATATATTTTTTAAAATAAAGATTTAGGTGTTAAATCCTCTAACACTTTAAGAAGATAGGAAGCTTAATTTTATCATGAATTGCACTCATTTGTTCAATAAAAGCCTCTCTATGATTTTTTACAAACTCATCAATGTCCTTATACATACCCTGTCTAATAGGTATAACATTAGGAAACTTTCGTTTTACATTATTTAATAAATCTAAACCAGCCTTATCATTATCTGAAGCAACATAGATATACTTGATAAATGATAAGCAAAATTGAATTTCTTCTGTTAAAGTAGAACCAAGTAAACAATAACTATTAAATCCACAATCTGCTATATTTAAAGCATCAAAAACACCATCGGTAATAATTATATATTCATCTAAAATAGCTTTTTCTAACCCAAGTGGACATAATCCAAACTTAGCTTTATCCATTAGGATTTTTGAAGACTCTTTATATTTAGACATTGTATTTAAAACTTCGTTCTCACCTTTATTTAAAGTTACAAATGGGTTGTATCCTGTAAAACCTCTTATCTTTCCTTTTATGTCTCTAATAGGAATCACTAGGTGTCCTGTCCATTTACAATTACCATTAAAGTCATAACAATCATAACTACTATAAGTAATTTCAGGACCAAAGTAATTTCTCATGTAATCTGGATTAGGTACATAAAATGCATTTAGGTTAAAAAGAATATTAGGTCGCATGGACCTAACTTCTCTACAAATCAAACCCAAATAATATTCTTGTGACTTTAAATCATTATCATAAATATTTTTTATACCTTGTTCTAACATAAACAATAAACCTCAAAATCACAAACACTATAACATCTTACTTCATATGTTTCATATTTAAAAGTTTCTTTAAGAACTGCCTTTTTACCAAATAATGTACCATCTTTAATATTACTATAAGATGTTAAATAAAGTTTTCCATTTAATTTATTTAATTGCATTAGTATTACTATTACACCTGCGCAATCTCTAATAAACATATCTGTTGTTGTATAATTCTTCTCTAGGAAACTTTGGAATTGTGAAGGATAAAGAACTTTAAATTTATCAGACTCTAACTCATAACCAACATAAAATCTTGGACTAACATTTCTTGATTTAGATTTATCTTTCACAAAGCAACTATAACCTTCTACACACCCAAACTGTGATATCATCTTACTATAAGGATATTCTGTAGCATCATTATTACACCTTGAATAAGACTTATTAATATCTGAAACAGAAACCTTATCATTTACTTCCATAGCAGACACTAGGAATGTAGTTAAGTTTTCTATATCATCTGGTATACCATGCAAATCTATATAATTAGTAAGATACTTAAATAGATTTATTAAAACGGTACAAACCTCTAGGTATTCACCAATATTAGGGTCACTCATATCATCATTTATAGTCTTTATAAGATATCCAATACTATGAGAACCATTATCCTTGTATGAAATTAAAGTCTTTAAAAACTCAGACCTAGTAAGACCCTTAGGTTTACCAATTCTTAAATAAGAAGCTTCTAAATCTTTCCAAATCTTTTCTATATTTTTAACTTTCATAGTTTAAAACCACCTTCTATTCTTTTTGAATAATATTGTTTGCTAAATCAACTAAATATTTAGTGCCGTTTACTATTAACTCATTTGACATATGGTCTTCTGTTAAAGTAAGCTCATTCTCTATATTATGTTTATCTAGAATACTATGTAATATTAGGGACATAGCTTGGCAATTACCAACTCCCTTTTTTAATACACCATTAGGGTCACTATCATTTTTACTATATGTAGACTCATTTACAAAATCAATACACTGTTGTACTACTTCAACTTCTGTACCTTTAAATGTAGGAAGCTTATTAGTACTTATATCAAAAATCTTTGGAAATACTAATGAATAACCTTTTAAAGTTATATAGTTGTAATCATACAACAAAGCATAATCAGATTGTAATTTCATTTGAAGACTAAATTCAATATCATCAATAGTAGAACCTTTTGTTATCATTATACTATTAGTTTTAACCCCTATTACGATTAATAGAAGTAACATAATCCAAATGAGATTTTTTATTCTTCTTACCAGCTTTTTCAATAATATCCACCACCTTATTAATGCGTTCCATATCCCAATAGTCTGGACGTTCATTATAACTCTTAAATATGTTATAAAGATTATTAACAGTACAAACAGGGAATAGACCTTTATATTTATCATCACGTTCATCAACTAAAGGAGTGTCAGAAAACTCAAAACATAAGAGTCTATAGCTTTTATACTTACTAGGAAGAACTTCCTTTAAAGCAACTCTTATATTATCCTCTAGAACATAAAAGTGTTTTATATGTTGGTCAAAGATATCCATACATTTCTTTCTGCCAACACCATTCTTCAAATAAAGTGTACCCTTATCACATAAGAATTTCTCACCCTTATAAGATTTACATTCAAAGCTGAAAACACATTTAGGAGTGAATAATGTTAAATCTAATTCCGTTAGGTAGTTAGGGTTAGAACCATCACTAACATTTTTTAAGATAAGCCCTTTACTAATTCTCCAATCTTTTAAATTATGTTTTACTATAAAATCTGTCAACATCACATACAAAACACTCTCACAAATTTCACCACGCATTTCAGGAGTAGAATCTTTTGATTTTACCATAGACTGGCAAACAGCTATAAACTTCTTTAAATTCTTTTCCTTATTATAGTAGTTAACCAAACTATTAAATGTCCTACCCTTTACATCCAAAACAATACTCACCAACCTTTAATTAAATTTAAATAAATGACTTGTGTCATTGGAAAAGGGTTTTTAAATAGATACCCTTTAAAACTAATTAAAAACTTAATTTACTTTTATACTAACGATATTATCATTTCTAATTTATTGTTCTTAAAATCAAATCCCATAATTAACCCAAATAATCATATAAAACAAGTACTTATTAAAAATTAGGATTGTACTCTTGAACAATACTACCTACTGGTATACGAATTATAGTTTTATTCAAAGACTCATCAAGATACTCACGTGACTCATTTCTAAAACCAAGTAATCTACCAAACTTTGTAGGAACTGTTTCAATAACATTATAAGTATTACTTACAAGAACACTAGGATTAACTTCATCTGTCTCTTCTAGTAAAACATCTTCTGCATTTAACTTATCCAACTTATATCTGCCATCTTCATCTTTAACATAAAAGTAAAAATAGTTTTCAATTTTACTTTCACCACTGATAAAACCACTACTAAGAATAAAAGAACCCTTCAAACTACAACTAGTATTACTATTCAAATTTATACTAGCTATACCAAGTAAAATAATAAAGGCTCTAAATTTGATAAAGCAAGATAAAAGAAAAACATACAGCCATTAGGAATACTATAAAGTACAAAACAAATTTAAGTCTAAATGCTGTTTTACTAAAATGTATACTAACATCAGTCTTTAAACCAGCTTCATCATTAGGGTTATTTATATTCTTAAATATCTCATAACTTGTAATTGAATCTCTTGAACTTTTACCCATAGCTATATATCTCCGTTCAACTCTTTTAACTTATATTCAGCAGCCATTTGTGCTTTTCTATAAATTGCATCATTATAATTAATCTTAAATACAATAGGAAGTCCACTCATTATTGATTGGTCATGTAAAAGCAAGTCAGTATACACTAATACAGCTGTAACATCATTTTTAAATAATTCAGTTTTCTTAGAACCTATTATCTTACATACAGCATTAACTAAGTCATTCTTATCACTACTTCCTACTTCATGATAAGTTATATTTTCACTATCTAAATTATAAAAAGATAATACAGACCTACCTTCTTCTCTAGCAACACCAACACATAATCTTAAAGTATCTTCACAAGGAATAAAGAATTCAGAATCCTTAGCATTATCTATAAGACTTTGAACATCAATAGATTCTAAATCTTTATAACAAGACTTACATAATCTATCAATATATTCATTAGGAATTATATAATTGTCAGAATAACTAAATTCTATTCTTAAAGGCATCCAGTCATCCACTAGGATATCTTGACACTCCTGGAAAATATCACAATGAGCTAGGTGTTCATCTTTTATTAAAAATATTAATTCATCATGTCTATTTAAATAAAGATAAATTCCACCATTCTCTTCTGTAATACCTCTCTCTGCAAATTTATCCATTATTGCATTAGCACAAGCTATAACTATTTCACTAGTACCAGTTTGTGAAGGAGCATTTAAAGCAGCATCCAAAATACCTTTAGAATCTTTTTCAGCATTTATAGATATAGTATTACCAAAATAAGTTCTAACAGTAACAGGTAATCCCGTATCTATTCTCTTCTCTATTCTTGATTTAAATTCATTGTAAACTGGAAGAGTACTTAAATAGTTTTTCATATTATTTACTACTCTAGCACCTTCTTTACTGGAAGCAGATTGAGCACCATAAACAGTAGCAAGAGTATTCTCTTTATATAAAGGTCTTTCAGTCTTAAACTTCTCTTGACTAAATTCATCACCCTCAACAACTCTAGAAATACCCTCATATGAATCCTTACATCTAAACATTATATCAATATTACCTGCATCTCTAAGAGTCATATTATAAGTAATCTTTAAATCTGATTGTTCAAAGTCACCCATCACTAGGAAATATCCCTTAGGTGCTTTCATACATTTTAAAGCTTCCTCAGATAACTGTTGATGATTAAAATCATTATAATAAGTTCTAAGGTTTGCAGACTCTTTTATATTATGAGTAACCTTAGCTAAGGGAGCACCATCATTTGATACAACATCAGAATAATCACACTTAGAAACAGCACTTGCTAAAAGACCTGATTTAGCTCTAACAGAAGTAAAATACAAATACAATGAAATAAATTCTTTTGCAAATCCACGTTCATATGCTCTAGTAAGTTTATTCTTCTCCAAAGATACTTTACCAGTCTTTCTATCAAGAAGCATAGATTCTGGAATTCCTTTATATCTTGTTAATAATTGTTCAACATTATATTTAGAACCATTATGAAGAACTCCACCAGAACATTCTCTAATCATATCTGTAACTTGTTGCTTTAATGTAGAAACTTCTTGTTGCATTTTTCTACTATTAAAACTTAAACCGTTTAAATCATAATAAACAAACCCTAGGTAGCTTAAATGATTTAAATATTTCTGCATGTCAATAGGACTGTACTTTGTTAACTTTAAAGCCAATTTACACCACTACTCCCTTTTTAACAAATTTCCATTCTTTTGACTCTTTTATACTTTTTTGTCTACATTCCTCTATAATTAAATTATAGCTATACCTATCTGGAAGTTTTTCAAAATATTTAATTTCTGAACTAGGGAAATCATTGAACACCTTTCTTAAATCTGTTTGATGTAAAGTTATACATTCATCATCAACTTCAGTATAGAAAACTCTACCATTGATGAAATACATTTTCTTAACACCATCTTTATGCTTTAATAAAAACACAACTTGTTCACCTAACACTCTAAATACAGGTAAATATATTTGTACTAACTCTATACAGTAATGCATAGTTTGAGTATACAATCTTTTAGATGGAGTGTATATAGATTCAGTAATAGTTAGAACCTTGTACTTACCATCTGGTATATTTATATTGTCTGCAAACTCATAGGTTGAAACTACTTGTGCTTCTGTTTCATCATTAGTTATGGTAACTGTAATACTATTGAATCTATCTACATGAAAACTATATTTATTAGACCCTAATTTACACACAACATCAAACACCGCTTTTCTAGCTTCTCCTAAAGACACTAGGAGTCTGATAAGTCTATATCTATCTAACAACTGAACACACCTCCTAAACAAACTGATTCATTATCTTCACTAGTTATATCCGTTAAAAATAAAACTATTACTTCATCACTTCCATTAAATAAAGAACCACTTAAAGTAATATAAGGCTCCTTACTTTTGTTATATCTATCCCTTAATGCTAATCTTAAATCAGCTTTATTTTTATAAACTCTTAAAGAGTACTTGCCACAATCTTCTGGTAAAGATTGGACAAATTCAGTATTATTGAATACTGAACTAAGAACTTTCTTAAAATCTATGAAGTTATCATATTCATATTTAGTAAACTTCATAATTACACCTCCAAAATTTTAATCAGTATTGTATAAAAAATATTTTTGATTTTAATGTGGAAAATAGTGCAGTAGTTATAATGTAACTACCACACCTTTTATACACTATATTGTTCTATCATACATACGCAACCTTTTAAATCTAGCAGAATGACCACTACTAGGGTTTACGATTACACATAAACTAGGAGCTAAAGACTTAGGTAGTTCTACACCAAGTTTAGCACCAACATCACCTGCATTGGAAACTATAACTCTTCCAAAGGTATCTTTTATTGAACTAAAGGCTGCCACATTAGTACTATAACAAATTACACAACATTTAGACTTACAGCTATCATACATTAGGTTCTTAAATAAATCAGACATTTGATAATTACTATCCCTATATAAACCACGCATTTTATCATAGCCTACTATGCTAAAATAATGTGTAGGAATATTATCAATATCGCACTTCTTATTTAAGAAATCTTGAGAAAATCCAAGTAAAGTCTCTAATGTTTCTGCAGCATGTATCTTAATCTTATCTTTATCTAAGTTACCGTTTATTTTAAAATAAACAGGGTCATTTAATAAAGAAACATATTTTGTCATTCTAAAATAATTTAATAAATTACAGTAAGGAGAATCCTTACCATACCTTTGATGCATGAAATGTATAATATCTGCATCCTGTGTCTTATCTCCAGCAAAAATAGCATCATCAGCGTCTATTATAACATTCTTCTTAAATAATGTAGAAAGGAAACTTGTAAAATACACATTGTTAATTTTATCTACATTAAACTTTAAAGCATAACTAGGTATAGTAATATCTTTCATCATAACCTTATCTGCCACTAGGTAAACACACCTAGTATCAACAGGACTAAACCTTTTAAAGTTCTCATTCATAGTATGAAGGACTTCTCTAACATCTAAAGCTTGCGGAGAGAACACA
>ERZ1032022.311-NODE-311-length-11971-cov-19.035834_pt1 | contig 11971 bp, 10 predicted proteins | sample MGYA00516699_ERZ1032022 | MGnify/ENA primary metagenome ERZ1032022 (study PRJEB33719, sample SAMN04261294) | wastewater metagenome | biome: rural village; feature: human; material: feces | host: Homo sapiens | place: El Salvador | collected 2013-01-07 ... | reverse complement strand
ATCCACCATATTGAGCAGTTCGGGTATAAGGTTCGTCAGTCGAACATAGCGTCGCACGGTATCTCCGCTGATGCCTTGGGCTTTTGCAACTGCATCATCGCTGCGGAACTTCGCCGCAATTTGCGGCGAAGTTAAATCCGACCTAGCACCCTGATTTTTTAGCGCGTCCAGCTTCATTTTGTACGCAAATGCTCTTTCGCTGGGTGAGATGTGTTCTCGCTGCAAGTTGGAATCGACCATCAAAATAGTAGCGGCATCATCGTCCATGTTACGCACAATAACAGGCAATGTTTCCAGCCCGGCCATCTTTGCAGCGAACTGGCGGCGGTGGCCGGAGATAATCTCATACCCATTACCGTCCGGGCACGGCCTTGCGATGAGCGGAGCCAGCACACCAAATTGGGCAATGCTTTCCACGGTCCGGGTCATGGCTTCATCATCGACCACTTTGAAAGGATGGTTGGTGAACGGATGCAGCTCATCAATGGGAATCTGCTGCACCTGCTCTCTTTTTTCTTCCTGCCGCTGTTCTTCGGTGGAAAATAAAAGCTCATCTATCCCTTTCAGTGTTACGTTTAAGTCGCTTTTCGGCATTGGCGACCACCTCCTTCGCAATGGAATGATAGGCTTCGGCCACCTTGCCTTTCGGGTCGTGCTTGTAAATGCTTTTTCCTGTTGTGCTGATTTCCGCAGCACGGACAGACCGGGGAATTGTCTGCTCAAATACTTTTAGGTGCTTTCCGTAGCCTTGCCGAATCAGATTGCTGATTTGCTGGCCGTAGATGGTGCGGCTGTCCGTCATGGTGAGCAGGATGCCCTCGATTTTCAGCTTCGGGTTTATCTGCCGCCGAACTTTGCCAATCGTCTGCAAGAGCTGTTCCAGACCTTTGGCAGAGAGGTACTGCGCTTGCATCGGAATCAGTGTCGTGTCTGCCGCCGCCAGTGCATTGACAGTGAGCATCCCCAACGAGGGAGTGCAGTCCAGCAGAATATAATCGTACTCGCGTTTGGCACTGTCCAGCACCTGTTTGAGCATTTTTTCCCGGTTCATGCTATTCACAAGGGCAACTTCCATTCCTGCCAGCTCAATGTTGGCCGGGATGAGGTCAACACCCTCATCATGGTGCAGGATGCCCTCACCGGGTTGAATGGGCTGGTCGTTCATGGCTTTCTGCATGAGGGTGGACAATGTGGTGGGCAGTTCATCCGGCTGCTGCCAGCCCATGCTGATGGTGAGCGACCCCTGTGGGTCAACGTCCACCAGAAGAACTTTTTTACCCTCCATCGCCAACCCGATGCCCAAATTTTCACAGGTCGTGGTCTTAGCCGTGCCGCCTTTTTGGTTGACGATAGCGATTGTGGTAGCTTTCTTTGCGATAACATCACCCCGCTTTCGGAGAGCCACGCGCAAAGTCGTGGTTCGTCTTATTCTGATAATAGAGATTCATGGTCGTGGGCGCATTGAACAGAGCCGCCAGCAGATATTGCTTCATATTCCGTACTGGGGAAGTGTTTTCTGCCAGACAGCCCAATACAAAGCGGATGTGGTCGGCGTTTAACTTTTTCAGCCGACTGCGCACCACCTCGGCGGGCTTATCATCCCCGGCAATCCTCAACATCTTGCGTTTTGTGGAGCAGGTGTCCACAAGCAAGTCCACAATCTGATAGATGATGTCCTCATCATCCGGGCAGAGCCGGAGCAGCAATTCGACCTCCAACACCTGATAAAAATAATCTTCAAGCTGTTCTCTCTGGGTAAGCCTGTCCGTTTCGTCCGGAAGGAAAGGATAGTTTCTCTCAGTATTATTCTTATCAGTCTTATTAGATTGCGGTTTCGGCTGCACCTGAACTGCACTTTCAGCAACACAAGAATTGCTGTTTGCACAATTCTGTGCTTGCGCTTTTGGCAATCCAAACGAAAAGTTTTTGACGTAGATCAAGCTGGGTCTGCCCAGCCCGCGCCGCTTGCGCTCGATAAGGTTTGCTTGTTCCAGCTCCCGGAACAGCTTGACAGCTTTGTGTTCGGCGCAACAGAGCGATTCCTGTACTTCCCGGACGGTGTAGATGATATACACTCGGCCTTGCTCATCCAGCCAGCCATTCTTTGCAGACAGGCTCATGCGGTCAAGCAGGATACCGTATAGTGTCCGGGCATCCGTGGAGAGCTGCCGGAAACGGCTGTCTTGAAAGAGTGCTTTTGGAATACGGAAATAGGAAAACAGTTCGCCCGACTGACCATAGAAGTAGTCGTAACTCATGATATTAACGGATCATCATCTCACGGTCTGCGGCACCTTTCATATACATGGCTTCTGCGATGTCGTCCATCACCCGGAACAGCGCATCATCCAGTTCAAGATACTTCCGCCCCAGTTTTTCATCTAATAGCCGCCGGAACTCTCGTTCGAGCTTGTCATGTTCACAAGCTGCTCGCTGATAGCAAGGTGTCTTCATCAGCTCCGTCCATATTGGACGTACCATTTTGTCATAGTAGGTCAGCATAAAGTCTTTATCCATAGGCATCCTCCTTTTTGAAATGTGTTGTGGGTCAAAAATAAAAGCGAATCGTCTGTTCAGAGTAGAAATCGAAAGTATAAGTCATCTTATCGAATATTTGTTTTCTTTGCAATCTGTATCGTACTGTGTTAAAATAATATTAAAGATCGCCATGAGAATCTAATGCACAAAATCGAATCAGGCCTAATAAGACGTATAAGTATCATGCGGTATCATGACTTAAGGAGGAACATATGGACGAGCACAATTTAGACCGTCATTTGAAAGCATACTGCGATATGCATGAAGAATATCAGAATTTGTATGCAACTTGGAGCCTAAATCGAAAAAGTTGTTCTGAGATTCTGAAAAATGTCTTGTTGCGCTATCCCCATTACAGTCTACACGATGCAAGCCATGCTGAGGCAATTCTGTCTAAGATTGAAATGCTTCTGGGTGACCGTATCGAACAGCTGTCTCCAACAGATACTTGGCTAGTACTTCATGCAGCCTATGCGCATGACCTTGGTATGGTTGTGCAGTGGAGAGAGCTTCAGGAAGCATGGTCCAAGCCGAAATTCAAGGAATATCTTGATTCGCTCACTGAAAGTGAGGACAAAGATTTAAGAGAGGCTGTACTCTGGTTACGTCAAATGGAAAAAAATGGTGACAAAAGCGTACTGTGGCCGCTCCGTGCCGTTCGTAGCGTTCAGCTAATTGACGCTGCATATTTCCGCAGTCAGCATGCATCTATGTCTAAGAACTATATCGAGCGTATTTCTCAGGGATTGCAGATTGATTTGGGCCACAGCGGGCTGGTTAAAAACCGCTTGTTACAGGTATTAGGGGATATCTGCGCCTGCCATACGGCCAATGATGAACAAGTACTAGAATTACCGCATGAAACAAACGGTTTTGGTTCTGACTATGCACATCCTCGTTTTGCTGCCATGCTTTTGCGTCTGGGCGATTTATTGGACGTGGACAATGGTCGATTTAACATGGCCGCAGAGGAAATGATTGGTGGGTTGCCAGCAACCTCTGAGGCTCATAAGGAAAAGCATGAGGCGACCACACATCTTTTGATTACGCCGGAAAAAATCGAGTTTTCCAGCAACTGTCCCAATGAATCTTCTTATTTGGAAGCACGCCGTTTTGTAACTTGGCTTAAAGACGAGATCCATTTTTTGACAAACAACTGGGTTCGAATCGTTCCTAAGGGTTTCCAAGGCTTTGCACCACGTTTTGATGAAAGTAAACTATGTATCAACGGTGTGCCCGACTTGGAAGGATTGGCTGGACTTCGCTTTGAAATCAAACAGAAAAAGGCATTTGAAATTATCGAGGGTTCTAGTATTTATGAAAATAAGCTGGTTTTCATCCGAGAACTGTTACAAAATGCCATGGATGCTTCAAAAATTCAGCTTTGGCGGGATCTTTGTGCCGGAACTTATCAGGCGTGGATTGGTGAAAAAGCAAAGGGAAAGCTCCAGAATTTGCAGCCATATGACCTAAAAGAGGAAATCTACCGTAGCTATCCCATCCAGATTCGATTGGATACGGATGAAAACAAGGTAACTAAAATTGAAATTGAGGATCGAGGAACTGGCATTACTATTGACACCTTTAAGCGTATGTGTAATGTGGGTGTCAGCCCCTCTGGTTCAGATGCGTTAAAAAAAGAAATCCAAAGTATGCCAAAATGGTTGCAGCCCACTGCTGGCTTTGGCATCGGACTACAATCAGTTTTTCTAGTGACAGACCGTTTTGAAATCGAGACAAACAATGGTACCGAGATTTTGACGGCGGTTGCATATTCCAGTCAAAATGGTGGATACTTGCAGATTAAAAAAGGGGGCAAGCGGCTTTTCCGAGGTACAACCATCCGCATTTACATAAAACTGCCTAGCACATACACGATTCGCTATGACAGTAATTCCTTTTACTATTGGCACTTTCAATATGACCCAATGGATGGTCAAAACTGTATGGAACAAATGCAGCTATTGGATGGCTTTTTGGAAAATTGCGGAAATTCCATTTTTCCGATTAGCATTGAGAGCAAAGAACCTGCTATCGGAAAACGAGAAGTGCGTCATCCGATCCCGGTTTGCGAGGATTTCAAGGAGGACGAATGGAAAAGATATGGTGATTACAGAATTAAATTCAAAGAAGAGTGTTCTCAAGCAGAAATTTGGAATGAAAAAGATTTTGTTTATGCTGAATTGTCACTGAGAAACAAGAATCGACACCGTTCAGAGGCACGGTTTAAAGGCGTAAAGGTTAAGGAATCTGTTCGTTTTGGGGAACAATGCTTAGACGGTTCTATCGATATTTATGGCTTTGATACAAAGTGCTGTCTAAAATTAAACCGTTCCAATCTAACAGAGAATGGTATACATATTCTGGAATTGCAGTGCCGAGAAGTCCATGATTGCTATATTAACTCTGTCCTAAAAATTTTGGATAATGAAGATGATATAGCGGCCGAAACGCTGCTCCAAAGTAAAAGCTTCAAGCTGGTTGATTTCTGGTTTGCTTGTTCACCTTCTCAGAAAGAAAAAATCAAGTCGGAGCAGTTGCAAACATTAAAGGAAAAGGTTCCAGTACTGAAATATAATGGCACAGTCTTTTCTATGGAAGAGGTTGAACTTTGTAGTATTCTGCCGCCGAACGATGACGTCCGTTTTTTGTACGGTACTAGCTTTCGGTCGCCAGATGGTTTGGATCACAAACAGATTAATACTGTTTGTGAAGAATTAACTGCTGCAGTGATGGAAAATTCTGAGCTAAGTCGCATTATTATTCCGGTCGATGAACGTCTGATTGGTGCATCGTATAATTGTTGGAAATCTTGTATCCAAAAAATTCGGAATCGCTTTTACTATCAAGTATCTTTGCATCAAGTACCTTTTCATGTTGATGAGGAAACACGAAAGACTTTCCTTCTGGGGTTAGGTGAAGATGTTACCAAAGAGCCCATTTTTTATAATGATGAGGAACTTTTCCAACGTCGCCGTGCAATTTCGGCAATTCCCGGTTACGCGAACCTCGTTGTAATAGAACTTCCGGATGGTATTGCATATACAGTTCTTTCTTCTAATGGAGTTATCCTTTCTCCTTTCAATCATGATCAGAAATTGATTGCCGATACTGAAAGCTGTGAATATTTCATTTCACAGGTTATGGAATCTGCTGCATTCCAGAACGTTGTTCAATGGACTCTAGATTACGCACCGAAGAGCACAAAGCGTAGTGCGGAAACAGTAAAAAACGAATACAAAAAGTTGATGCAGGAGTATTATCAGGTTCTTCATTCCAATAATAAGTGAGTCATTCCTGAGAATAGCTAAAAGCCCCTCTGTGTAGAAAATGAACTGTTTTAGTTCCTATTTTTCTACGCGGAGAGGCTTTTGGTCTTGTAGCTATTTTATGTTGGTTCTTTATGTTGATTCAATTTTCAATAGAAGCTGTGCTCAAAGTATTTTCACAATTACTTGAACTTTTATGCTTCAAAGCACTGCTTTAGAACATCACAGAATGCCATATCATCATCTACGGCAGCGATTGCGGCGTTGATCAAAGTTTCGCGGTCAGTGTTGCCCCAGTTGATATGCAGTCCATATTCCAATGCCATGCAGCGAATCAATTCACGGGTGCTACGGCCATTTCCCTCGCGGAAGGGATGGATAATGTTCAGTTCTGCCATCGTCTGCGACAGATTCTGAATCTGCTTTTCTTCATCTTGTTCGGCAAGCAGCTTCTTGGAGTGAATGTTTTTGAACACACGCTCCAATTCTCGGTCAATCAGGTCTGGCGGGTAGAACATCGTGTCGCCCTTGCTGATTTGTTCCTTGCGGATGTGCCCTGCAAACGGGTATACATCTTCAAAAAGGAAGCGGTGAATCCGAAACAGGTGCGTTTTGGTAAAACGGCCTTTGATCGGCTCCTGCAACAGAGCCATCTGTTTTACCGCCGTAAATTCCTCTTCGGCCTGTTTAAGTTCTGCTTTGTCACGGATGTCCAGCTTGCTGATCAGAACATCCGTATCGGGGTAGCAGTACATAGACTGCACCGTGGTAATGTCGAAATGATTGCAGATGACTCTGCGTCCCCACAGCTTGTGAAATACATAGAATTCACTACATTATATCCCATGGCAAGAAATGTTACAGCATAAATTTTAAAACCTGTTGCAACCATATCAGCCACTTCATTATTACATCCAAACAAACCTGCGTACTGCTTTCCTGCCACAAAAAATGCTATAGCTACGATGGCGATTGTGGCTGCTTTCTTTGCGATAACATCACCCCGCTTTCCGTGAGCCACGCGCAAAGTCGTGGTTCGTCTTATTCAGATAATAAAGATTTATAAATCAGCAGTTTGACTGCTATTCTTGTTTCCAATAAATGCCGATCTTACGATCTATGCGAACGAATATACGTTGATTTTTTCTTTCTATTGCAGCATATCATGACCATTTCCTCCCAGAAGAAACATACCACATGCCGGCTACTAATGTACATAATACTAACATTCTCAATATGGTGTGTCATGCATGCTTTGCTATAACAACTAATGTGGCGTGTTATCCACCAAAAAAGCAAGTAATCACACCGATTCCTTACTTTTTTGAATTTTCGGCATTCTTTATAGATTCACTGTGGCTTTTTTAGAAAGAGTGCCGATTTTCCTGTAGATTCCTTGTGTTTCGTTCTGTTTCGTATTATAATACAGTCGGTTTTAAGAGTTTGATTGTTTTTACGTTTCTTTTTTTGCATACATTATTCCATACATCTCCATTCGACTTGTTCCATCGCATCGAAGTCACGCTCCCTTTATCCACGAAACGTAGGAGGCATTTCCCATGAAAAAGAACTCCAGCGCCACTTACCCTCTGCTTTTGCATAACAATAATATCCTGTACCGTACTGCGATTATTATCCGTAACTCCAACGGTGAAGTAAATACGCAAACCCAGATTGTTTTGTCTTTGCACAACAACCTGAAGAAAAAAATGAACAATCGCATCAACGAACTGAATCGGTTCAGCTTTACCTCTATTCCGCAGATTCGTGTCAAACTGACGCCCAATCCTACCGAGATTGACCAAGCGAAGGATCTGCGCATTATTATTTCTACCAATGTCAAGGCTCCTTATAATATCACCACTGAATATTTTAATAAAGCCGAACTCTCGCACATTGTAGAAGTAGACTTTTCTCTTGATGCATCATCGGCACATAACAAGCCGAATGTCAACGCCATCTATGCTGCAGCCAGCATTGAAGCCATTGAAGATTTTTGTGTAGATGTCTTGACCGACATCGCAATGTATCATTCCTGGAGCGGTTTTACTTCCTCGACTAATGACCTTTCCTTTCGTCGAGATCTCTCCGGTAAAAAGTTAGACTACGCTTACGAACACCATCTGCCCATTCCGGAGAGCGTGAAACAAACCGCCCATGGTAATCCAAACTATTATTCATTCGCTTTTTCCTGCCATGACTCCGAATCCGGCAGTTTTAACTGTCAGAAGTACGAGGCTCTTTGGGTCGATTTTTTGAAACCGTATATTTTGGACGATTCCTTGGTTAGTCTTTCCTTGGAAGAACAACTGAATCACTTTACAAAAGACAAGCAACTTGCACGCCGAAAAATTGAGCGAGAATATGCGAAGAATCCGATGCCAGGTCCCTATATTATGTTGATGATGCAACGCTGCCCAAAGCGAAATCTGGAAACCGAACGGATTCTAACTCTTTTCGGACGTCACAAGTGGAAGAATGGCACGGTAAAAATTGTTCCACTTGCAGCATATAATAAGGTAGCACGTTATTACCCCTATCTTGCTTTTTTCAAAATTATTCGTCCTAAGTGCTAATTCGGGCATTGGGTTTGGTGCGAAGCAGTTATCATACTATTTAGGGGTGATTTTATGGGTTACATCGCCTATCTGGATTTGCTTGGAACGAAAGATCTGTCCACACATGATGCCGATGCGTACCGCGACAGCATCAAGGTTTTTTCAGAATGTTTGGAACGCAGTCTTGCTGATGGCTGCGAGGCTTACGCTTTTAGCGATTGCGCTTACCTTGAATCCAAATCTCTTACACAAATTATTTCTACCCTAGATATCCTGCGTTCCGAACTGCTTATGCAACAGCGTTTTTTGACTGCAGCCGTAACATCTGGCACGCTTGGGGCTTCCGTTTTAAATAAAGGCGCGTTGCATTGCCAGAATTTTTCCGGTGCAGCAATCAGTCGTGTGTATGTGGCTCAAAGTAGTCTCAAAGGAATTGGAATCTTAATTGATCCCGCCCTCATTAATATGCGTAATCCAGCACAAAACAAATTCTCCAAAGTAAACTGCTTTTGGATTCACAACTTTTATGTGTCCAATATCAATAAGCTTTCCGAATTAACTCCATTTTACGATTTGCAAATCAATCCTGATGAAAATCAGCTTTCTGCTTATTTGGACTACACACTCCGTGAATACCGCAAGGCCAACATCAAATCCAAACGGTATGGCAGGTATTATATATCGCTACTTATTAATATCTTGTCGGCGGCCTCGTTGCGTATACCTGTTTCTGATGAACCTTTTTCCTCCCCGCTTTTGTGCCGTGTCTATAATGTATGTCGCCATGATGCATATTTCAGTCAGAACGCCCCCGGGTTTAGCTATATCTTCCTTTATCTACTTAACCGCCTCTATACAGAAAACGAATGTAGCAACTTCACGAAGAACTTTTTGAAAAAAGTTCTCTCTCTCAATATTGTCAACTCTTACATTTCCGATTTTTCAAAGATTCCAATCGGGATTATGTCGCAACACGCCTTGGATAAGCTTGCAGAGGATTATTACTTGATTATTTCTGCAGACGACACCTATTGATAGTGCCATGTTGCTTGGATACGAGATTGCCATACAATTTCTGTTAGTTTATAAAATTACGAATAGCGTAGCAGCCTTATATTTTACGGATGATTTTTCCATAAAATATGAGGCTGTTCTCTTAAGTCGCTTGAGTGAACGATAAAGAACTTTTGCAACAGCTCCTTTTGACCTGGCGCAGCAGAGAGATTCCTGTACTTGCCGGACAGTGTAAATGATATACACGCGTTTCTCTGCTCATCGTTCAGCATCCGAAAGAACTCTCGTACGATTGCGTCATGCTACATGCTATATGCTGCCGGTTGGTAGCGCGGTGTTTTCAGCAACTCCGTCCACGTTGGACATATCTTTTTGTCGTGGTAGATCAGCATAAAGTCTTTATCCATAGGCATTCCTCCTTAATATTTATTGATTTCAGGACGACAGTGTGATAAACATTATTATAAAATGTTGTATAAATAAGGCAGGTGTCACACTTGATTCGGAAAATAAATGTGGTGAAATATCGGAAACTGCAAAATTTAGAATTTTCATTCTCAAAGAAAATCAATGTTTTATCGGGAACAAATGGCACTTGTAAAACATCCTTGTTGCATATGGTGAGCAACTCGTTTCAAGCGGTCACTCAAAAATGTGATTGGGCACAAGATAAATCTTGCTTGGAAGTTATAAAGCAAGTTAATAGCTTGGTTAATCCTAAAATTGAATCATTAACAAAAGGTGATAAAACACATAATGATCCCGCAAATGGAGTTAAAGGTACCATTTTCACGGTGGACTATTATGGACACACACCAATTGAATTTAGAAAACACAACTCCAAATTGAATAACCGTTATGCTGTTAAGCCATGGTATCGCCCTGGAACAACTGAAAAAATGCCTTTCTGCCCAGTTATTTAGGACTAGTTCGTTTATACCCATTTGGCGAATATTTGAATGACGCAGCAGTGCAAAAGATAAAGAAAAATTTACCAAGTGAGTATCAACACTTGATTACAAAACTTTATAGTAATTTGTCTGGCATTAACATATCCGCTGTGAGCTCACAGAAAATGGGCGACATAAAAACTCGTGCAGATTTTGAAAGCGACAAAGAAGGTATTGATTCTAATACAATTTCTGCCGGGGAAGACAATCTGTTTATTATTATTTGTGCATTAGTATCTCTTAGATATTACTTTGAAAATATTGCAATTCATAATGACGTTGAAAGTATTCTGTTAATTGACGAATTTGATGCAACACTGCATCCCTCTTTACAAAATCGTTTGTTGAAAATATTTAGAGAGTATGCAGAAGCTTACAAAATTCAGATTATTTTTACAACGCAACAAATTGGAAAATATAAGTTAGATGCACGTTTTAATCGACAGAGGGCATCGTTTTGCTTAATCTGGATGCAAAAAGTCTCAACAGCTTCGTAGGTTTTATAAGGCTTTTATCAATCTTGATCCTCCGTATAAAGGTGCACAACTTTATAAAAATGCTTTTTGTGAGGCGGACCATAGAACACTTAGCGAGTTGGTAAAACAGTGTCACCGCAAATGGATTGTCACGTATGATATTTGTCCATTAGTCGCTGAATTGTATAAACCGTATCGTAGTAGTTATCTTGATGTGACGTATAGTATTCAGTCCAGCAAAAAAGCACAAGAATATATATATTTTTTTAGTAATAATCTTGTGCTACCCAATGCCATAGATCTACGTCCCGAAGAACAACTTAATCAAGTGAAATTATACGGAATTTATGTAAGCATCCCTATCTGAAGTTTAAATAAGAAAATCTGCTATTTTACAAAAAAGGAGAACCTCCCAACTATGAACAGGAGGTTCTCCTTTTACTTGATAGACGAACCTGTTAGGATAAAACAAATTCACTGGATATTTGCATTTATGATGTAGAAGTGTTAGCTTTGACTGTCTTTCTTTTCGATGCACTGCTTAAGGACATCGCAGAACGCCATATCATCATCTACGGCAGCGATTGCAGCGTTAATCAAAATTTTGCAGTCAGTGTTGCCCTAGTTGATGGCAAATCATATTCTAACGCCATGCATCGAATCAGTTCGCGGGTGCTACGGCCATTTCCCTCACGAAACGGATGGATAATGTTCAGTTCCTCCATCGTCTGCGACAGATTTTGAATCTGCTTTTCTTTATCGCGCTCGGCCAACAGCTTTTCGCATGGATACTTTTGAACATGCGCTCTAATTCTCGGTCAATCAGGTCTGGCGGATAGAACATAGTGTCACCCTTGCTGATTTGCTCCTTACGGATATGACCTGCGAAGGGGCACACATCCTCAAGAAGGTAATTACAGCTATTCCATTGAAAATGAAACTGTGGTATAATGATTAAAAGCGCTTATAAATCAATTGAAAATGTGGTACAAAACGCTAAAGGTGAACTTATGAACCATACAATCCATATAAAGAAGTTAGGACCAATCAATGAATGTACATTAGAGATAAAGCAATTCAATGTATTTACTGGCCCACAGTCAAACGGAAAAAGTACTGTTGCAAAAGCTATATACTATTGTCGTTCGATTAAGCAAGACATTTTA
>ERZ1032022.309-NODE-309-length-12010-cov-9.456294_pt1 | contig 12010 bp, 11 predicted proteins | sample MGYA00516699_ERZ1032022 | MGnify/ENA primary metagenome ERZ1032022 (study PRJEB33719, sample SAMN04261294) | wastewater metagenome | biome: rural village; feature: human; material: feces | host: Homo sapiens | place: El Salvador | collected 2013-01-07 ... | reverse complement strand
TGTGATTCTCGGTCGGGTGCCAACCCGCTATGTAGAGGACAAGATCTATGGTCTGGAACACGTTGAGCAGTATTTGAAGGAGGAGAAAGTGGTATGAGTATAGTGCAGGAAAAAATGTATATGGATGTGGATGATGTGTGTGCAATTCTTGGTGTTTCTAAAGCGTATGCCTACAATTTGATGCGAGAGTACAACAAGGAGTTGAAAGCAAAAGGCTATATTGTAGTAGCTGGAAAAATTTCTACCAAATTTTTGGCAGAAAAGATTTACGGAATGAAGGTTGAGGATTAGCAATGGGTGTTTACAAGGAAGGAAAGAACTGGAAAGTTCAGGTTTATTATAAAGACTGGCAGGGCAACCAAAAGAGAAAACAAAAACGAGGATTCCGAACCAAGGGTGAAGCAAAAGAGTGGGAGCGAGATTTCCTTCAGCAGCAGAGCCAGGGAGTGGATATCGAATTTGGGAACTTCCTGGAAGTCTACTATAAGGATATGGATGTCAGACTTCGGGAACACACCATGTATACAAAGCGTTACATCATAGACTTGAAGATCAGACCGTATTTTGGGAAAAAGATTCTTAGTGAGATTACGGTGGCAGATGTACGTGCATGGCAAAATGAGTTGTTGATGTATAAGGATAAGAATGGAAAAGGCTATTCGCAGACGTATTTGAAAACAATCAACTGTCAGCTGACTGCAATCTTCAACTATGCTATCCGATATTATAACCTGCAGGATAATCCCTGCAGGAAGGCAGGAGCGATAGGCCAGAGCAAAGGAGAACCGAAGGATTTTTGGATGTAGGAAGAGTTCAATGATTTTCTGGAGACAGTAAGTGATAAACCGGAGACAAGAATGGCGTTTCTTCTGTTGTACTGGACCGGAATGCGTATCGGTGAATTGCTTGCCCTTACTTATGACGACATCAATCTTGAGGAAAAGACCATCTCCATTACGAAATCTTATCAGCGATTAAAAGGGAAAGATGTGATAGCACAGCCGAAAACACCGAAAAGTATCAGGATTATAACCATGCCAGATTTTCTGGCGAATGAGTTCCGAGAGTATTGCAGCCATCTGTACGGAATTATGAAAAATGAGCGTTTGTTTCACTTCACAAAATCCCATATGGAGCATTGTATGGTGGCTGGAATTGAAAAATCAGGTGTAAAAAGGATTCGTTTGCATGATCTCCGTCATTCCCATGCCAGTATGCTGGTGGATATGGGAGTGGCTCCATTGGAGATTGCAGAACGCCTTGGACATGAAAAGGTGGAAACCACGTTGAATACTTATTCACATCTGTATCCGTCTACACAGAGTAAATTAGCAGGTTTGCTGGATAAGAAACATGAAGAGGAAGGTGATTCCTCTGCTTCTTGCAAAGTACAAAAAAATATTCCTGCGGTTTGAAAAAATAGACTATATATGATATGCTTAAAGAGGTGTTTAAGCCCTATATTGTTAAGAACATATAAACAAAATTGAGGTGTAGTATGGCAATTTCGTATAATAATCTTTGGAAAATTCTGATTGATAAGGAAATGAATAAAGGTGCTTTATGTAGCAAGGCAAAGATTAGTAAGGGAACAATGGCAAAAATGACTAATAACGAGCCAGTCACATTGACAGTTATAGAAAAAATATGTGAAGTGCTTCAATGTGATATCGGGGATGTTGTTCAGATTGTAGATATAGAAAAACAGGAGAAAAATAATGGATAACAGAAGTATAAAGAAGTTAGAAGCTGATTTATGGGAATCAGCAGATTTACTAAGAGCAGGTTCTAAACTGACATCAAACCAGTATTGTATGCCGGTGCTTGGACTACTCTTTTTAAGATATGCGTATAGTCGATTTAAATTGGTGGAAGCAGAGATATTAAAGGATAGACCAATGCGTAATGGTAGGCGAATGCCTGTAGAAGCCAAGGATTTTTCTGCTAAAAGTGCACTGTTTTTGCCGAGAGAAGCACAGTATGATTATCTTGTGAATCTTCCTGAAAATATAGCATCGGCTGATTTGAAAAATATTACTGGACAGGCAATGAATAGTTTGGGTGAGGTAGTAAACAATGCTATGGAACTTGTAGAACAGCAAAGTGAACAGTTAGCAGGTGTATTGCCTAAAAGTTATACAGATTTTTCTGATGAACTGCTGGGAGATCTGCTTCGCATATTCAATAACAACGCACTTGATGAAGTTGGTGGAGACGTAATAGGCAGAATTTATGAGTATTTCCTTAACAAGTTTGCAAAAAATATAGCTTCGGATGATGGAGTATTCTTTACACCAAAATCTCTTGTGAAAATGATTGTTAATATATTGGAGCCATCATCAGGAGTACTTTTGGATCCAGCTTGTGGTTCGGGGGGAATGTTTGTACAGACAGGCGACTTTGTAAATGAAGCTGGTTTGCAAGCAAATAGTAGTATGACATTTTATGGACAGGAGAAAGTGGAATATAATGCACAGCTTTGTCTTATGAATATGGCAGTTCATGGGCTTACAGGGGTAATAAAATCTGGTGATGAAGCGAATACATTTTATCATGATGCTCATAACCTTGAAGGTTGCTGTGACTATGTAATGGCAAATCCACCATTCAATGTGGACAAGGTAAAGGCAGAATCAACATCCAATGCGGGAAGACTTCCGTTTGGATGCCCGAAAGAAAACAAGTATAAAGAAATTGGAAACGCAAATTATCTATGGATTTCGTACTTTTATGCTTATCTTAACGAAAAGGGCAGAGCTGGATTTGTAATGGCTTCATCTGCAACAGATAGTCAGGGAAGCGATAAGGATATAAGAGAAAAACTTGTTAAAACAGGTCATGTAGATGTGATGATAAGTGTAGGCAACAATTTTTTCTATACAAAGAGCCTTCCGTGTTCATTGTGGTTTTTTGATAAAGGCAAAAAGGAAAAATTGAAGAATAAAGTTCTCTTTATTGATGCGAGAAAATATTATACAGAGGTTGACCGTACATTGAATGAATGGTCAGAGTGGCAACTTAAAAATCTGAATGCTATTGTCTGGTTATATCGTGGAGAAAGCGAGAAATATACTGCATTACTTCATGAATATAGAAATGCACTTGGAAGTGACAAATTATTTGATAAACAGGTTCATGATTTGACTGAAAGATTAAAGAAACTTCGTGCAGAAGCCAAAACAGCAGTTGAGGCAGCAGATAAGCGAGAAAAGAAAAAATTACAGACCGAATACGATGATAGAATTTCTGAACTTACAGAAAGGCTTATAATAGCTAAAGAAGCGAATTGGCTATACGAAAAATTTGGCGATGGAGAGTATCATGATATTCTTGAGCTATGTAAAGTTGCTTATACAACAGATGATGTAAAATGTGATGATAAAGATGGAATCAGCATTGAGGAAAAAGGGTGGTCACTTACTCCGGGAGCCTATGTTGGTGTAGCACCTGTGGAAGATGATGGTGTGAATTTTGAAGAGCGAATGGCAGAGATACATCAAGAACTTTTAACATTGCAGGCAGAATCAAATGATTTGATGGATACTATCTCGCAGAATATGAAGGAGATGGGACTATGAACATTAAAAAAATGGATGACATATGTGAATTTATTAATGGTGGAGCGTGGAGTGATAAAGAATATGTAAATTCGGGATTACCAGTATTAAAAGTAAGTAACTGCAAAAACAGTGGGTTTCAGGTTGAGGATATTAATTATTTGCCAGTTTCTTCAAAGGAAAAGTATGAAAAACATAGATTGTCAACAGGAGATGTTGTTATTGCAACAGTGGGGTCACATCCTAATCGTGTAGAATCTGCGGCTGGTCGTTCGATCATTGTTAATTCGTTAGTAGATGGATTTTATTTAAACCAAAATGCAGTTTGTTTAAAAACAAAAGATTCAGAAGTGTTAGATCAACGTTATCTTGGCTATCTTTGTAAGGAAAGAACTTTTGTACATTATATTCAAAACAAAGGGAGAGGCGCTGCTAATCAAATGCGTATTGCAATTGGAGCTATTAAGGCATATGAGTTTGATTTGCCAGAAATTAATGTACAAAGACAAATAGCAAATGTTCTTTCAGATTTTGATAATCTGATTGAAAACAACAAAAAGCAAATTAACTTATTGGAGGAAGCAGCAGAACGTCTATATAGAGAATGGTTTGTAGATTTACATTTTCCGAGTTATGAGAATGTAAAGATTGCTGATGGAGTACCAGAAGGATGGGAAAGAGAAAAATTATCGGATATATTTGATTATGTAAGAGGAAAATCATATACATCAAAAGAAATTGTAAATGCTGGTGGTGTTTTAATGATAAATTTAAAAAATATAAAAGCATATGGCGGCTATAACCGCAATGCAGAAAAACGCTTTATCGGGAAGTTTAAGGATGAGCAAACATTGAATGTTGGTGATATAGTGATGGGAATTACAGACATGACTCAAGAGCGACGTTTGGTAGGGCAAGTTGCTATTATTCCAGATTTAGGTGAAAAAATGACGTTTTCTATGGATTTGATAAAGATAATACCTAAAAAGGTAACGCGAGGTTTTTTGTATGAAACGATGCTATATGGTGGACTTAGTAAGAGATTATCTCTATTAGCTAATGGCGTTAATGTTCTTCATTTAAAGCCAGAGGCTATGATGGATATGAAGATTTTGATTCCTAATTGTTCTATTATGAAACAATATGATGCGATGTTTGAAATATATTATCGTAGAATTGAAGTGTTACAAAAACAATGTGATATAGCTAGAGAAGCTCACAATCGTTTATTACCTAAACTTATGAGTGGAGAAATCAAAGTATAAATGGAGGTATTGCCATGAGTTATGATTATTCTGAAAATATATTAGTACAGGAAAGCGCTGGTCACCTTCTTGAAGATGAACTTGGTTGGCGTGTAGAACTTGCTTATAACACAGAAATTCTAGGTGAGACAGGCACCTTTGGCAGAAAGTCATATAAGGAAATCCTTCTTGTGAAATATTTCAAGCAGGCACTTTCAAAACTCAATCCATGGCTTACTCCAGCATTACTTGAAGATGCTATAAAAACATTTGAAAGTCATATGTCATCAGCTTCTCTTATGCAGATAAATGAGGAAAAGTATAGATACATAAGAGAAGGTATTCCAGTGAAAGTGAAAAAGTCGAATGGTCAGATTGAGGAAAAGAAGACAATTGTCATTGATTTTAATAATCCAGAGAATAATGATTTCCTTGCTATTAAGGAAATGAAAATACATGGGGATCTTTATCGAAGACGTACAGATATTGTAGGTTTTGTAAATGGAATACCTCTTCTTTTTATAGAATTGAAGAAGAATTCTGTAGATGTGCAGAATGCATACACAGATAACTATACAGACTATCTTGATACAATACCGCATCTGTTTTATTATAATGCATTTCTTATGTTGTCCAATGGAACAGAGGCTAAAGTGGGAACATTAGGTAGTAAATATGAATTTTTTCACGAGTGGAAAAGATTGTCTGAGCAGGAAGAAGGTAATGTTGCACTTGAAACGATGCTTAGAGGTATATGCAAAAAGGATAACTTCCTTGATTTGTTGGAAAATTTCATATTATTTGACCATTCAGATGGAAAAACAGTAAAGATTCTAGCACGAAATCACCAGTATTTGGGTGTAAATGAGGCTGTTAAGGCGTATGAAGCACGCAAATTGAATAATGGAAAACTTGGTGTATTCTGGCATACACAAGGTTCTGGTAAAAGTTATTCTATGGTATTTTTATCACAGAAAATTAGGCGAAAATTTGCAGGTTCTCCAACGATTGTGATTTTGACAGACAGGGATGAGTTAAATACACAGATTAGCGATACTTTTGAAAATTGTGGATTACTTGGAAAAACAAAGGCTGCAAAGTATATTGCTACGAGTGGTGATGACCTTATAACAAAATTGCAAGGAAATCCTAGCTTTATATTTACTTTGATTCAGAAATTTAATAAGAAAGATGTACAGCCAATCATACCAGATCATGACATTATTATAATGTCCGATGAAGCACATAGGAGTCAGTATGGAATATTTGCAGATAATATGGTGAATTTGCTGCCTAAAGCCGCACGTATTGGTTTTACTGGAACGCCATTATTATCGAATGACAATATTACAGAGAGAACATTTGGCGGATATATCTCTATCTATGATTTTAAGAGAGCAGTTGAGGATAAAGCAACAGTTCCGTTGTATTATGAGAATCGTGGAGAGAAGATTTTGGATTTAGATAATCCGGATATTACGGATAAGATATTGGATGCGATTGAGGCAGCAGATTTAGATCCAGATCAGACAGAAAAGCTGGAGCGTGAGTTTAAGAAAGAAATTCATATTATGACAGCACCACAAAGGCTTAAATCTGTAGCCAAAGACTTTGTTTCTCATTATTCGGATTTATGGACAAGTGGTAAGGCTATGTTTGTGTGCCTGAATAAAGTGACTTGTGTTCGGATGTATAACCTTGTGCAGAATTATTGGGAAGAAGAAATTAAACGATTAGAAGGCATAAAATCAAAAGTATCACAGCAGGAAGTACAGGAACTGGAACGCAAGATTAAATGGATGAAAGAAACCGAAATGGCTGTCGTTATTTCTCAGGAGCAGAATGAGATTCAGACATTTAAGAAATGGGACCTTGATATAAAGCCGCATCGTGAAAAGATGGAGAAAAGAGAACTAGACAAAGAGTTTAAGGATAAGGACGATCCGTTGAGAGTAGTGTTTGTCTGTGCAATGTGGATTACTGGTTTTGATGTAAAATGTTTGTCATGCCTATATCTTGATAAGCCTTTGAAAGAGCATACTCTCATGCAGACAATAGCAAGAGCAAATCGTGTGGCAGAGGGCAAGAGTAACGGACTTATTATTGACTATATTGGCATAGTAAAGGCACTTCGTAAAGCACTTGCAGATTATACAGCAAATGTTGGAGGAAGAGAGACTGATCCAACAATAGATAAGGAAGAACTTATAGAGCATGTGCTGGAAACTATATCAGCAGCTATAGAATTTTTATGTAGCAGAAATTTTGAGTTGGAGGATTTGATTAAGGCAAAAGACTTTTCAAAATTAGCATTATTACAGACAGCAGCAAATGCTGTTTCTGATAGCCGAGAATCACGCAAGCAGTTTACGACATATGCAAACGAAATAAATCGTATGATGAAATATCTGGACAGAGATGATATATCGGATGAGGATAGAAACAAAAAAGACGCGATTATAGCAATATCTGATGAACTAAAGAAAAAGAAGAAACACATTGATAATGTTGATTTGATGGTTCAGATTAATGGGATTCTAGGTGAATATATAATGATCGAACAGGAATCTAATAATAATGACATAGCTAAGCGTTTTGATATCAGTAGAATAGATTTTGATTTGCTTCGAAGAGAGTTTGCAAAGACAAAGAAAAAGAATCTGCTCATTACAGATTTGGATGAACTGATTCAAACAAGATTAGACAGTATGATCAAAGAAAATCCAAGTCGTGTGGATTATTATGAAAGATATCAGACAATCATTGATGAATATAATAATGAGCAGGACAGGGCAAACATTGAAAAGACATTTATGGACTTGATGAATCTGGCTAATTCTATGAATCAGGAAGAAAAGCGTTATGTCAGAGAGGGCTTTACAAGTGATGAAGAACTGTCATTGTATGATATGCTTTTCAATGAAAATCTTTCAAAAGAAGATATCAATAAGATAAAGAAAGTTGCGATAGACTTACTGGAAAAGATAAAAGCAAAGATATCTGAACTTGACCATTGGACAGAGAAGCAGGAAACAAAGGCAGAAGTTGATACTCTTATAGGCACAATTCTCTGGGAAGAATTACCAGAGAGTTATTCTGATAATGCAATATTTGCATATAGACAGAAAATTTATGAGTATGTGTTTATGAGGTATAAAGAGGTGGCGTAAACATATTGATGAATCAATGCAATAATGAATTTAAGAGCAAAGAGGTTATGAAAGAATATTAATTGCCACATTAGAGGAATTATGAAGTATAAAGATAAAGAGTATGTTTTTTCAAAGGATTATATTACGAATATTTGGATTGCGTTAAACTGTGAGAGTGAATTGAACAATAATAAAGAAATCATTGTAAAAGTAAAGGAAAAGAGAAAGATAGACAAGACATTTCCAGCTCGAAATAGAATTACTTGTGCATTAGAACAAATCGAAAATGTATTGGATTATTTGAATTATGATTATGAGTTCAAACCTACACATAATCAAAGAAATGCATTTGACTTCATTGAGTTTTTAAATTGTGAGTATATTGTGGTGCATAGTATTGATACTTTGGCAAAGATATTTGAAGTATCAACAGAAGATATCACTGATAATCGAGATTGTTTTTCGGGTTTTGCATACGGAGATGGAAATGATGGAGAAGTATTTGAGTATATTAGATCCTTATGTGCAGTTCATCCAACTGACACAAGTATGCATCCAACAGTACATAAAGCTGGAGAGTTTGATTGTTGTTCAAGAATAGTATGGGATGGTATTGGATGTGTAGATCAGAGGGATTTGACAGCAATTGTGTATCCGTCGGAAGAAGGGGGAGAAGAGGAATATATTGGTATTAAGGTTGAGCCGTTTATCCTATATCTGAATAAATGGATTTCTCTTATGGATAATATTAAAGAACATATATATTCATTTGCAGAAAACGAAAAAGAAAGGCTTAGGGGAGAGGCTATTTTAGAACCGGAATCGTTTGCTAATTATATAGAATATATAGATAATTTGCATAAAGAATACCAACGAAGAGTTGGCGAAGAACATGAATATATGTTTGAAGAGTATAAATTAGCTTTTCAAGTACATTTTGATAATGATAAAACAGAAAAGATGAAAGAGTGTTATAAGACAGCCATTAAATATATGTTTGGTTTTTTGCACAAGCAAATGCAGGAAATGAATAAGGAATGTTATACAGGGATAAAAGATTTACCGAATAATGTTGAAACTAATTTGTTTTATGAATTATATCAGCCAATTGAAGGAAGAAGTCGTTTTTCAAATGAAAGAAGTGCACTTTCGTATGTACATAATTTAAATAGCAGTCATCCATATGATGTATATCATGCGAGACAGGTACTTAATACTATAAAGCCTTTGGTGAATAAAGATGTTGAATTTAATAATACAGAGTCACAGAAAGAGACAAATTTGCTATTACAAATTGCAACTTATTTTGATGCGCTAAAACAGGATGGATATATAAACAGAAGTATCCCAAATACAATTGAGTATAGAGGTCATTTTTATTCGTCTGAAAAAGATGTAGAACTGGAAGAATTCGATGAATGAGTTTAAAATCAAGATGATTACGAAAGAATATTTATTGCCAGATTAGATGTGAAAGCTTATTAGGAAAGAAGGTGTAACACTAATGACCGAAGAAGAATTTAAAGAAATATTAGATAAAGAGGAAACTGATACAGTTGAATTTAAGTCTTGGATAAATGCAAGAAATATGAAAGAAATTATTTCTCTTGCTGTTGATGAATTAATTGCATTTGCAAATACTAAGGGAGGAACAGTTTATTTTGGAGTAGAAGATAAGCCAATTGAAGTTACTGGTTGTGATAGGAAGTATGATGGTCAGCGTATTATTGAGGGAATTTATGATAGAACTGTGCCACCATTATTTACAGAAATATCAGACTTTGAGTATCAAGGAAAACTCGTTATTGCAATATCAGTTAAAGCAGATGGAAAGACATATACAACTACAGATGGCAGATGCCTGAAGCGATTAGGTAAGAATTCAAAACCTGCATATCCGGATGAGTTGAGCAATTTTTATTCTTCTGCGCAGAATCCGGATTTTTCTGGCAGAATTATAGGCGAAAGTACTCTGGATGATGTAAATAAGTTAGAAGTGTACAGCTTGAAGGAAAAACTAAGAGTCAGGGATTCTAAATCTACATTACCAGATTTGGATGATATAGATTTTTTGAGAGACTTACAGCTCATAAAATATGACGGAGATGTAGAACGTCTGACTATTGCTGGTCTGCTCTTTGTGGGAAAAGAAACCTCAATTCAAAGATTGTTACCGCAGGCGGAAGTTATATATTTACATTATTCAGCTGATAATTTAGAAGAATACGATGCAAGACTTGATTTAAAGCTGCCATTAATAAGCGTTATTGACAAGTTGACCGAGAGAGTACAAGCATACAGTAAGATAGAGAACATTCAGGTAGGATTATTCAGACTTGAGGTGGAAGATTTTCCGGAGAGAGTATTTCAGGAAGCACTTCTCAATGCGTTGTCTCATAGAGATTATCAGAGCAATGCAGCAGTTTATGTAAAACAATATCCGGATAAAATAGTTATTGAAAATCCAGGCGGATTCCTTGATGGAATTACAGAGGACAATATCATAACGCATCCATCTATACCAAGGAATAAACTGATAGCAGAGACACTGCAAAATTTGAAATATGTTCAGAGAACTGGTCAGGGAGTAGATATCATCTTTAAGGACATGGTTTCAATGGGCAAGCCTTATCCAAGATACAGATCGTTTAATGATGCAGTTTCTTTGACAATATTCAGTGCAATAGATAACACAGAATTTGTTAAGTTTATTACCGAAGTACAGGATAAGAATAGTAAAATTATGCCTTTGGCTGAAATGATGATATTAAGAGACTTAATGGACAACAGGAAAGAGCAGTTGTCGGAACTATCAAGAAAAGTCCAAAAATCGTTGGATGAAACAAAAAAGTCATGCAATGAGCTGGTTAATAGTGGGCTGATAGAGATTGTTGGCAAGGAATATATGCTTACAGCTAAGGTTTATGAGGCATTAAAATCAGACGTGGAATATACAAGGGATAAAACAGTCCAGTATATCAAGGCTAAAAATATGATTTTAGAATATCTGCAGACAAATGATCAGATAACATCTGCTAAGATACAGGAAATGTGTGGATTTACTAAGCAGCAGGCGAGAAGTGTCATTGATAAAATGAGGAGTGAAGATCTGATTACTTTAACAGGTAAAGGACCTGCAGCCAGGTACGTTATGTATAAATAATTGAGTGAAAATTGAGTTTTGTTTTATGAAAAACTCAATTTCCACTCAATTGAAATGCAATATTATGCGGGCTTGTATAGTGATTGGTGAATAAAATTGAGTTTTAATCAAAAATTCAATTTTAACTCATTAAAATTTTTTTACGAGGATTTGATCAATTGACACATGTAATGAAGATGGAAAAGTGATTAGCAGAAAATTCAGCTAATTCAAAAAATGGAAGTAATAGATTTATCGGAAAGACATAAGTATATTTCAGTCTATATGGACGTCGGTGTTGAATATAGTACAGAACAGGTAGCAAAAAAGAAAGATAGGCTTAAAAGAATCAAAGATAATGCCGAAAAATTATTATAAGACAATAAGAAATATGCGATAAAGGAAGGAAAAAAATAATGGGAATACAAATTGTTAATTGGCTATATCAAAATGCAATGGCTATTTTCATTTCTGCGATTGTATCATTGTTAATATCAAAAAGATATTATGACAATGCAAATCGCGAAAGTGTATTGATGACGATTATATTTCCTATTGTTAAATTGTTGAATCAAAGATATTATACACGTAGGGACTATGAAGCATTTTTTGAAATCAATTCTTCTTATGCTCTTAAATATCTTCGAAAAAAGGAAAGAAATAAGTTACTAGAATTGTTAAGCGTTTATAGAGATGTATGTAGATATAGTAAAGAAGGTGCAGATACCATTCAATTTAAAGGGGATGTAGCATTAGCAATTAAGCAGATTATAAAAGAATTTGGAAATGAAAAACTTACTAACTTATTTGAGAAAAACGAAACATTATATAGCGATGTTTCGCATGTTGTGAAAATAGATGTATGGATATTTGCGTACATTTATTTTTGCATTTCAGAAAACGGTATATAAAAGA
>ERZ1032022.306-NODE-306-length-12030-cov-9.639332_pt1 | contig 12030 bp, 9 predicted proteins | sample MGYA00516699_ERZ1032022 | MGnify/ENA primary metagenome ERZ1032022 (study PRJEB33719, sample SAMN04261294) | wastewater metagenome | biome: rural village; feature: human; material: feces | host: Homo sapiens | place: El Salvador | collected 2013-01-07 ... | reverse complement strand
ATCATATTTCGTCTGTACCGTTTTTCTTTTCATAAACCTATAAGATCACGACTTGCGAGAGGACGCTTATATCTGCCCCCTCGCAGCCTATAAAAGCACCACAAAATCTGCTGCTCTATGGTAAGTTAAACTCCGGTTATAACACTGATTGAATGTGAAGGTCAGGCTGAGTCGAAAGATCAATGCAGCTTCCATCCATTAGCTGGATGATTGGTTTTGACAAACGGTTTTTGTTTAACATGACGATATTTGCAACACGTCCATCATTGAGAAGTACACGGTTATTCTGATAGGTACTTGCGACATGGGACAGGAAGGTCAAAATAAATTTAGGATTATATTTGGAAAGACCATCATGTTCAAAATTGTTAATTACCTGGAAGACACAGAGCGGTGCGCGGTAAGAGCGCGCAGCGGTCATGGCATCGTATACGTCTGCGATGGAAACGATTGCCGCATATTCATCAATGTCTGACTGGGATAAACCGGTTGGATAACCACTTCCGTCACTTCTCTCGTGATGGCAGAGAGCCGCTTTTTTCACGTGAGAGTCTAATGGGAGTGATTTTAATATGTCATAACCAAATTTTGGATGCTGTTTTACAAGGGCAAATTCCTCGTCCGTATATTTTCCAGGCTTATTGAGAACCTCAACAGGAATTTTTAATTTTCCAATATCATGTAAGGCGCCTGCTAAGGTCAGCGTGTCTAATTCTTCCGGTGAAAACTTTAACCAGCGTCCAAGTCTGCGGCTGATCAGTGAGACATTCAGTGAATGGGCATAGACCGAATCCTCCATGGAGCGCATATTGTGAAGCATATCAAAAAGTTCTAAGGATGTTTTGCAGGAATAATATAATTCCTTTGTATCAGACAGAAGCTGTTCATAATTTAAAGATTTATGATAGATTACACAATCTTCCAGAACAGTGCGGTAAGTGGCAATTACTCTGGAATAGGAAATCTGAAAATTCTGGAATTCTTTAGAGCGGACAACCTTCTGCGAATAAGAAGGTGCCTGGGCTTCCGGTTTTACAACATAGGTGGGAACGTCGGTCTGTTCCTCTTTTTTGGTAACAGGAATTGGATCTTCTGTGACCGATACCTGCGGGATCGCATAAAATTTAATGCGGGAAATGAGACGATCCGTGAGAGAAACTCCATTTTCAACGATCAACTGACCGCCTTTGGTACGGACTTCTCCAGCAGTCACCATCCCTGGTACTAATTCATCCGTTGGATAATATTTTGTCATTTGCATACCCCAATCTATACATTTTATTATAAAATAGTATAAGATTGCACAAAATGAAAGTCAATAGATACTAAGGGCACAAATTTCCATATAACATAATTTTTTAGAAAACATGAACAGTAGTATACATTCTATCTGCTTTGTATATCATTTTGAAAAAACTCTTGACAGAGAGGCGGTTAGATAGTATTGTATAGCACGTGAGGTTTGAAACAGTTTATGTTTCAGTCTGTGTAAACAGATTTGAAAATTCAATATTGTATAAGATGTAATTAGAAAGAGATTTTTAATTACGGAAAATTTTCTTATTCAGAGTGATGGAGATACATAGGATCTATGAAGTCACGGCAACCCCTCTACGGAAGGTGCCTACCTGAGCGAGCAAATAATTGGATGATTTATCCAAGACTATATTTTATAGTTCGAACAATAAGAGGATTTGATAATCTGATGATTTATTAACTCCGCTTGTTTGTGACAGCGGAGTTTTTTAGTTACCAAATGAACAGCCAGAAGAAAGGAAAGAACAAATGGAAAAATTATTATTTACATCCGAGTCCGTTACAGAAGGACATCCGGACAAAATGTGTGATGCCATCTCTGATGCCATCCTTGATGCATGTATGGAACAGGATCCAATGAGCCGTGTAGCATGTGAGACAGCAAGCTGTACAGGATTCGTGCTTGTAACAGGTGAGATTACAACAAAAGCACAGTTAGATATTCCTTCTATCGTTCGTAAAACAGTCAACGAGATCGGATACAACGATGCCAAAACAGGTTTTGACGGACATACATGTGCAGTTATGGTAGCACTTGACCAGCAGTCTCCGGATATTGCTATGGGTGTTGACAAAGCATTAGAAGCAAAAGAAAACAAAATGTCTGACGAGCAGTTAGAGGCAATTGGTGCCGGTGATCAGGGTATGATGTTTGGTTATGCAACAAATGAGACACCGGAGTTAATGCCATATCCAATCTCCCTTGCACACAAACTTGCTTTACAACTTACAAAAGTCCGCAAAGACGGCACATTAAAATATTTAAGACCAGACGGAAAAACACAGGTTTCCGTAGAGTATGATGAGAATGGCAAGCCAAAGAGATTAGAGGCAGTTGTATTATCCACCCAGCATGATGAGGACGTTACACAGGAACAGGTCCATGAGGATATCAAAAAATATGTATTTGATCCAATTCTTCCAACAGAATTAGTAGATGCAGAGACAAAATTCTTCATCAACCCAACCGGACGTTTTGTGATCGGTGGACCACACGGTGATGCAGGTCTTACCGGACGTAAAATTATCGTAGATACCTACGGTGGATATGCCCGTCACGGTGGCGGAGCTTTCTCCGGAAAAGACTGTACAAAGGTTGACCGTTCTGCAGCTTACGCAGCACGTTACGTTGCAAAGAACATTGTAGCAGCAGGTCTTGCAGAAAAATGTGAGATTCAGTTGTCTTACGCAATCGGTGTTGCACAGCCAACCTCTATCATGGTAGATACTTTTGGAACAGGAAAACTTTCTGATGAAAAACTGGTTGAGATCGTTCGTGAGAACTTTGATCTCCGTCCGGCAGGAATCATCAAAATGCTTGACTTAAGAAGACCAATTTACCGTGGAACAGCAGCATACGGACATTTCGGACGTACAGACTTAAATCTTCCTTGGGAAGCAACAGATAAGGCGGAAGCATTAAAGAAATATTTATAATCAGCGTTGAGCAGATTAATTTATGAAAAGTTTAGAATCTTTTTCGGAAAATGTCATAGGATTTCGGATGGTTCATGCTATAATAGGTCATAGGGTTTATCCTTGTGACCTATTTTTATTCATAATAATAGAACGTTCACGAAGTGTGCATTCTATTGTTTTTATGGATACAAAAGTGGGGGACATGGGTAGAAACACAGACATTCATAGAAGGAAAGCGTATGAAGTTTAAGAATAAGATTATTATTTCATTCTGCATTATTATATTTGTACCGATTTTCCTTGCAACGCTGGTTTTGTTCAGTATGCAGCACATTCAGATGCGGGCGATCGAGCAGACCTATGGTGTTGAAGGGGACGGATACAGTTATTTTTCCAATTCTGTCCAGCTTCTGAGCCGGTTTACAAGGGAGATTTATCGGGAAGTATACAAGGTGGCAGACAACCAGCCTGAGAAACTGGAGGATGGAGCATACCTTGAGAAGATCAACCAGCAGTTGGAAGAAAAAGCATCCTATCTCATCGTTCGGAAAGGACAGGAGCTGGTATATATAGGAAAAAGCGCAGGGACATCGCTTTTGACGGAGCTTCCGGAGTATGGAAGTGCCGATGGCAATGCGGATTCCGGGACATACATGGACGGTGATGAGCAGGCACTGGTAAAACAGATTGATTTTGTTTATCCGGATGGTGCAAAGGGCAGTATTTTTATCGTGACCAGATTAGAGGAGATGGTTCCTGAATTAAAAAGTCTTCTGATCGATATTATGGTTTCCATTGTGCTGATCCTTGTTCTGACAGCATGTATGCTGACGGTATGGATTTATACCAGCCTGATCAATCCAATCAAAAAATTGCAGGCTGCCGCACAGAATATCAAGGAGGGCAATCTTGATTTTACGATCGAGGCAGAGAGCAGGGATGAGATCGGGGAACTCTGCACAAGTTTTGAAGAGATGCGGCAGAGGCTGAAAGACAATGCCGAAGAGAAAATCAATAGCGAGAAAGAAAATAAAATGTTGATCAGCAATATTGCGCACGATCTGAAAACGCCGATCACTGCAGTAAAAGGATATGCGGAAGGATTGATGGACGGTGTTGCGGATACACCGGAAAAACGGGATAAGTATATCCGGACAATTTATAATAAAGCAAATGAGATGGATACGCTTATCAATGAGCTGACGCTCTATGCGAAGATCGATACGAACCGTATACCGTACAATTTTGCCAAAATCAATGTTGGTGAATACTTCAATGACTGCATTGAGGAGATCGGACTGGATCTTGAGTCAAAAAATATCGGACTGGCATACTTTAATTATACGGATGGATCGACACAGATCATTGCGGATCCGGAACAGCTTCGCAGAGTGATCCACAATATTATTGGAAATTCCATTAAATATCTGGACAAGCAGAGAGGGCTTATCAACATCCGTATCAAGGATGTTGGCGATTTTATCCAGGTGGAGATCGAGGATAATGGCAGGGGTATTGCAGCAGCGGATCTGCCATATATTTTTGATCGTTTCTATCGGACGGATGCTTCGAGAAATTCTGCAACCGGAGGCAGCGGAATCGGATTGTCAATTGTGAAAAAAATTATCGAAGACCACGGTGGTAAAATATGGGCGACCAGCAAGGAGTCCATCGGAACCGTTATGTATTTTGTAATCAGAAAATATCAGGAGGTGCCAAATGAGCAGAGTATTAATAGTTGAAGATGAAGAAGCAATCGCAGATCTTGAAAAAGATTATCTGGAATTGAGCGGATTTACCGTAGAGATCGAGAATAACGGAACAGCAGGACTGAAAAGAGCATTGTCCGAGGAATTTGACATGTTCATTTTAGATCTTATGCTTCCGGGAACGGATGGATTTGAAATCTGCAAAAGGATCCGTGAGGAGAAAAATACACCAATTCTTATGGTTTCAGCCAAAAAAGATGATATTGACAAGATCAGGGGGCTTGGACTTGGTGCGGACGATTACATCACAAAACCATTTTCTCCAAGTGAGCTGGTAGCGCGGGTGAAAGCACATCTCGCCCGATATGAGCGCCTGATCGGAAGCAGTGAGGCAAAAAATGATATCATTGAGATCCGTGGTATCCGCATTGACAAGACAGCACGCCGTGTCTGGGTGAACGACGAGGAAAAACAGTTTACAACAAAAGAATTTGATCTGCTTACATTTTTGGCGGAAAATCCAAACCATGTATTTACCAAAGAAGAATTATTCCGGGAGATCTGGGATATGGAGTCCGTTGGAGATATTGCAACAGTTACCGTGCATATCAAGAAGATCCGCGAAAAGATCGAGATGAATACCAACAAACCGCAGTATATCGAGACAATCTGGGGGGTTGGGTACAGATTTAAATTATAAAACAAGAAGCAATGTGTTTTGTGGCACATTGCTTCTTATTTTATAAAGGCTTTCTTGCCTTGATTTTCGTAAATTCTATAATTTCTTTTTTGTCTTCATCAGATATTTTATCAAAATAGAAAAGTAATTCCCGTTCCAAATTTGTGTTAAACATATATTTTTTCTTATTAGAAGGATCATTAAAAAATTCGAGAAATTCTGACAAATCGGTGCTTGCCTGTGTTGGCGCAGGCGCATCGTAAGATTCCTCCCTGTCAATATCGATTGTCAGATGAAGCAGATCATCAACGGAAATATTATAAAGCCCTGCTAATTTGTAAAAGGCTTCCGCATCCGGTGTGCGTTTTCCGGTTTCGTAATGGCTGTATGTCTGCCGTACAACACCCAATACCTCCGCAACATAATCCTGTGTGTAATTATTGACTTTGCGTAATTCTTTTAACTTCTGTGGAAGTAGTTTGTTTTTCATATAAATACCACCTTTGCTATTAGTATATTTTTATTTGTGCCTTAGATGTAGCAAGGTGTAGCATATCAGACAACAAAAGTTAAAATGTTAACGTTGATTGACATTGCAATTGTAACAAAATGTTGCGAAAAAAATAAAGTTACTATTAATTATGCACAAAATAACAACATTTATTCACTGGGAAAATAGATTGTTGATTGTAAAAATGTAACAAACTGTAGCAAAATGTAAAAACAGATGTTAACAAACTGTAGCTAAAAGACGATATAAATGATACAAAACGTAGCAAATGGAATTGCGATGAAAAACAAGGAGGCTAAATCCTCTCCTCACCATTAGGTTCGGATTTTTCCTTCGGAAAAACATGGAGGATTTATGTTAAAGATTTCACTGAAACAAGGTCAGTATGTAAATATCGGAGATAACATCCGCGTAGTTTATGTGGGTGGAACCGGAAATCACGGACGACTTATGATCGATGCTCCAAAGGATGTCAGGATTGCAAGGAGTACCGTAGAACAAAATCCGGAGAGCAGGAAAGATACGTATTATCCGGAACCTGCGATCTCAAAAGAAGCACAGGATGAGATCAAGAAGATCTTATGGAATGAACGCATGAAAGCGGAAACAAAAAAAGATGCAGAAAGAATGAAACACTAAGTTCATTTAAAACATCACACAACCATCTGGTAATAGACAGGGCAAAACCCGGGACGCTCTGTTTGTTATAAATAATGCCGGAAAAGGAAGTCCGGCCAAAAAACATAATAGCTCATCAAAAGGATGAGACAAGGAGGATTATATTATGGTAGTACAACACAACATGCAGGCGATGAACGCTAACAGAATGTTAAACGTTACAACAGGAGCACAGAGCAAATCAACAGAAAAATTATCTTCTGGTTACAGAATCAACCGTGCAGCAGATGATGCAGCAGGATTAACAATTTCTGAAAAAATGAGAAAACAGATCAAAGGTCTGGATCAGGCTTCTACAAATGCACAGGACGGTGTTTCTTCTGTACAGACAGCCAAGGGTGCTTTGACAGAAGTTCACTCTATGTTACAGAGAATGAATGAGTTGGCAGTACAGGCTTCCAATGGAACAAATTCAGAGGATGATCGTCAGGCAATTCAGGATGAGATTTCACAGTTAACAACTGAAATTGATCGTGTTGCTGAGACAACAAAATTCAATGAGATTTATCTGTTAAAAGGAGATAAATCCGGTACAACAAAAACAAATACAGTTGCTGCTCATGATGCAGGTCTTGCTGGAAAACTTAGTGAATCTGTAGATGGAAAGACAACATTTACGGCTGATGCACTTGCAGTAGGAGATAAAGTTACAATTGCAGGAAAAGAGTACACATTAGTAGATTCTGCTGATACAGCAGATTACACTGATCTTAACGCATTTACTGCTCAAGCAGGCGATAAGCTTACAAAAGATGGTGAAACTTATACATATGTAGATGCAGCCGGAAAAACACCTGCTGGTCAAACAGCCGCAGCTGCAGGCTGGTTTAAAGACAGCAATACTACTACAACAGCAGATACAGTTACAGTTGCAGCCGGTGATAAATTAACACGAAGTGAAAAAACAACTACTTTAATAGGAAAGAAGGGTGCAGCAACAACAGCTACAACACTTTCAGATGCTCAGGCGTTGATTAAACAAAAAGCTGCTAATGATAAGGTCACGATTGATGGTAAGGAATATACAATTGCAGCAACAACAGATTTGGCAAATGATAAAGCAACAGCAGATGATCTTGCAAATATGTTATCTTCAGATTCCAATTTTAAAATTGGAACTGATCAGTATTATGTTGTACCAAAAGGATCAGAGAAAGATTCAGAAATAACAATTAATGACGCTTACAAAATGATGGCAAAAGAATTAGAGACAGCCAGCAGTATCGGTGCAGATGACAAGACAAAAGCAACTGTCAAGAATAATGGCGATGGTACGTTTGAAATTACACAGGGTAAAGTGGAAGTAAAGAAATCTCTTTCCTTCAGCTTACATGTAGGTGCTGACGCAGATGCAACAAATAAAATCAATGTTGATATTGATGCAATGAGCGCAGCAGGTCTTGGAATTAAAGGAATCAATGTAAAAGATGATTCAGGTGTTGCAGCAACATATGCAATTGATGCAATTGCAGATGCAGTAGCTAAAGTTTCTTCTCAGAGATCTGCACTTGGTGCTGTTCAGAACAGATTAGAGCATACAATCGATAACTTAGATAACGTTGTTGAGAACACAACATCCGCTGAATCCCGTATCCGTGATACTGATATGGCTGAAGAGATGGTAAACTACAGCAAGAACAACATTCTTGCACAAGCAGGTCAGTCTATGCTTGCACAGGCTAATCAGTCTACTCAGGGTGTACTTTCTCTGTTACAGTAATTTGTGTAAAATTGTACAAAAAAGAAGCTCGCAGTTTTGCGGGCTTCTTTTACTAAGCTATTGCTGTAGCTTTTTTAATTCATCGATTGACAGACCGGTAGCACGAGAAATATTCTCTAAAGACAGTAGGTTAAGTTCCAATAGATGACGTGCAGTATTTCGAATGCCACTTTTTTCACCAGCTTCAACGCCAGCTTCATACTCCGCTTTCCGAAGTTTCTTTTCTTCTTCTTCCTTGTCATATTCAAATATACTCATACTGATAACCTCCGCGCGGTTCTTTCGAAGAAAATCCGCAAGAATATTTTCTTTGATACATTCATCAACAGCGCATTCCACTGCCTCGTTCAGAGACATGTCGGCTGTGTATTTTCGCACCTTTGCAACATATTGTGCATATTCCCTTAATGTTTTGCAATGTTCCATAAGAAGGGCATTGTGCCCCTCGTTGATATTTAAGACAGTTACGATCAGTTCCAGTTTTGGCTCACCCGACAGATGTTCAAAAGCAGAGGAAAGTCTGTGCTCAAAAACATCGCAAACTGGATCAGAACCATTATAAAACTCAATGAAATTAGGAGTAGGTATCTTTTGCAGGCTGGATGAGTATAAAGATTTTTGATCCAGCATTTTTTGATATTCACTGCTAATGTAAAATAAATCACGAAGCGGCATATTTGGATTGTAAGTCGACTGATGTTCGTACAGGTATAAATTCGTGTCAATGATAAATGCCAGATCGTTTTTCATTCCCATATAGATAGCGTTTTCCAAAGTAACAATCTCTAAATCATCCGGATTCGTATAGTCTCTGCTGTTTACTGCATTGTAAAGCGAGAGCAGATTCTTTTTGTCTGAAAATAACATCCGGAAAACAGTATCTTTGTAGTTGCGATTTGCAGAAACTGCTCCTGCTGTAGTTGATTTGTAACGATCTTGTGGTCGCATTGCCATAGGCTTTCCTCCTTATCACGGTGGACGGCAGATGCACATAAATGCATCGTGCCTCCGGCAGGAGAATAGAGCATTGTAAAAATAGTTTTCATCCGTCTCCTGCTTTTAAATTGGTAAATGGGTAATAAAAGCATAGATACGAAATGAACTGCCCCGGTCATTGTCGGTTGACCGAAAGCTTTCTAGATTACAGATGACTCTTAAGCCACGAAGATTTTGTAAAATATGCTTTGAAATATTGTATCATACCAACATCAGAAAATGCAATGGAGAAAATAGTAAAATTTTAAATATTATGAGTACTAAAAAAATGAATAAAAGCATTCATTCAAATCTCCGCAACAGTAGCCCAAACAGAAGAATCATGCTACAATGAACCAAGGAAGATAAAAACAGCAGTAATGCCATAGAATAACGAAGGAGATCATCAGCCATGGACATAAATATTTTATACGAGGATGAGGAGGTTATCGTCTGTGAAAAACCGGCTGGGGTTGCGGCGCAGACAAAACGGTTAGGACAGGCGGACATGGAAAGCCTTCTGAAAAATTACCGGGCAGGAAAGGGAGAACAGCCGTATATCGGGGTGGTACACAGGCTGGATCAGCCGGTGCGCGGAGTGATGGTTTTTGCCAAAACAAAAGAGGCTGCGGCAGATTTAAGCCGCCAGGTGCAGACAAGAATGGCAGATAAATTCTATTATGCAGTGACAGACGGTGTGCCGGAACAGAAAAAAGGTACATTGGAAGATTACCTGCTCCGGGATGGAAAAACAAACACTTCAAAAGTGGTATCTAAAAGTACGGAGGGCGCAAAGTTAGCAAGGCTGGACTATGAAGTGACCGCACAGAATAAAACGAACGCCATTCTCCGAATCCAATTAGACACCGGAAGGCATCATCAGATCCGGGTGCAGTTAGCAAATGCTGGAATCCCGATCGTTGGGGATGCGAAGTATAATTTTAAAGAGACAATGACACGGAGTGGAAACGGTCTTTTACTCTGCTCTTATAAAATCGGATTTAAACATCCAAAGACACATAAAAAAATGGAGTTCGAAATCAGGAATCCATTTCTCATCTGAGACAGAAACGCAGGAGTTACAAAGGACTTCTGAGTTTCAATAAAATCACGAAAAATGTCGAAAATAGAGTGGTAAAATAAGCATAATGTGCTAAAATACAAATAGGATTTAAAATTGGGTTCATAAAATAAAAAAGATGTAGTGGGAGGTACAGGTATGAACAATATAAAAGTGAGAACAAAATTAATCATTGTAATGGTGATTGCACTGATCGCACTGGTATTGTGCTCCATTGTTTCCAACACAAGTCTGTCAGGACTTGGAGATAATGCGTTAGACATTATCGAGAATGATATGCGTTCCTCGTATGATGAACAGATCAAGGCACAGGTAGATAATGTAATATCTCTTTGCCAGAGCATTTACAATCGGTATGAAAAAGGTGAATATACCTTAGATGAGGCAGAAAAACTTGCAGCAGACCAGATTCGTGATCTGCGTTATGGCAATAATGGATATTTCTGGGTAGATACCTATGATGGAACAAACGTAGTCCTTCTCGGCAATGACACAGAGGGAACAAATCGTATGGATGCAGTGGACACCAATGGATTTGCGTATATACAGGCAATCATCAGTGCAGGAAAGCAGGAAGACGGCGGTTTTACGGATTATGTATTCCCGAGAGAGGGTGAGACGGAATCTTCTCCAAAACGTGCTTACAGCAAGGCATTTGAGCCATTTGGCTGGGTACTTGGAACCGGAAATTACACGGATGATATTGATGATGATGTACTGGATGTCAAAAATGAATTTTTTTCCTATGAATCCAACAGCAGAATGGCGATCATCGGAATCGCTGTTGTAATGGAAGTAATTTTAATTTCAGTTCTGACACTGATCACAATCAGCATTGTGAAACCATTGAAAAAGAGTCTTACCCATATTGACGAGATAGCGCAGGGCGATTTTTCAAAAGAATTTGAACAGGATCTGTTAAAGAGAAAAGATGATTTTGGACAACTGGCAGATTCACTTGAGAAAATGCGCTCTGAGATGAAGGAACTGATTGGAGAGGTGAAATCAGAAGCATTAGAGATCACCGGCATGGTGCAGGAGATTGATACAAGTATTCGGGCATTAGATGATCAGATTGAAAATGTATCTGCGACAACGGAGGAGCTTGCGGCAGGTATGGAGGAGACAGCGGCATCTTCGGAAGAGATAAATGCAATGTCACATGAGATTGAGAGCGCTGCGAAGAGTATTGCAGAGAGATCTCAGGATGGCGCTAACGAGGCAGATGAGATCAGGGAACGTGCTGTGAAAATCAAAAAAGATACAGACGAAAATGACAGACGTACCAGATCGATTCATGAGGAGATTAATGAGAGCCTGACCAAAGCACTCGAAGATATTAAGGTTGTGGATCAGATCAATGTTCTTGCCAAATCAATCATGGATATTACCGGACAGACGAACCTTCTGGCTTTGAACGCATCCATTGAGGCTGCCAGAGCGGGAGAGGCAGGAAAAGGATTTGCGGTTGTTGCGGATGAAATCCGAGTATTGGCAGAGCAGTCCAAAGCAGCAGTTGCCCATATTCAGGAAGTGACTGGCAATGTGACCGCAGCCGTTGAGAATCTTGCAAATGATGCAGAGAGGCTGCTGGAGTTTGTCGGAAATGATGTTGTGGAGAGTCTTGGAGGATTTGCAGAAATGGCAAATTCCTATAATAGTGATGCTGCCAATGTAGATTCCCTTGTAACAGATTTCTCAGCGTCATCGGAGCAGCTGCTC
>ERZ1032022.299-NODE-299-length-12235-cov-6.529885_pt1 | contig 12235 bp, 7 predicted proteins | sample MGYA00516699_ERZ1032022 | MGnify/ENA primary metagenome ERZ1032022 (study PRJEB33719, sample SAMN04261294) | wastewater metagenome | biome: rural village; feature: human; material: feces | host: Homo sapiens | place: El Salvador | collected 2013-01-07 ... | reverse complement strand
AAGGGTGAGCGTGAGACCGAGACCGTCAACCTGCCCCATACTTGGAACGCCGTAGACGGCATGGACGGCAACGGCAGCTATCTGCGCACCACCGCAGTCTACACCCGCACCTTCAAGGCGCCCACCCAGCCGCTGGCCGGCGGCCGTCTGTATGTTGAGATCCCCGCCGCAGCCCTGAAGGCTACCGTGCGCATCAACGGCAAGGACGCTGTGACCCATGAGGGCGGCTACTCCTGCTTCCGCGCTGACATCACCGACCTCTGCGTTGCCGGTGACAATGAGATCAGCATTGAGGTCAGCAACGAGGACACCCCCACGATGTACCCCGCCTCCGCTGACTTTACCTTCTACGGCGGCCTGTACCGCGGTGTCAACCTGATCAGCGTCCCCGAGACCCACTTTGATCTGGACTATTACGGCGGCCCCGGCATCATGGTCACCCCCAAGCCGACCGAGGACGGCGGCGCAGACTTCACCGTGCAGGCCTTTGTTACCAATGCCGGTGATGACTTTACCGTCCAGTACATTCTTGAGGATCCCTACGGCTGGGAGATCGCCGGTGCCGTGCGCCCCTCTGACAACACTGCTGTCACCCTGCACGTGCCCGAGGCCGTTCTGTGGAGCATGGACGAGCCGAACCTCTACACCGTCACCGCCCGCCTGAACCGCCGCAACGAGACCTATGACGAGATCATCCTCAACGCCGGTGTGCGCAGCTTTGCGGTCACGCCCGATGGCGGCTTTTCCATCAACGGTGTGGCTACCCCGCTGCGCGGCGTTTCCCGCCATCAGGACCGCCTGTACAAGGGCAATGCCCTGACCGCTGAGGATCATTACGAGGACGCGCAGATCATCAAGGATCTGGGCGCCAACACGATCCGTCTGGCCCACTATCAGCACAGTCAGGACTTCTACGATGCCTGCGACCAGCTGGGCTTCGCCGTCTGGGCTGAGATTCCCTTCATCAGCGTATTCAAGCCCGGTGACGCTGCCCATGAGCATTGCCGTCAGGAGATGAAGGAGCTGGTCATTCAGAACTACAACCACCCCTCCATCATGTTCTGGGGCATCTCCAATGAGATCCTCATCGGCGGCATCAGTCAGGAGCTGGTCGATCGTCACCACGACCTGCAGAAGCTGGTCAAGGAGCTTGACCCGACCCGCCTGACCACCATCGCCCATGTTTCCCACACCCCGACCGAGGGCCCCATGCACCACATCACCGATCTGGAAAGCTACAACCACTACTTTGGCTGGTACGGCGGCAAGATCGAGGACAACGGCCCGTGGCTGGATAAGTTCCATGCCGAGCACCCCGACATCTGCCTTGGCGTGTCCGAATACGGCTGTGAGGGCATCGTGAACTGGCACAGCAGCAACCCGCAGCGCAAGGATTACAGCGAGGAATACCAGACCATGTACCATGAGCATATGGCGCAGGTCTTTGAGGACCGCCCCTGGGTTTGGGCCACCCATGTCTGGAATATGTTCGACTTCGGCTGCGCAGCCCGTAACGAGGGCGGCGTCGGCGGCCGCAACAACAAGGGTCTGGTCACCATCGACCGCAAGACCCGCAAGGAGAGCTTCTACCTCTATCAGGCGTACTGGTTCAAGGAGCCGATGGTTCACATTGTGGGCCGCCGCTACGCCCAGCGCGCCGGTGAGACCATCGAGGTCAAGGTCTACTCCAATCAGGACGAGGTGACGCTGTTCCTGAACGGCAAGGAGATCGGCAAGCAGCAGGCTCACCGTATCTTCCGCTTTGAGGTTGCCCTGCAGCCCGGCTTCAACACCCTGATGGCCATCACCGAGGATGCCCGCGACTGCATCACGCTGGAAAAGGTCGAGAAGGAACCCGCCAGCTACATTCTGCCCGAATTCACCGAGCATGTTGAGGGTGTTGCCAACTGGTTCCAGCAGGTAGGCAGCCTGGATCTGGATGCCCCGATGGAATTCCCCGAGGGCTACTACAATGTCAACGACAGTCTGGACGAGCTGTCCCACAATGAGGAAGCCTTTGCCATCGTGACAAAAGCCGTTAAGCTGACCACCAACTTCTCCATCGAGCCGGGTGTCGGCATGTGGGATATGCTCAAGAAGATGAGCCCCAAGGTCATGTGCGAGATGATGCCCGATTCCTCCTTGGGCGACAAATTCCTGAACAGCATCAACGCCCAGCTGATCAAGATCAAAAAGTAAAATCTCATATAGCATCCCCTTGCCGTATGCCGGAATTGCCGGCATACGGCTTTTTGTTAGTAGGAATACAAAAAGCAATGCGCACACAATTCTCAGAGAGAGTCGTGTGCGCATTGCTTATGCAGCGGTTATTCGCCGACCGCTTTGTTGGTCAGCATCGTCCAGACCAATTTCAGCATTGAGGCGTTGCCCATGCGGGCGGGCTGCTCACCCAGACGCAGAACCTTGTGCTGTGCTGCATCAATAGGCAGCCAGACAGGTACATCGGTGCCGTTGGGGTCACCGTGCTTTGCAAAGTTTGTGAGGTAGCTCACCATCTGAGCGCTCAGCACCTTGTCCTGGGCCGTGAAAGGGCGCCAGCAATGGTCGAGCGTGCCGAACCAGTACCAGAGATCGCTGCTGTGCCATGCACCGCAGGCGTCACCGGGCAGTTGGCGATCAAAGAACCATTCGTAGCTGGCTGGTCCGTTCTGCGCTGCCTGCGTGCGACACCAATCCCCTGCCATTTTATAGAGGATGGGAGGCATCATGTCCTGACTGGTCATGCCGATCAGGTACGGAATATGCCGCTGCTCCCCTGCTGCGACTACCTCGGTGGCGGGCTTGCAGATGAATACACCGTCCTGCACCGGACCATTGGCCGACATGCTGTTCTTGCACTCTTTTTTGGCAGCCTGCCATGCTGTAAACAGCTCGGCAGCGGGCAGCTTACGGAATGCATCCAGATCGGCGCAGCCTGCCTTTTCCATGACCGCGTTCCAGAAACCATATTGCTCCGCCGCGGGCTTGGCAGTCAGCATCTTCGAGACACCGCCGCCGCTGCTCATAACTGCCTTGGCGAACAGACCTTCCGTCAGCGGGCTCAGGCAGAGCTGCTGCACGCTCATCGCACCGGCGCTCTGGCCCATGATGGTGATGTTGTCGGCATCGCCGCCGAAGGCCGCAATGTTGGCACGCACCCACTGCAGGGCCGTCAGCTGGTCAAAAAGCGCATAGTTGCCGGTGTGGCCGGCCTCCTGCTGCAGCGCATCCAGACAGACAAAGCCCAGAGGGCCAAGACGGTAGTTGATGGTCACGGCTACGCAGCCCTTGGTGGGCCACTCAGGCCCGTCAAAGTGCTTTTCGTGGCCGCAGCCGCCGCTGAAGCCGCCGCCGTGAATGTAGAAGATGACCGGCAGCTTGCTTTCCGGCCCGGCATCGGCGGGGGTCCAGATATTCAAAAAAAGGCAGTCCTCGCTGTAGGTATAGGTCTCGCCGAGGCGGAACTCCTTATAATAAAAGGCTTTTTCCGGCATCTCGGCCTCGTTGTAAAAGGAGCGCGGCTGGTAGCAGCAGGCACCGTAGGCGGTGGCTTCATAGACGCCGTCCCAGTGGGTCACAGCCTCGGGGTAAGCCCAGCGCTCGGCTGTGGCGTAGCGGATCCCCTTGTAGGCAGCCACGCCGGGCCACTGGCAGTCGGTGCCGCAGATCGTGCCGCAGGGGGTCTCGCGCAGATATTTTTGCTCGCTCATAAGATCAGTTCTCCTTTTTGTTGTAGGCGCTGGGCATCCATGGGTGGGTCTTTTCTACCTCGTTGTTGTAGTCTTCCAGCTTGCGCATCTGCTCCACCACATGGGGCATATCCATGGCGGCTACAGCCTTTTCAAGAATGGACTGTCCCTCATCGGCAAGGCGCTGGCGGGCGGCCGCATCAGGGATGGCGGTGGTCGGCATATGGTCGCTCTGCTTGGCAAAGCAATAACCGATGGCTGCACTCTGATACGCAAGCCCGAACAGGTCATTAAACGGCGCACAGCTCTGCTGCATCGGCTCCGCATACGCCGTGGTCAGCGGAATATCCTCCAAACGGCCCATGATCTGGTATGCCCCGACTGTGATGGCGTGGAAACAGTCCATCGAGGTGAACAGATCCTTGGCCAGTTTGCCTAGCTGCTGGCTCAGGTCCATATACAGGATGGGGACGCCGGTCTCATCAAAGAAATCCCGCACCATGGGGCTGCAGGTCATGTGGGCAGGGCCATGGAAGCTGATGTAAATCTGCCGCTTGAAGCCCTGACGCAGCAGACTGTGGGCGATGGCGGACAGGTAGTCTATCCCCTGCCGCACACTGACCTGCACAGTGCCGCGGCCTGAGGCGGTCGCCCCGGCATAGAAATACGGGAGTCCGGTCAGCACAAGGCCGTCACAGGCCTCGGCCATCCGCAGGGCGTATGCCTCGCTGATGACGGTCTCGCTGTCCAGTGGAAAGCCGCCGTGCATCTCGACCGTGCCGACCGGCACAATGATGATGTCGTTATGCTGCAGATATTCCTCGACCTCGCTGTTGAGCATCTTCGGCAAAATACGAGTCCTCATAGTCGTTACCTCCAATCAGGAAAGGGGCTGCGCAGGATTGCCGCACAGCCCCGGGATCAGGCGTTATTCAGCGGCAGGGGTTTCCTTGCCGGATTTGAAAGCGGCCATCTTGGCGCGCACATCAGGGGTGATGTTCCAGACAAAGCGGAAGGCGATCCAGCTGCCCAGAATGAAGATACCGGGGATCAGCACGACCAGCGCCTTGATGCCGGTCAGGGCACCCGCGGTCTGGGTGGCAGCACCGGCCTGATAGCCGATCCAGCCCAGCGCCAGCACGGCGGCGGAGTTGCCCACAGTCTGGCCGATGCGGCGGGTCAGGTTGAAGGTGCCGTAGATGGAACCTTCGGTGCGCTTGCCGGTGATCATCTCATTGTAGTCGATGGCCTCACCGACCAGACCCCACTGCATGTAGATGGACACGCTGGCAAGACCCATTGCGATGGAGCTGATAAGCATGTAGGCGATTGCCGGAACAGAAGCAACCATCAGTGCGCCGAACAGCACAAAGTAGATGGCGGAGGCTGTCAGCAGGCAGATGCGGATCATACGCTCCAGACCCACCTTGTCGGCGATCTTGGGGGTGATGATCAGTGCCAGAATACCAAGAGGCATGCTCACGGCGCTGGCCATGCTCATCATGCCGATGTTGCCAAGCACATCGCCGTACATGTAGGTGCCCAGCGTGCTGCTGACATACTGCATCGTGCAGATGCAGATGCCGTGGATGCACAGCGCCAGAAACGGCCGGTTTACGCGGAAAACATTCAGAATGTCGGTCAGCTTAACGCTGTCATTGCTCTCGCTGGGGGCAACACTGACATGGCGCTCTTCAGTCCAGGCATAGTGCAGCATGCAGAACACAAAGCCGACAATGGCGCAGAGGGTCGCACCGATGCCGAAGGCCTTGCTGGTATCGCCGAACTTGGCAAGAAGCTGGGGCATGATGATCATCGGGATGATGTTGCCGATCATGCTGCCGAAGCCGCGGGCGCTGGACAGGGCGGCGCGCTCGCCGTCGGTATCTGCCATGGCGGACAGCATCGAGCCCATCGGGATGTTGAACATCGTGTAGAAACCTTCATACAGGATCTTGCAGAAGAACAACACGACCAGCATCGTGACGCCCTTGAAGTAGGTGGGAACCGTGAAGAAGATGATAAAGGTGATCGCCACGCAGGGGGCGGAGCGGAGCAGCCAGGGGCGGAATTTGCCGCCCTGACCGTGGTGCTTTGCAAACACCTTGTCCATCAGGGCGCCCATCAGCGGGTCGTTGACGGCGTCCCATACATTCCAGACCAGCAGCATCGTAGCCAGCACAACGGTGTTGACCTGCAGAACATTCGTGTAGTAGCGGGTGACGATGGAGCCCATCAGGGCGAAGGTCATGCAGCCGCCCAGGTCACCGCAGGCGTAGCCGATCTTGTGCTTCATGGACAGACCGCTCGGGGTCTTTGTCTTTGCCATAATATCCTCCTTTTTGGATGCGGGTTACAATTCCTGTGCAGGATGCCGCAACACATACCTGCTTTTGTTGTCCTTATTATACAGTGCAAAAACGGAAATATAAATTGCAAAAATGACAATCAATATTGCAAATTCAGCAATTTTACTGTATACTATATCTGAATTACACAAAGAGAGAGGATAATTTTTGTGAAGCTGCACGAAATTGCACGGCAGGCCCGGGCGCTGGGCATCGTCATGGGAGAGAACTCCGGCAATCGGGAGCGGCAGGAAAAGCTGCTGGAGATGCTGCATTTCAACTCGGGAAACTTCTATCAGGAAATTGAGATGGACGATCCGCTGGTGCAGACGCAGGAGGATATAAGCACCACGGAGGATGTGGTGGGGCTGCACAGCCATGTCTACTATGAGATCATATTTATCCGCAGCGGCAACCTGCAATATCTGATCGGCACCCGCCGCTACCGGATACAGCGCGGGGATATATTGCTTATCGCGCCGGGTGTCAGCCATCGGCCGTTGTTTCTTGAACGCCTGCAGGAAAAGTACGCCCGTATCGTTGTCTGGGTCAGTCCCGCCTGTGTGGAGCTGCTGCGCGCACAATGGCCGGATCTGGACGAATTGAACCGGCTGCCCTGTATGCTGCGCACCGGTGATCTGCCCACCGACAGCATCGCCGCCTATGAGGCTGCGTTCCGCCGCGGTGTGCGGGAGTACACGGCCGCAGAGCCGGGCTGGGAGGCTGCGGTATTTGCCAATACCCTGCAGCTGTTTGTATCGCTGCGGCGGGATTTCGGCAGCGGGCGTGTTGCCCAGCCCGCTGCTGAAAAGCGGGAGTTGCTGGACGAGATCATGTCTTATGTCGAGGATCATCTTGCCGGGCATATCACGCTGGATGACACGGCCCGCCAGTTTCATGTCAGCGCCAGCACGGTCAGCCAGCTGTTCCGCAAGCGTATGGGGGTCAGCTACTACCGTTTTGTGACCCAGCGGCGGCTTATTGCTGCTAAGACGCTCATCAAGGAGGGAACTGCTTTGGATTCTGTGGCCGAATCTGTGGGTTTCTCGGACTATTCCGGCTTTTACCGGGCCTTCAAGCAGGAATACGGCATCTCCCCCACCCGCTTCAAAATGCTGTGACCGTCATAGGAAAACAATCTCAAGCAAAAACAACTAAGAGGCATCGCCGGAAAAGCGATGCCTCTTAGCAGATTTGGTGTTATTTGCCCAGATGCCAGATGTCGCGGTCGTACTCCGCAATGGTGCGGTCGCTGGAGAAGAAGCCAGCTTTCGCAATGTTGATAAGGCACTTGCGCCGCCAGCCCATCGGGTCGCAGGCGTAATCGCTGAGCACCTGTCCCTTGCGCACCACATAGGCGTTGAAGTCCGGCAGGGTCTGGAACCAATCCTTGTGGATCAGCTCATTCTGCAGGCGCTTGAGGTTTTCCTCATGCCCGGCGGCCAGCATCTGCGGGCTGGTCAGGAAATCCACGGCGCGGCGGATGTTGGGGTCGCCCTCATACCACTGGGCAGCAATATAGTCCCCGGCATCGTAGCGGTGGATGACCTGATCGGAGGTCTGACCGAAGATGTAGATATTGTCGTTGCCGACCTGCTGGCTGATCTCGACATTCGCGCCGTCCATCGTGCCAAGGGTCAGTGCGCCGTTGAGCATGAACTTCATGTTGCCGGTGCCCGACGCCTCCTTGGAGGCAAGGCTGATCTGTTCGGACAGATCACATGCAGGGATCAGCTTTTCAGCTGCCGTCACATTGTAATTTTCGACAAACACCACCTGCAGCCAAGGGGAAACCTCGGGGTCCTGCGCAATGACCTTGGAGAAGGTCAGCAGCGCATGGATGATGTCCTTGGCGATGATGTAGGCCGGTGCCGCCTTGGCACCAAAGATGCTGACCAGCGGCACAGCGGGCAGGTGCCCTGCCTTGATCTCGTAATACTGGTGGATGAGGTACAGCAGGTTCAGCTGCTGGCGCTTGTACTCATGCAGGCGCTTGGACTGAATATCAAAGACAGCCTTCGTGTTCACCGTGACATTCTGGGTGCGCAGCAGCCAGTCTGCCAATTCCTGCTTGTTGGCGGTCTTTACGGCGGTCAGCTCGTTCAGCACGACCTCATTGCCTGCAAACGCCAGCAGCTTTTCCAGCTCGGCGGCATCCTTGCGGAAGCCGGAGCCGATGTGCTTTTCCAGCACCTGCGTCAGGCGCGGGTCACATTCCAGCAGCCAGCGGCGGAAGGTGATGCCGTTGGTCTTGTTGTTGAACTTTTCCGGGTACAGCTCATAGAAGCCGTGCAGCTCGGAGTTTTTCAGGATCTCCGTGTGCAGCGCTGCCACGCCGTTGGTGGAGTGGGTGAAGTGGATGTCCATGTGGGCCATGTGCACCCGGTCGTCCTTGTCGATGATGGCAAGGCTCTCGTCCTCGGTGCGGGTGCGGGCCAGCGCGTCCAGCTTTTCAATGATCGGCATCAGCTGCGGCACAACAGCATCCAGATAGGCGCGCGGCCACTTCTCCAGCGCCTCTGCCAGAATCGTGTGGTTGGTGTAAGCGCAGGTCTTGGTGACGATCTCAACGGCTTCCTCAAACTCGATACCCTTCTCGCCCAGCAGACGGATCAGTTCAGGGATGACCATGCTCGGGTGGGTATCGTTGATCTGAATGGCTGCGTAATCTGCCAGATCGTGGTAATCGCAGCCGCGCGCGGCGCACTCTGCAAGGATCAGCTGCGCACCGGCAGAAACCATCAGGTACTGCTGGTACACGCGCAGACGGCGGCCTGCCTCATCGGAATCATCCGGGTAGAGGAACAGCGTGAGGTTCTTGTCAATATTGGTCTTGTCAAAGGCAATGCCGTCATGCACGATGCTCTCATCAATGCTGTCCAAATCGAACAGGTTCAGCGTGTTGGTGCGTGCACCGTAGCCGGTGACAGCCAGCTTATACAGGCGGGCGGTGTATTCCTTACCGGCCAACTGTACGGGATAGGTAATGTCGGTTTTCTCTGCCCAGCTGTGGGCGGTAAGCCACGGATCGGGCTTCTCGTTCTGCAGACCGTTTTCAAAGGACTGACGGAACAGGCCGAAATGATAGCGCAGACCTACGCCGTCACCCGGCAGGCCGAGCGTTGCCAGCGAATCGAGGAAGCAGGCCGCCAGACGGCCCAGACCGCCGTTGCCCAAAGACGGCTCCGGCTCGACCTCCTCAATCTCAGAAAGACTCTTGCCTGCAGCGGCGAGGGCGGCGCGGGCATCATCGTAGAGGCCCAGATTGATAAGGTTATTGGACAACAGCTTGCCGATCAGAAACTCAGCGCTGATATAATACAGTTTACGCCCTGTGACAGGCTGCACTTTATCGGCACTCTTATGCCGGACGATCTCCAGCAGGGCCAGATACAGCTCCTGATTCGTGCAGTCAGCCAGCGGTTTGCCGGTGTAGCTTTGCAGCATTTCGGTAAAGTTCATAAACAAGTCCTCCTTTACTGTAACGACCAGAGTTTCTCTCTGTACCTAAGGTATATCACACAAAACAAGAAAAAACTTGCGCATTCACTGCAAAATATGGTACTATCCTAACATCAGGAGGAAAAAACCATGGACAATCGATCTTCTCTGCAGGAAACCAAGCACCATGGCGAAGTGCGCTTTCCGTTCAATATCTACCCCTGCACCATACCGGGGGACTTTCGGCAGGTGGCTGTTCACTGGCAGGACAGCATGGAGCTGGTCTATATAAAACGCGGCAGCGGCCTTGTGCAGACCGGTGCGCAGGTCTGTATGGCACAGAGCGGGGACATCTTTGTGCTGACGCCGGGCACCCTTCACGCGATACGCCAGACCGAAAGCTGCACGATGGAATACGAAAACATTATCTTTGATGTTGAGCTTCTCGGCGGTGCGGAGGATCTTTGCGCTGAAAAATATCTGTTGCCGCTGCAAAGCGGGCGGCTGGCACTGCCGGAGCATATTACCCCGGATGAGGTCTGGTACCCGCAGGCTGCCGACTGCCTCAAAGAGGCCGAGGAGGCCAACCGCTGCAAGCAGTTTGGCTATGAGCTTTGCATCAAAGGGGCGCTGCTGCGTTTTTTGGCGCTGCTGATTGCCCAAAGCAAGGCGCTGCCCCCCGCTGAAAAGGCAAGCACCCAGCGGCTGCGGGCGGTACTGCAATGGATCTCGGCCCATTACAGCGAGCCTGTCTGCGTGGCGGATGCCGCCGCGCTGTGCCAGTGCAGCCCCAATCACTTTATGCGGTGGTTCCGCCAGATGACCGGACAAACCTTTATCATCTTTTTGCGGGAATATCGTCTCAACGCTGCCGCCGAGGCACTTCGCACAACAGAGGACACCATTTTGAGCATTTCCGAGCAGTGCGGGTTTGAAAACCTTTCCTATTTTAATAGAGAGTTTAAAGCGCATTTTGGGATGACGCCACGGGAATACCGGAAATAATAGGAATTCTTTCTATGAACGCAGGGAACGCACACTGTGCGGCCCTGCGTTCTCTGCAATGAGATACTGTGATTGCATCGAAACAATGGATAGGAATCTTTCTATCTGCGTGGCGGGCAGCTTTTTGCCCGCGCGAGTGAACCGTTTCCGCGATTATGACACAATTCTTTGGCTATATTTACCAAATTGCACTGCCGTTCTTCGTGTAATTCAACAAAGTTAGTTATTTTTGCTATTTTTCTATTGATTTTTCATTGAAATTGGGATATTATTATGTCAATCCGATACGGAACCGTTTCCGGAACGGACACACAAATTTGTTTCAAAATGTTTTTCTTTAGAAGGAGGAAAAAACATGAAAACAAAAAAGACTTTATCCCTGACCCTGGCAGCCGCTATGACTGCCGGTCTGCTGGTTGGCTGCGGCGGTGGCGCCGCCAGCTCCAGCAGCACTGCTGCTTCCAGTGAAGCCGCTGCTTCCAGTGAAGCCACCGCAAGCAGCGCCGCAGCTACCTCTACCGCTGCAGGCAAGGTTTACTACCTGAACTTCAAGCCGGAGCAGGATCAGGCTTGGCAGGATCTGGCCAAGAAGTACACCGAGGAGACCGGTGTTCCCGTCACCGTCGTGACCGCCGCCTCCGGCCAGTATGAGACCACCCTGATGAGCGAGATGGCCAAGAGCGATGCGCCCACCCTGTTCCAGGTCAACGGCCCTGTCGGCCTGGCCAACTGGAAGGACTATTGCTACGACCTGAGCGGGACCAAGATCGCAGGCGATTTGACCAGTGACACCTACGCCCTGAAAGACGGCGACCAGATGCTGGGCATCGGCTACGTTATCGAGAGCTACGGCTTGATCACCAATAAGACCCTGCTGGAGAAGGCCGGCTACACCGTTGACGACATCAAGAGCTTCGACGACCTGAAGAAGGTGGCCGAGGACATCACCGCCCGCAAGGACGAGCTGGGCTTCTCTGCCTTCACCTCCGCCGGTATGGACGGCTCCTCTGACTGGCGCTACAAGACCCATCTGGCCAACCTGCCCATCTACTTCGAGTATCAGGAGGACGGCATCGACAACACCGACGCCATCAAGGGCACCTATCTCGACAACTACAAGAATATCTTCGACCTGTACATCAACAACTCCACCTGCGATCCTACTGAACTGGCTGGCAAGACCGGCGACGACAGCCGCAACGAGTTCCTGAACGATGAGGCTGTCTTCTTCCAGAATGGTTCTTGGGAGTACACCAACCTCGTCGGCGACGGCAAGCCCTTCACCGATGACGATCTGACCATGCTGCCCATCTACATTGGCGTCGGCGATGAAGCCAACCAGGGCCTGTGCACCGGCACTGAGAACTACTGGTGCGTCAACAAGGAAGCCAGCGAGGACGACATCAACGCAACGCTCGACTTCATGTACTGGTGCGTTTCCTCTGACGAGGGCACCAAGGCCATGGCTAACGACATGGGCTTCGTTATCCCCTTCAAGAATGCTGTCGAGTCCCCCAACGTCTTCGTCAAGGCCGATAAGGAAATGACCGCAGCCGGCAAGACCCCTGTGGCCTGGAACTTCTCCACCATGCCTTCCGAGAACTGGAAGAACGGTGTCGGCTCTGCTCTGACCGCCTACGCCGCCGGTACCGGCAGCTGGGATGACGTTGTCACCGCCTTTGTCGATGGCTGGGCTTCTGAGGCTGCTCTGAACGCTGCCGCGTAAAAATAATTCCTTAAAACACCGATAAG
>ERZ1032022.298-NODE-298-length-12240-cov-8.886254_pt1 | contig 12240 bp, 10 predicted proteins | sample MGYA00516699_ERZ1032022 | MGnify/ENA primary metagenome ERZ1032022 (study PRJEB33719, sample SAMN04261294) | wastewater metagenome | biome: rural village; feature: human; material: feces | host: Homo sapiens | place: El Salvador | collected 2013-01-07 ... | reverse complement strand
AAGTACTGTTGCAAAAGCTATATACTATTGTCGTTCGATTAAGCAAGACATTTTACCATTTCGCATGGCAGATCCGCACCTTCTGGCTGGCGGCGCTCTGGCTCGTCGTGACGGGGCTCTTCGGCTGGGCCGGCAGCCAGCTCCACCCGTGCGCGCTGCCCGGTGGAAAGCCGCCCGATCGTATCCGTGCCGTGCAGGGCGAAAAATTCCAGAAATTTTTCGTACCGCGCAGGGTCAAACGCGGGGTGCAGGTCGGTCAGCAGCTGACCGTAGGCTGCCACCGTCAGCGCCGGGTAATAGCTGCCCTCGCCGGTGATATAGCTGATGCGCTCGTACTGCACCCCGGCAGGCCGGCCGTCCAGCAGCGCTGTGCCCTTGTGCGGCAGAAGCCCCGCAATGCAGCGCAGCATCGTGGTTTTACCGGCACCGTTCTCGCCCAGGATGCCCACGATCTGGCCATCCGGCACAAGGAAATCCGCACCCAGCAGGCCCACAGCCGCGCCGTGGCTGCGGTAGGTTTTCTGCAGGCTTCGCACCTCGATCATAGCTGTCTCCTCCTGTCCTTTTCGTAAAGCTCGTAGCTCATGTAGCGGCGCAGCGTGACCCTGCGCCAGTCCTCGCCCAGCTGCGCGCCCCAGTCGCGCTCGGCCCCGGTGTTCAGGCGGCCCCGGTAGCGTGTACCGCTGCCGTCCAGCGGGCAGACCAGCAGCAGCGTGCCGGTCTGGTATATGTTGTAGGCATTGTCTGTGCCGCCCTCGCCCACGGTGGTGTACTCGGGCGTGGCGATGAGCAGCGCGTCACCGGCGGTGTTCAGCACGGCTGCCTCGGCGTTGCGCAGGTAGATGTCACCCTCGGCGGAGAGGGTTTGATGCAGGCTGAACTTGCCGTCCTGCACGCGCAGGGCTACAAAGAGATTGCGGAAGTCCACCTTCAGCACGGCGTCGCGGTCGGTGGTGCGGGGCAGCGCGGTCACCGAAAAATCACCGTTGCCGCCCTCGATGCCCAGCTCGATATGATCCACCTGCTCCCCCGCCGCGTTGACGAGGTCGGCGCAGGCCTTGTTCAGCGGGTCAAGGTAAACGCAGAGCGTCAGGCCGTCATCCATTGGCAGGCCGCAGACCACCTGTCGGGCGTTTTCGGGGCAGTAGAACGGCTCCAGCGTGCCGAACTCGGTGGTGTAGGAGAGCACGTCGCGGTCGCCGACTTTGCCGTCGGTGGGCAGGGCGGCGAGGTCGTCATAGCTGATGGGCGTGGCTTTGTACAGCCCGGCCTTGCGGTCGGCAACGGTGTACCGCCAGGCAAGGCCCTGGCCGTCGCCCAGCAAGAAAACCTGCCCGGCGATATAGCTGTAGTCGATGTCGGTATCCTCCACTTCGTCGGAGAAATCGGCCGTGTAATCATAGCTGGCGCTGGTGCGGTTCAGATAGGTGGGCACCTCGGCGTTGGCGCTTACCGAGATGGGCGCATCCAGCACCACATCCCGCAGGGCGATGCGCAGTATGCCGCCGCCAATGTAAATTTGGGCCATCACGCGGAAATCGGATGCGGTGCTTTGCATCTGATAAGCGTCTTGGTAGGCGTGTACGCGCTGGGCTTCGACGTTGACCGCGTCACGGCTTTTCGGCGCTACAGCGTACAAAGTGTCAATCGACGCGCCCCACGCGCTGTAGTGGTACTGGTCATCGCTCTCGTCGGGGTCGAGCGCAAAGCTGGTATCGAGGTAGCCGTCGTGCAGCTCCCAGTAGGTGTGGGCACTGTCCAGCCTGCTCTGGCCGCGCATCGTAAAGCCGCGCAGCGCGGCGGGGTCGCCCGCCAGATCGGTGAGGGTGACATCCAGCGCACCGCGCCAGCCCAGCAGCACCCAAAGCGCGCCTGCGGCCAGCAGGGCGGCGGCCAGAACGATTGCTGTCACAAAATTCCGCAGAGATGTTGATTTTTTCGTTTTCATGTCTGGTCACTCCCCTTTCAGGCTGCCTCGCCGCGGCGGATGCTGCGCACCGCCCACCAGACGGTGAGCACAGCCAGCACAGCGGCCGCAGCGATATAGAAGGCATAGCGCGGCTCGTCAAGCAGCCATTCAAGATGCTGCTCGATGCTCACGATGTAGAAGCACCCCCAAGCGCAGAACAGACCGCTGGCAAAGACGGGCAGCTTGCGCCAGCCGCGCACCGTGTCCAGCGCGGCCAGCATCGCGGCGGAAAGGATCAGGATTCCCAGCAGGATCACCAGCTGTGCCGGGCGGCGCGGCAAAAGGCGGGCGAACAGGTTGTTGGCAACGACCTGCTCATACAGGTTGGCGGCGGGCAGCACCGCGCCGTACATCTGGCGGCGGCGCCAGCCTTCCAGCGCTGTGACGGGGTAAAACTCCACGATGTACCACACAAGCTGCCACGCGGCAAAGACCAGCTCGGCAGCGGCGATTGTGATGGCCTTGGCCGCAAACTTCTGCCCCGGCGTGCCGGGCAGCGTGGCCCATGTATAGCCGCTGCGGGCGCGGCGGCTGTTGTGGGTGGCCAACCCCGCTTCCAGCGCGGTGAGCAGGTAGAACCCGAGGTAGGCAAAAATCTGCATTGTAGCGTAATAATGGGACGCCAGCCCCAGCCCGGCCGCCCCCGGCTGCGCGGCCCGCCACAGGATGACCGCTGCCTGCTGGGCGGCAAAAAAGCCCCACAGTGCCAGCAGACTGCGCCGCGCCAGACGGAAATTCCACGCGGCAAGGGTGAAGGTATGCTGCATCTGGATTCCTCCTTGTGTATTATAAGTATAGTACGCTTAACTTAAAAAAAACGAAAGCCTCGTCCTACGCCTCGTCGTCCCAAAGCTCGCTGACCAGCGCAATGACCTTTTTGTAGCTCAGTCGGTTCGCTTTGGCCCGGGCCACAAAATCCTCCACAAGGCCGCGGGTCAGCTCCTCATCAATTTTCTCCCGCAGGGCGGGGGTCAGCCGCAGATAGCTGCCGCTGTTGCCGTCCGTGACGACATAGCCCTCCTCGGTCATCAGGCGGTAGGCCTTTTGGGCCGTGTTGGGGTTGATGCCGGTCTGCGCGGCCAGCTCCCGCCGGCTGGGCATCGGATCGCCGTCCTGCACCGCGCCTGTCAGGATCTGCCGTTTGAGGTATTCCGCAATCTGCTGGTAGACCGGCGCGCCGTCATGAAATTGCAGCCCGCTGAAATTTACCAAGTGTTCCGCCTCCTTTCCCGGTTTTATATTGTGCTTTATGTGTATTATACTCATAATACACTTGCTTGTCAATAGGTGCAGCCATACTTTGTCCGCGCGCTGCGGTGCGCGGATGCCCGCTGCTTGTGGTTCGGGCCGCCCGCACCCGTCACTTTTTATCCTTATCGCGTTCCTTGGCGGCGCTCAGTGCCTCGGGCTTGCGGGTGTCGGGGGTCAGCAGCGTGGCGCGGGTCACGGCAGCGCCGCCAAACCTGCGGCGCAGCGCATCGGCGGCGCGGTCGAGCTTTTCCTGCTTGTCGATCCGCGCGGCATCGGTGAAAAGGTCCATCTGCTCAAAGTTATCCTCGCCGGTCTTTTCGGCGCTGACGCCCACCAGACGCACGGGCCGCGCCGGCCACATCTGGCGCATCAGCTCGACCGCCACACGGTAGAGCCGGTCGGTGGAGTTGGTCGGGTTGGGCAGGGTCGTCTGGTGGCTGGTGCGGCGGAACGCATTGTCCACCAGCTGCACCGTCACGACCCGGGCGGTCTTGCCGTCCGCCCGCAGCCGCCGCCCGACCGAATCGCAGAGCGCCAGCATCGTGGCGTCCGCCTCCTCGGGGCGGGGCAGGTCGCGGGGCATCGTCACGCTGTTGCCGTAGCTGTTGTCGCGGCTGCCCTGCTTGGTCACAGGGTCGGCCTCGCGGCCGTTGGCGTAGTTCCACAGCGTATCGCCGCGCGCCCCAAACAGCGAAACCACCGTGGCCCGGTCCTGTGCGGCCAGATTCCCTATTGTATAAATGCCGCAGCTGTTCAGCTTTTTGGCCGCGCTGGGGCCGACCCCGAACAGCTCCCCCACCGGCAGCGGCCACATCTTTTTTTCCACCTCGTACAGATAGAGGGTGTGGACTTTGTCCGGCTTTTGAAAGTCCGAGGCCATCTTGGCAAGCAGGCGGTTGGGGGCGATGCCCACATTGACCGTAAAGCCCAGCTCGCGGCGCACGCGGCGGCGGATCGTGTGCGCCGCCGTCAGCGGCGGGCCGAACAGCGCCTCGGTCCCGGTCATGTCCAGAAACGCTTCGTCAATGCTGTACTGCTCAACATCGGGCGTATAGTCGTTCAGGATTTGGATCAGCGCCTTGCTGTTTTGCACATACCAGTCAAAATCCGGCGGCACGACCGTCAGCCCCGGGCATTTGGTGCGGGCCGCGAACAGGCTCTCCCCCGTTTTGATGCCGTACTGCTTGGCGGGGCCGCTTTTGGCCAGCACAACGCCGTGGCGCTTGGTTTCATCGCCGCCGACCACCGCCGGGATCGTGCGCAGATCCACGGTGCCGCCGTCCTGCAGGGCCTTGAGCGCCGACCAGGAAAGAAATGCCGAGTTTACATCGACATGAAAGTAGATTTTTGCCATACCGCTTTCCTCCTTGTCGGGCGCTGTTTTTTTTGCATGGTATCATTATATCACAAAAAGCTGCGCTTGCATATCCGCGGAAAATGTGCTATAATGTATGTATATTTATACACTAACAACGAATTTTTAAAAGGAGAATGAATATGGACCTCGTAGGGCATGATTTTTTGACATTGCTGGACTTTACCCCCGCAGAGATCGGCGGCCTGCTGGAGCTGGCAGCCGAGCTGAAGGCTAAAAAGAAGGCCGGCATCCCCCATGACACGCTGCGCGGCAAAAATGTTGCGCTGATTTTTGAAAAGACCTCCACCCGCACCCGCTGCGCGTTTGAGGTAGCCGCCCACGATCTGGGCATGGGCACGACCTATCTGGACCCCACCGGCAGCCAGATCGGCAAAAAGGAGTCCATCGCCGACACGGCCGAGGTGCTTTCCGGCATGTTTGACGGCATCGAGTACCGCGGCTACGGCCAGTCGATCGTGGAGGAGCTGGCGCTGCACGCCCGCGTGCCGGTGTGGAACGGCCTGACCAACGAGTTCCACCCCACCCAGATCCTGGCCGACCTTTTGACCCTGCGTGAGCGCTTCGGCAGCCTGCAGGGGCTAAAGCTTGTCTACATGGGTGACGCCCGCTACAACATGGGCAACAGCCTGATGATCGGCTGCGCCAAGATGGGCCTGCATTTTGTGGCATGCGCGCCGAAGGCCTACTGGCCGAGCCAAGAGCTCGTCACCCGCTGCGAGGAGTTTGCACGCCTGAGCGGCGGCAGCGTCACCCTGACCGAGGACACCGATGCCGTGGCCGGGGCCGATGCCGTCTACACCGATGTGTGGGTCAGCATGGGCGAGCCGACCGCCGTATGGGAGGAGCGCATCAACGCGCTGGCCCCCTATCAGGTCAACGCCGCGCTGATGGCCAAGGCCAAGCGCACCGCCGTCTTTATGCACTGCCTGCCGGCCTACCACGACCATAAGACCGCCATTGGCCGGGAAATGGGCGAGCGGTTCGGCCGCGCCGAAATGGAGGTGACGGACGAGGTGTTCACCAGCCGCCAGTCCATCGTTTTTCAGGAGGCCGAGAACCGTATGCACACGATCAAGGCTGTCATGGCGGCCACGCTGGGCGCGTGAATAAAGATAAAAGATAATAGATAATAGATAAAAAATATGGTGGAGTTTTCGCCCTTGCGGGACGAAAACAAATCGACTGCCCTGTAGGGGCCGGGCATGCCCGGCCCGCAGCTTTCCCGCAAGCATCCACTTGCCGTTCTGTTGCGGGCCGCACATGTGCGGCCCCTACCGGGCGGCTTTTTGTTTTCGCCCTGGGGCGAAAACTCCACCTTTTTTATTATCTATTATCTTTTATCTCTTATCTAAAAAAGGCACACCCTTTCGGATGTGCCTCAAACTTACAGGAAATTACTCCTCAACATAGCCGTACTGCAGGTACCAGTAGCCGTAGGGGCTGTGCCAGGTGCCCTTCAGAGAAGAGCTCTGCAGCCAGAACTCGTTGTAGTAAGCAACGGGGATGCAGCCCATATCCTCCATCAGGATGTCCTCAGCCTTGTGCAGCTGTGCAAAGTGCTCGGCAACATCTGCAACCTTGGAAGCCTCCATAGCAGCATCGAACTCGGGGTTGGAGTACTTGCCATCGTTGTTGCCGTTGCCGGAGCAGAACAGATCCAGCATGTTGGAGGGATCGTTGTAGTCCATGACCCAGCCGTTACGGGCAACATCGTACTCGCCTGCACGGCGAGCAGCGGTGAAGGCAGACCACTCCATCTTGTTGATGGTCAGGGTAATGCCCAGATCGCCCCAAGTCTGCTGCAGGTACTCTGCCAGAGGCACATGGTAGCCGGAATCGTTGGTGCTGTACTCAATGGTGGGGTAGCCCTCGCCATTGGGGTAGCCAGCCTCTTCCAGCAGCTTCTTAGCCTCGGCCATGTTTGCCTCGTAGTCGGCAGAGATGTAGGGAGCATTGCCGTTGTCGTGGAAGTAACCGTTCTCGTCCACGATGCCAGGGCCAACGATGCTGTCGGCGGTGGAGTAGGTGCCCTGCATGATGGTGTTGGCAACATAGTCACGGTCGATGGCCAGGCTCAGAGCCTTACGGACATTGACATCGTTGAACGGCTCCTTCTGGTCGTTCAGGGAGAGGTAGTAGGTGCCCAGGATAGTGTCAACATAGAAGTCGCCGCCGTCCTCAGCCTTGGTCAGGCTGGGGATCTCATCGGTGGGAACATCCTTGACGAGCTGTGCCTCACCGCTGTTGTAAGCGGCGTAGGCGGCGCTGGAATCCTCGAGCAGGAGCAGGGTGATGGTGTCGGAAACGATCTTGGAGGAATCCCAGCCGCCGACATAGTTCGGGTTCTTGGACAGAACAATACGCTCGGAGGGGACCCAATCGGTGATCATGTAGGGGCCGTTGCAGACGTAGGTGTCGGGCTGCGTGCACCATGCATCGCCGTTGGCCTCAACAGTGGCCTGCTGCACAGGGCTCATGGCGGCAAAGGCAGCCAGCTTGTCAAAGTAAGCGCAGGGGTAGCTCAGGGTGACGGTCAGGGTCTTGCCATCCTCGCTGGCAACGACATTCAGGGCGTCGAAGTCAGGCTCGGTGGTCATGTTGCCGTCTGCATCGGGGTTGCCGACGGCATCCTCATAGCCGTCGATCATGCCGACAACGGTCTCAGCATAGGGGGCAGCGGTGTCGGGCGCGGCCAGACGCTTGAAGGAGTACTCAAAGTCCTTCGCGGTCAGGTCGGAGCCATCGCTCCACTTCAGGCCGTCACGCATCGTGAAGGTCCAGACCAGGCCGTCATCGCTGACAGTGTAGCTCTCAGCCTGGCCGGGGATGACCTCGTTGTTCTGATCGATGAGCAGCAGCGGCTCAAAGACAGTGATCAGCGTGTTGGCGCCGTCGATTGCGCTGTTCAGCGCGGGGTCCAGCGTCTCGGGGTTAGGTCCGTACTCGACAGTGAAACCGTTGGCAGTGCCAGTGCTCTCTTCGCCGGTGGCAGCCTCGGTGGATGCAGCGGTGCTGGTCTCGGTGGAGGCTGCGGAGCTTGCAGAGCCGCCGCAGGCAGCGAGAGAAGCAGCCATGCAGCCGGCCATAGCCACGGCAGCAATGTTCTTCATCTTCATGTGGAATACCCTCCAAATTCATTATACTTTTATACCCAATCCCCTTCGGGGGCGCGGCCCCCAACGGAGTGAATATTTATACTTTACCACCCTAAAGCGGCATTTGCAAGTGTTCTGTAACTTTTGTAACTGTTTTGATAGAAAATCCGTTTGTGTTTCACTCGCGCACAATTCTGTGGCGCACAGATGAATGTTTCTCTGTCACGCACATTTTTGGTAAAAACACAAGGCGGCTGCGGTGAGCCGCCCTGTATAAGTATAAGTCTCAGGTCAAGTGAAGTCAGTCGGCGGACAGATTCTTACTTTACCTTATCCAGATGGTGGCAGGCTGCCCAGTGGCCGCTGCTGACCTCCTTGAACTCCGGCACCTCGGCGGCGCAGCGCTCATCGGCGTAGGGGCAGCGGGTGCGGAAGCGGCAGCCGCTCGGCGGGTTCAGCGGGCTGGGCACATCGCCCTGCAGCACAATGCGGTGGCTCTGGCGGGCCGTCACAGGGTCAGCCACCGGAATGGCCGAGATCAGGCTGCGGGTGTAGGGGTGGACGCTGTGGGCGATCAGCTCAAAGCTGTCGGCCAGCTCCACCATCTTGCCCAGATACATAACACCGATGCGGTTGGAGATATGCTTGACAACGCTCAGGTCATGCGCGATAAAGAGGTAGGTCAGCCCCATCTCCTGCTGCAGATCCTCAAACATATTGACGACCTGCGCCTGAATAGAGACATCCAACGCGGATACCGGCTCATCGCAGACGATGAACTCCGGGTCCACAGCCAGCGCACGGGCGATGCCGACACGCTGACGCTGACCGCCCGAGAACTCGTGCGGGTAGCGGTTGGCATGCTCACTGTTCAGGCCGACACGCTCCAGCAGGGAGATGATCTTGTCGTGGCGCTCCTTGGCGTTGGCGCACAGGTGGTGGATGTCGATGCCCTCACCCACAATGTCGCCGATCGTCATGCGGGGGTCAAGGCTCGCGTAGGGGTCCTGAAAGACGATCTGCATACGGCGGCGGTAGGGCAGCATGTCCACCGCGATCTTCTTTTTCTTGTCAAACAGCACCTTTCCGTCATAGATGATGGTGCCGTCCGTCGGCTCATACAAACGCAGCAGGGTGCGGCCGGTGGTGGTCTTGCCGCAGCCGGACTCGCCGACCAGACCCAGAGTCTCGCCCTTGCGGATGGCAAAGCTTACATCATCGACAGCCTGCACATACTGCTTGTTCTTGCCCATGCCGCCGGCAGGGAAATACTGCTGCAGGTGCTGTACCTCGACCAGATTCTTCTGCTCACTCATTCGGCCTTGCCTCCTTTCTCAAATTCTTCCTTCTGGCGCAGCCAGCAATAGGTGTAATGGGTGTCGCTCAACTCGGTCTTGGGCGGCATCTTGTTCAGGCAGACCTTCATGCAGCTCTTGCAGCGCGGCGCGAAGGGGCAGCCGGCCGGCGGGTTGAGCAGGTCAACGGGCTGGCCCTCAATGGGCACCAGACGCTCCTTCTCCTCGGCGTTCAGCTTGGGGATCGAGTTGATCAGGCCCTTGGTGTACTCGTGCTGCGGGTTGTAGAAGATCTCATCGGTCGTGCCGTACTCAACGATGTGGCCGGCGTACATGACGGCGATCTTCTCGCACATCTGGGCGACAACACCGAGGTCATGGGTGATCATGATGATCGACATGCCCAGCTTGTGGCGCAGGTCGTTCATCAGCTCAAGGATCTGCGCCTGAATGGTCACATCCAGCGCGGTGGTCGGCTCGTCGGCGATGAGCAGCTTCGGCTCGCAGGCCAGTGCAATGGCGATCATCACGCGCTGGCGCATACCGCCGGACAGCTCATGCGGGTACTGCTTCAGGCGGCGTTCCGGCTCGTTGATGCCGACCAGCTCCAGCAGCTCCTTGGCGCGGGCCCACGCCTCCTGCTTGGTTTTTTGGGTGTGCAGCAGGATGACCTCAACGATCTGGTTGCCGATGGTGTACACCGGGTTCAGGCTCGTCATCGGGTCCTGAAAGATGATCGAAACCTCATTGCCGCGAATCTTGCGGAATTCCTTCTCGGTCATCTTGTCGATCTGGTGGCCGTTGAACCACACCGTACCGCCGACCAGACGGCCGGGGTAGGCGGTCAGGCCCATAATGGAGTAGGCCGTGACAGACTTGCCGGAGCCGGACTCGCCGACAATGCCCAGCACATCGCCCTGATTCATGCTGAAGGAAACGCCGTTCAGCGCCTTGACCTCACCGGCAGGGGTGAAGAAGGACAGGCGTTCGTCCTTGATCTCAAGAATTTTTTCGCTCATGATTCTTCCTCCCTTCCTTTAGCTCTTCAGTTTCGGGTCAAAGGCATCGCGCAGACCATCGCCGAACAGGTTGAACACAAGGATCATGATGCTGATCATCAGCGCGGGGGCGATCAGCAGCATGGGGTAGGTGTTCATGCCCTTGACGGCATCGGTTGCAAGCGAGCCCAAAGACGGCATGGGCGCCGCAACGCCCAGACCGAGGAAGCTCAGGTAGCTCTCGGTAAAGATGGAGGACGGGATCTGCAGGGTGGTGGTGACGATCAGGGTGCCCATGCAGTTCGTCAGCAGATGCTTCTTGATGATGCGGCCGCCGGACGCGCCAAGTGCGCGGGCTGCGGTGACATACTCGCTCTCCTTCAGCGTCAGGACCTGAGAGCGGACGATACGCGCCATGCCGACCCAGTACAGCAGCGCGAAGATGATGAAGATCGACACCATGTTGGGGCCGAGCTTCTGCATCCAGCCGAAGCCGGGCTTGGTGGCCAGGCCCTCCAGCGGTTCCTTGATGGCCATGGCCAGCAGGATGATGAGCAGGATGTCGGGGATGGTGTAGAGAATATCGGTGATGCGCATCATGATGTTATCGATCCAGCCGCCCGCAAATGCGGAGATGGCGCCGTAGGTCGCGCCGATGAGCAGGACCAGTACAGAGGCCAGCAGGCCGACGGACAGCGAGACGCGGGTGCCCATCATGACACGCACGGCAAAGTCACGGCCCATACGGTCGGTGCCGAGAATATGCGGGAATACCTTCTCGCCCGCGTCGATGAGCTTCTGCTCAGCGGCAGAATACTCAAACGGAGCAAGGTTGTTGCTGCCCTTGATCTGCAGCTCATAGCTGTAGGGCCACAGGGACGGCAGAACATAGGCCATAAACGCGATCAGCAGGATGACGACCAGGCTGACCATGGCGATCTTGTTTTTGCGCAGACGGCGCATACCGTCCTTCCAGAAGTTGACGCTCTCGCGCATGATGACAAGGCTCTTTTTTTCCTCGTTGGATGCGGGGGCGAAATCCTCCACGTTGAGTTGCAGGCTCAACGGATTCTTTTTCAGATTTTCCATTTTGTCTGCTCCTCCTTACTTCAGCTTGATGCGCGGGTCGATGATCTTGTACAGAATATCAACGACCACATTGGCCACAATGACGAGGGCGGCCAGCAGAATGGTGGTGCCCATGATCATCATGTAGTCACGGTTGGTGATGGCGGACACAAAGTCGCGGCCCAGACCCGGGATCGAGAAGATCTTCTCGACCACGAAGGAGCCGGTCATCAGGCCTGCCAGCATCGGGCCGACATAGGTAACAACGGGCAGAATGGCGTTGCGCAGCGCATGCTTAAAGAGGATCTTCACGCTGGAAACACCCTTGGCGCGGGCGGTGCGCATGTAGTCCTGCCCCATGACATCGAGCAGGCTCGAGCGCATCAGGCGGGTGATGTAGGCGGTGGGATAGATTGCCAGCGCCGTGACCGGCATGATATAGGCCGCAGGCTCGTTCAGGCCGACGGTGGGCAGGAGCTTGAGGTTCATGCCGAAGGTGTACAAAAGCACAACGCTGGAGATAAAGCTCGGGATGGCGATGCCGCAGGTGGCGAAGACAATAATAAGGTTGTCAGCCCATTTCCCTCGGTTATACGCAGACAGACAGCCCAGCGGGATGCCGACGCAGAGCGCTACCAGCACGGCCAGACCGGCGGTGCGGGCAGAGACCGGCAGCTTGGAGAAGATGATCTGGTTGACGGTACGGCCGCGCTGCTTTAAGCTCAGGCCCATGTCGCCGTGGACAAGGCTGTTCATATAGTTAAGGTACTGCACCCCCAGAGGCTTGTCCAGACCGTATTTCTCGGCCAGAGCCTGCTGGGCTGCCTTGCTGATGGACTTTTCAGCCACGAACGGACCGCCGGGGACCAGGTTCATGATGAAAAAGGTAAGGGTCGCAACGATGAACACACTGAAAATGCCCATTGCCACGCGCTTGACGATGTACTTCGCCATGGTTTAGTGCCACTCCGTTTCTTATTGGAATACAAATTGGGGTCAATTCCAGGTCAATCCTTCCCTATCCCGCGCTGTACGCACACGCTTGTTCGTGTACGGCGCACACATTGAAGAATAAAAAAGTCGATGGCGGCTGCGGCCCGCAAACGCCATCGCCAATATCCAAGAATTTATTTTATTATAAAATGTTGCAAAGTATTTGTCAATTCTCTGCACCCCAACAATCAAC
>ERZ1032022.295-NODE-295-length-12304-cov-27.519226_pt1 | contig 12304 bp, 10 predicted proteins | sample MGYA00516699_ERZ1032022 | MGnify/ENA primary metagenome ERZ1032022 (study PRJEB33719, sample SAMN04261294) | wastewater metagenome | biome: rural village; feature: human; material: feces | host: Homo sapiens | place: El Salvador | collected 2013-01-07 ... | reverse complement strand
CAGCATACACATTCTGTCGATACCGAATCCGATACCACCTGTAGGTGGCATACCGATCTCCAGTGCATTCATGAAGTCTTCATCTGTTGTGTTGGCTTCATCATCTCCCTGTGCAAGCAGTTCTTCCTGCGCTTTGAAACGCTCTCTCTGATCGATCGGGTCATTCAGCTCTGAGTAAGCATTTGCCATTTCCCATCCATTCATAAAGAACTCGAAGCGCTCTACATATTCTGGATTCTCTGGTTTCTTCTTTGTCAGTGGAGAGATCTCAACCGGGTGATCCATAACGAATGTCGGCTGAAGCAGATGCTCCTCTACGAACTCCTCGAAGAAGAGGTTGAGGATGTCACCTTTCTTATGTCTCTCTTCAAATTCTACATTATGCTCTTTTGCAAGTTCTCTTGCCTGCTCCAGAGTCTCAACTTCATTCCAGTCAACGCCTGCGTATTTCTTAACTGCGTCAACCATTGTGATACGCTCGAACGGTTTACCGAGATCCATCGGGATTCCTTTGTAAACGATCTGTGTTGTTCCAAGAACTTCCTGAGCAACAAAGCGATACATGTTCTCTGTCAGATCCATCATGCCGTGGTAATCTGTGTATGCCTGGTAAAGCTCCATCAGAGTGAACTCTGGGTTATGTCTTGTATCTAGACCTTCGTTACGGAATACACGTCCGATCTCGTATACTTTCTCAAGTCCACCAACGATCAGTCTCTTCAGGTACAGCTCAAGTGAAATACGAAGCTTCAGATCCTCGTTCAGTGCGTTGAAATGTGTCTCGAACGGTCTTGCAGCTGCTCCACCGGCATTTGCTACAAGCATCGGAGTCTCAACTTCCATGAATCCTTCTCCGCTTAAGTACTTACGGATTGCTGCAAGGATCTTGGAACGTTTGATAAATGTATCTTTAGAGTCTGCATTCATGATCAGGTCTACGTATCTCTGACGATAACGTGTGTCTGTATCTGTCAGGCCGTGGAACTTCTCCGGAAGCATCTGTAAGCTCTTGGAGAGAAGTGTCATCTTCTCAGCATGGATAGAGATTTCTCCTGTTCTTGTTCTGAAAGCGAATCCCTCAAGTCCGAAGATATCACCAATATCAGATTTCTTGAAATCAGCGTAAGCATCTGTTCCGATTGCATCTCTTGCTACGTATACCTGGATATTTCCCTGTAAATCCTGGATGTTACAGAAAGAAGCTTTTCCCATAACTCTCTTGAACATCATACGTCCTGCGATTGCTACGTGAATCGGGCTTGCATCCATGATGCTTCTTCTCTCTTCGTAATCATTCTTGAGAGCCTCTTTTGCCTGCTCTTCATCCATACCTTCTACGTTCGGCTGCTGGTGATCTTTTAAAATCTCAGCCTCATGTGCCTCATAGAGATCTTTTACTTCGAGTGAATGGTGTGTCTGGTTAAACTTTGTGATCTGGAAAGGGTCTCTTCCGTTCTGCTGCAGTTCTGCAAGTTTCTCACGGCGAACCTTTCTCAGCTGATTCATATCTGGTTCCTGTGTGTTCTTCTGATTCTGTCCCACTGTCTGTTCTCCTTCCGTTTCTATCTGCTTCCGCATTGATTTTTACATAAATCACTACAGAAATAGTCACTTTTTATATTGTCTTTTTAAGCGAATTCAGACCTCTTAATAGTAAGAGGTCTGTCCTAAGCTGATTATGAACGTTTGATATCAAGTACTTTGTACTGGATAACTCCTGCCTGTGTCTCAACGTCAACGACATCATTGATTTTCTTTCCGATCAGTGCGTGACCTACCGGAGACTCATTGGAGATCTTTCCTTCCAGACTGTTCGCCTCTGTAGAACCAACAATCTTGAACTCCATCTCTTCATCAAATGTGATGTCGTAAACCTTTACTGCACATCCGACATTGATCTTATTAAGATCAACTTCATCCTCTACTACAACTTCTGCATTCTTCAGGATTGCCTCAAGCTCCTCGATACGGGCTTCGATATCTCTCTGCTCGTCTTTCGCTGCATCATACTCAGCGTTCTCGGAAAGGTCTCCCTGCTCTCTTGCCTCTTTGATCTTACCTGCAACTTCTTTTCTCTTTACTACTTTCAGATTCTCAAGTTCATCCTCAATTGCCTTTAATCCGGCATAAGTAAGTAATCTTTTTTTTGCCTCTGCCATTGTTCCTGCTTCCTTTCTACTTCCTTACCGTCACTGCCTGTTGCAATAACGTTTCGTTTCCTACAACATTTACAGATTCTCTGCAAATCATTTTCTGTCTATACTTTTCATGCATTCAAAGTTCCTTCTCTGTCTACAGATATTATGATGTAACCGGATTGCTCCATTGCTATGCAATTTATACTTTTGACACTTACATCATATTATCGGTTTTAAAATGCATGTCTGCTGTCTTTTTCTCCTGAACGCCAATCGTTGTATCAGCGTCCGTCCGCAATTTCAATATTATACTCAAACTCGCGCTTTCTGTCAAGCAATTTCACTCTCACAGGTCACTTCTGCGCAGTGTATGAAAAGCCTTTAAAACCGCCTTTTTCCGAACTTTTTCCATTCTGTTTTCCAACTGTTTTCCGAAGTCCCGGAGCTTCTTTTCCTATAGTCTCTGAAAGAGCAGTTCTTCCAGTTCCTGATAGGACTCTACGCGGTTGATTTCTTCACGCAATTTTGCAGAACCTTTCAGTCCCTTTGTATACCATGCCACATGTTTTCTCATCTCGCGGATACCAATGAATTCACCTTTGTATTTTAGCTGTAATCTGGCATGACGAAGCATCATATCACGAACTTCTTCTTTTCCCGGACGTTCTGGTAATGTGCCTGTCTCTTCATATGTGATCATCTCAGAGAAGATCCATGGATTTCCCTGTGCTCCTCTTGCGATCATGATTCCGTCACAGCCTGTCTGTTTCACCAGCTCTTCTGCTTTCTGCGGACTTGTCACATCTCCGTTTCCAATTACCGGAATAGAGACAGCTTCTTTTACCTGACGGATGATATCCCCATCTGCCTGTCCGCTGTAATACTGTTCTCTTGTCCTTCCGTGCACGGCTACAGCTGCTGCCCCGGCCTCCTCGATGATCTTCGCGATCTCAACCGCATTAATGCAGCTGTCATCAAATCCTTTTCTTATCTTCACAGTAACCGGCTTATCAATTGCCTTCACCATTGCACTGACAATCTCATAAACGAGCTTCGGATTCTTCATAAGTGCAGAGCCTTCTCCGTTACGTACAACCTTCGGCACCGGACATCCCATATTAATATCCATGATATCAAACGGACGCTCTTCCACACGTTTTGCCATCTCACTCATAATCTTCGGATCTGATCCAAAAAACTGAAGTGACACTGGCTGTTCATCCGGGTGGATCTCCAAAAGTGACTCTGTATTTTTATTATTATATAAAATCGCTTTTGCGCTGACCATCTCCATACACAAAAGACCTGCTCCCTGTTCTTTACACAACACACGGAATGGAAGATCTGTCACTCCGGCCATCGGTCCTAAGATGTAACGGTTTGGCAGCGTCACATTTCCTATTTTCAACTGTTTCATCATATTCTATTCTTTCTAATCTATAACTATTCTTCTTATTTGACTTTAGTATCATAGTAAATAACTGCCGAAAAGTCAACGTACACGATCTGTTCTTTCGCATTCACACAAAAAAGTCTGAATAAATCCGGCAATCACAAAGCTTTTGCAATCCTCCATTTATTCAGACTTTTTTATCTGTCTTTTAATATCTCTTGATTTTTCTTGAAGCTGTCTTCTCAAATTCTTTCTCGCGAATGATCAGACTATAAATCTTTTTATATGCCGGTGCACCCTGATTATATTCATCAATCAGTTTTTGGAGTTCTCCACGGACTTCCTCTTCTCTTTCAAGTCCCTGTTTTTTTGCGTACTCCTCATCCGGATATATTTCTGCCTCGATCACTCCTTTTGCTTCTCTTACTAATACTTCTTGTACCAGTCTTGAAGAACTTAATTTATTCTCCAGTTCTTCCGGTGAGACATTTTCTCCATTCTTTGTAATGATCAGGTTTTTCTTTCGTCCTGTCAGATAGATAAACCTTTCTTCATCTACATATCCAAGATCCCCTGTGCAAAGCCATCCATCTTTCAGTGCGGTTTTTGTTTCTTCCGGCATCTTGTAATATCCTTGCATTACACTGCTTCCGCGAACCCACAGTTCTCCATCTACGGTCTTTGCCTCGCAGTTTGGAAGAAGTTGTCCTACTGAATTCTTTTTTACATTCCATGCAACGGTTGTACTGATGACCGGTGAACATTCTGTCATTCCATATCCCTGAAGAATCTGGATTCCAAAACGTTCGAACAGCTCAATATACTCCGGATTCAGGTATGCCCCTCCACTGCAGATCGTATGGAACTGAGATCCAAATACTGCTTCTTTTACCACTTTTTCCGGAAGGTCTTTTACGTCTTCTAATTTTTTTGCAAAAGTTTCAATCATAAGCGGTACCATCAGGATCATATTCGGCTTAAATAATTTGATATTTTTTGCTACACGCATCAAAGAGTCATTGATACAGATAATTGCACCGAGAGAAATTCCTTTCAGGATATCCATACTCAGGCAGTATGCGTGGTGAATCGGTAAAACTGACAGGATCACATTTCTCTCTGGGAGCTTCATATCCAGACATGTCGCGTTCTCAACGAGATTTCTGTGTGTCAGCATCACACCTTTGCTCTTTCCTGTTGTCCCTGATGTGAACATGATCGTACAGAGTTGATCCGGAGTAATCTCTGTTTTTTCTACTCCTGTGTCCTCATCTATCGTTTGTTCCATCATTGATTTTGTAAGAGAAAGTATATTTCCCTCATTCGCTTCTTTCTGCATAGAAAGGATGTACTTCAGTTTTGGACACTTTTCTTTCGCTGCTTCGATCACATCTTTACGAATCTCATCCAGAATCAGGATTGTTACATCTGCACGGTCGATAAGTTCACACAGTTCTTCTGCCGGAAGTGACACATCCAACGGTACTGCAACATTTCCGCCGTCCACAATTCCAAAATAGGAAGCAATCCATAGATAAGAAGTCGCACCGATCAATGCGATATGACTTTTTGGATCTCCCAGTTTTTTCAATAATGCTGTTATTCTCTCACTGTCTTCTTTCAACTGTGTGTATGTCTTTGCCGCAATTTCATTTTTTCCTGTTTTGTAACGGATTGCGTCTTCATTTCCAAAACATTTTTCTGCATTTGTAAGAATATCGCGAATTGTTCTATATTCCATTTTCTTTTCCCTCTACTTCAAAGACTCAAGATACGCTACAGCTTCTCCGACTGTTCGGATATCTGCTGCCTTGTCCTGTTCAATCTCCACATCCATCTCGTCTTCTATTTCACCAAGCATGCTCATAAAATCAAAGGATGTGAATCCAAGATCTTCCATAAAACGTGATTCCGGCTTGATGTTTTCCTGTTCAATTTCTACATAATTACAAATAATATCTACTAACTGCTCAAACATGATTTTTTCCTTTCCATTCTGTCCTGATCGTGATTCTCAACATGATCTGGATCATCTTTCTTTTATACAAGCTTTATGATTTCTCCAATTGTAAGTTCAGGATTTTCTGCTCCCTTGAACATAATTTTACATAAATAGTAATACAGATATTCCAACTCTTCTCGTGAGATTGCTTTTTTCTGATGTTCAAAGTTGAAATCCAATCCATTATCCTCCGGTCGGTGCATGACTGTCAGATACATTGCCTGTGTTGTCATTCCATTCGGATACCATTTTGTCTTATATTGAATTCCTCCAAGATCTTCCAGTCCTTTCTCCTGCAATGTCATCGGCTGGTAAGTCAAAGACATCGGCTCATACGTCAGTCCTTTCTGTGGCTGTGGATATGTCCTGGAGCGATATGCGAAATATTCTGTCGGGTCATAATTTGCATGACGGAATAATTCATTCTGCTTATCACGGATTTCATATACTGCATCGATAAACTTCACATCTTCTGAAAATACGGTACGAAACGGGAATGAATGAATTCTTGTTCCACCAGATTTCTTTTCTTTTAATGTAGCCCTTCTGGCAATCGCATTATTGATCGATACATCCTCCTGTCCATTCATTTTCTGGAAGTAAGTACGTAATCCCATCAATAAAAGACATGCCAGGGATACCCGGTACTTTTCGCAGAAATCCATCAGACGTTTGGTCGGTTCTGCTTCCAAATGAAAGATATCCAATGCAGAACTCACATCATCTGTCACATTAAATGCAGAACGAAGCTTTGGATTTTTAAACATTTCCCTCGCTGCATCCAGCTTATCTGTTCCATTAACACCGTTATAAACCGGCTCTGATGCTTCAATCAGTTCCCTGAAAAATTTTCTGTCTCGCTGCTGTGCTTTACTTCCGGCTTCATATGCGAGATCCTTCTTTACCTGATCTATGTAAGAACACATATCCTTTGGATATGGGACACCTTCATATTTTGCATTACAGTACAGCTCAATAATATCCTTCAGAAATGTGATCAGCGACTGAGCATCTACCACCATATGATGTCCGAGGAAATACACTCCGTTGAATCCATCTGAAGTGCGGATCATTTTAATTTTCGTCATCAGTGAATCCTCGAATGGAAATGGGACAGTTGTCCATTTCTGCATCGTATCAGCTGCCTCTTCCATAGTCACATTGGAGAAATCAACGAACTCTATCTCCCGTTCTTTTCTGTCCTGCTCTGCACTTACAACATACTGATATACATTCCCCTCTTTGTCCTTTGCAAAGCGTATCCGCATCCCTTCATTTCTCTCATATGCTTTGTAAATGGACTCTCGGAGTACATCCCAATCTAGATCTGTGCCAATTGTCAGGCTTGTGCCAATATTCAGTACTGCCGCATTCGGACAAAATGGCAGATAATACAAATGAAATTTTTGCGCTACCGTCAGTGGGTATACAGGATATCCTTTTCTTGTTTTCATCATTCTATGATTCCTCCTATAAATGAATCCATTGCTCCTTCATAAGCTTCTCTGTCTTTATAATAACTTTCGCAGTGTCCTGCCCCGTGGATGATCAGCTTCTGTTTTGGAGATTTACAATTTTTATAAATTTCTTCAGACATACTGCATGGAACAAATGTATCTGCGTCTCCATGGATCAAAAGGACAGGAACTTTTGCTTTTCTGACTTCACGGGCAGAATTGCACTCATCCAGTCCATATCCTGCCTGTTTTTTATTCACCGCATCCGCAATCTGTATTATTGGAAACGCCGGAAGATGATACATACTGTGAAGTACATGTGTAAACACTGCCTTGGGCGAAGTAAACGGACAATCTGCAATAATTCCTTTTACCTGCTGCGGCAAATCAAGCCCGCTTGCCATCAATACTGTGGCGCCTCCCATAGAATTACCATGCAGGAGAATCTGAACATTTTCTCCTTCCTGTCCAATCACCCATTCAATCCATCGATATGCATCATAACGGTCCTTACATCCGAATCCAATGTATTTCCCTTCACTTTGCCCATGTGATCTCTGATCAACAAGAAGAACGTTATAACCACGCTTCAAATAATAATTTGAAATACTTCCATAATCCGCAAGCCCCTGACTCGTGTAGCCATGAAAACAGATCACTGCTTTTTTGCATTTCTTTTCTTCGGCATTTCCTGATCCCCGGAAATACGTTCCATGAAGCTTCAAACTGTCTTCCGACCGGATCCAGACATCTTCATGAGGCTGCTCCATCATCCACTCCCTGCATTCCTTCATCTTTGAGAAATACTGTTCCCAGTCTACCCCGGACATCTTCATCGTGCGTTCTGTCTTTGCGTTATAACGCATCATTGTTCTTCTGTAAAAGTATGCACTTCCACCTGCCTCTGCTGATACGATTCCCACCAGACCTGCAAGTGCAAGAAGTTTTCCGTAATGCATCATCTTTTTCACCTTTGCTTCCTTTTTACAGTTATTTCTGTTTCTGTGTTTTCTTTATTGCATTCTGTTCTGCTTTTCTGCTATCAATCAGTTTTTTCAGATACAAAGCTTTATCAATGTTGCCTTCTACTTTCAATTTTCCCAGTGTTACTGCCAGAACCGGATCCAGCTTTCCCTCATTGATCTTAAATAATGTCTCTGCCGAACAAGTAAAAATCGCATCTCTGTCATAATACTCGTATGGTTCCACATACAGCTTTCCTTCTTTTACCTCTGCATAAAAGATTCCCTCTGCTTCTCCTGTTACATTGAACTGATATGCAAGATGTTCATTCACAGTACTTACGTCTGCTTCCATCATCATCCCTTTTACTTTTGAAAACATGTCTGCGTATGTCATTCTTCTCTCCCTCTCCTTTTCAGCTTTTCTTCTTTCGACCGGTGGTCGATTCTCTATGTTTTTAATCTATCACTTTTTCGACCCGTGGTCAATTATCTATTTCAGACAATCTTTTGTTTCAAAGTGTCCTTTTTTTGTCCTCTTTTTTATTTCTATTTTATTGGTTCTTCCGACTTTATTGTGCTATACTTAAAAGGATATCGGTCAGTTCCCGTAATCTGGAACTGGCCAAATATACTTACGAATATACGAGGCGGACTTCTATGCCAAAACAATTAAAATACGATAAGATTCTGGATGCTCTTCAAAAGCTTCTGGAAACCAAAGAACTTTCTAATATCTCTGTCAGTGAGATTGCTCAGACTGCTGAAATTGGAAAAGGAAGTATTTATTATTATTTTTCTTCCAAAGATGCAATTCTTGAAGCACTGGTAGAACGCAATTATGAAGCTCCAATAACAACAGCAAGACATCTTGCAGAGCAAAGAGAGATTTCACCTTTCACACGCATGGCTCTGATCTTTCAGGCCTGCCGAAATTCCTCTGCGGCTTTTTTAAAGACACAGCCATCAACTACAAAGGCTGCACCGGAGCGGGCTTTTCTTCATCAAAAGTACATGAATCATCTCATCGTTTCACTCAAGCCGGTTCTTGCTTCCATTATTGAACAAGGGATTGCACAGGATTTAATCCGCTGTGCTGACCCTGTTTCTCTTGCTGAGATCGTACTGATTGTACTGACTGTTAAGATGGATAACACCTTAGTACCTTCAACAGCAGATGAGATTGAACAGACAATCTCTGCTCTTGTCTCTCTTTTGGAAAAAGGAACTGAGAATCCTGCGGGATCGCTAAACTTTCTGATGGCACAGCTGTAAGCAGTTTTCTGTTCGCGGCACCTGCATTACACAATATATCTCACCATTTTGAATTGCTGACGGTGATATGATAAATCATGAGACGAAAGGAGTGTTTTTATGATTATTCGTCCTGTTTTTAATATATTATTACTCCCTGATATCACTTATTTTTTTAAACGTGATTTCTTTCCGGGGGCTGCTGCAGACCAGATTGAAGTCGGTACAGATATTCTGTTTCCATTTTTGAAAAATGAAGTGGATGAGACTACTGTTACTATAGATGATATTTACCCGGTCGGTATGTCTGCGAGAGTCGAATCCATCGGTGATGATGACAGCATCCAGATTCGTACATTAGAACGTGTCAGTCTTGATGATATTGAGCTGGATGAGAACGGACAGATTACAGCTACAGCTTCCATCCGTCCGGAGGTAGATGATCTTCCTTTAGAAGAAGAGAAGCAGACTTTCACAAACCTGCGGAACTCGCTTCTGAAATTTGTTCAGAATTATCAATGGGGGATCTGGGCAAGAAGCTACATTATCCAGAGAAAGAATATCTATGACCTCGGTTCTGCTCTTTCAGATTATCTGAACATTACTTCCGAAGAAAAATATGCAATTGTTGAGACAGATTCCCGCCGTGAGCGCTGTGAACTGATTGAGAATGCGATCAAAGAATTCATGGAAGTTGCCAAAGTTTCTTCTGAAGCACAGGAGGCACAGAAAGGTGACCAGGAGCAGCTTTACAGAGAGGTTGCAATTAAGAAGCAGATCGATTACCTTCAGAAAGAATTAGATGAGATGCACCCGGAAAACATTTCCGATGTCCGCGCTTTTGAAAAAAAGATCCAGGAATCCGGCATGAATGAAGATGCCCGTAAGGAAGCAGACAAAGTCCTGAATCGTATGAAGCAGGAAGGAAAAGACAGCCATGAGTATGGGCTTCTCTATGACTATCTTGATTTTGTCACCAGTCTTTCCTGGAAGCATCCGGAATTTACACCGATTGATTTAAACCGGGCAGAAGAGATTCTTGATGAAGATCATTATGGACTTAAGAAAGTCAAAGAACGTATCATCCAGCAGATTGCTGTTATGGCACTGAACCGGAAACAGTATGGTTCCATCCTCCTTTTTGTCGGTGCGCCTGGTACCGGTAAGACAAGTATCGGACAGAGTATTGCCCGTGCGTTAAACCGCGAATATGTCCGCATCAGTCTCGGCGGTATCCGAGATGAAGCTGAGATCCGCGGTCACAGAAGAACTTATATCGGCGCTATGCCGGGACGGATCATGGAAGGGATTAAACGCAGCGGCGTTTCCAATCCTGTTGTAGTTCTTGATGAAGTAGATAAGCTTGCGAAAGATTATGGCGGAGATCCGGCAAGTGCATTGCTTGAGGTGCTTGACCCGGAGCAGAACAGTACATTTACAGACCATTATATGAATGTTCCATATGACTTATCCAATGTTCTGTTCGTCTGCACAGCGAATTCTACAGATACGATTCCTGAACCGCTTCTGAACCGTATGGAAGTGATCGATTTTCCAGGATATACGGCGGTGGAAAAATTCCATATTGCCAGAAAGCACTTACTTCCAAAAGCAATGGACGCTATGGGAATCCAGAAGAAAATGTTAAAGATAACGGATGGTGCATTGCGCAAGGTCATTGAAGATTATACGATGGAATCCGGAGTCCGTGGACTTAAGAAACAGATTGATATGCTTTGTCGTTCCGCTGCTGTGCGTCTTGTAAAAGAAGAGGGGCAGACTCTGACAGTAAATAAATCGAATCTGAAAGACTATCTCGGCCGTAAGAAACTACATCATGACCAGAAATTAACTTCCACACAGCCTGGTGTTGTCACCGGACTTGCATGGACACAGGCAGGCGGTGAGATTCTGTTTATAGAGACAAAGCTGACAGAAGGGGAAGGAAAGGTGATCATCACCGGACAGCTTGGAGATGTCATGAAAGAATCTGTACAGATTGCACTGACACTTGTGAAGTCTCTTTATCCTAAAGAAAGCAAGGTTTTCCAGGATCATGATCTGCACATTCATGTGCCGGAAGGAGCTGTTCCAAAAGATGGTCCATCTGCCGGCATTACATTAACCACAGCACTTGCTTCCCTTGTTACCGGAAAGGCTGTCAGCCCGGATTATGCCATGACCGGTGAAGTTTCCCTCCGCGGAGGTGTGCTTCCGATCGGTGGGCTTCCTGAGAAACTGATGGCTGCCCAGAGGGCCGGTATTACAAAAATACTGATTCCTTTTGACAACGCAGATGATCTCGAAGATGTAGCTGCTGAAGTAAAGGATAAGCTGAAAATCACTCCGGTGAAAAAGGTCAGCGACGTTCTGAAGTTATTGCTCGGATAAAAAGTGACCTATCGTTAAACGGAAACTATGAGAAACAAAAGCCCATAGCAGGAATTCTGATAAATTCAACAAACTTATCATTCAGATTCCGCCATGGGCTTTTTTATAGTTTTAAAATTCGACAGATAAACCGTAATCTATTTATCTGACTATTTATTCCTCTGTCTCTTCTTCCATCTCTTCTCCGAGATAGAATACTTTGTAAAACATTTCAAGAGACTTGAAAAGCTCTTCCTTTGTGTCCTGCAGCTCTTTGATCTTCAGTACACTACCAATCTCATCGAATGAGAAATCACCCTCGTTGTGCTCTACTTTCAACTCAAGGTTTCCATTCTCATCAAACACCAGCAGGAGAACTCCTCCAACATCCGCTGTATACAACACACACATAATCTGCAGTTCCTGTTTCACTGCTTCCGGAAGAGATTCAAATTCCGGGTTCAGATAATATTTCTGCTCATAGGAGCTGGCCGCACACAATACCATTTCTTCATCCATAATTTTTACACCTTATATCACTGCCCACAGTTTCTGTAAACAGTACTTACCTTTCCATATTTTCCACATTCACTGCATAATCCCGATGACTTATTCACATTCCGTAGGTCTTATCCACCTGGTTATACATATCCATATACGCCGCGCACCGAAACTTCTCCGGCATACACCGCCTCTTCGGTTCCATCTTCTTTCCGAACGATCAATTC
>ERZ1032022.294-NODE-294-length-12316-cov-7.699535_pt1 | contig 12316 bp, 10 predicted proteins | sample MGYA00516699_ERZ1032022 | MGnify/ENA primary metagenome ERZ1032022 (study PRJEB33719, sample SAMN04261294) | wastewater metagenome | biome: rural village; feature: human; material: feces | host: Homo sapiens | place: El Salvador | collected 2013-01-07 ... | reverse complement strand
CAAAACACATCGTGCAGGAGAGGGCAAAGAAACCGATCGAGACAACCGGAGAACTGACGGAGATCATCAGGGCTTCCATTCCAATGAAAGTTCAGGTGACCGGTGGACATCCGGCAAAAAGAACGTTTCAGGCAATCCGTATTGAGCTGAACAAAGAGTTAGAAGTACTGCAGAATAATCTGGATGATATGATCGACCTTTTGAATCCGGGTGGAAGAATCTGTATTATCACGTTCCATTCCTTAGAGGATCGAATTGTAAAGACGAATTTTAAACGAAATGAGAACCCATGTACCTGTCCAAGCGATTTTCCAGTGTGTGTATGTGGTAAAAAATCCAAGGGAAAGGTAGTCACAAGAAAACCGATTCTTCCTTCCGAGGAAGAATTAGAAGTGAACTCCCGTTCCAAGAGTGCAAAATTAAGAGTTTTTGAAAGGGTGTAGCAGATGCCGAACAGAACAGTAAATCACAACAATCGAAATAGAGCAGCATATCAGGTAGATGGCAACACCGTACGCCGTATGGAGGCGATGCCGGATTACCGCAAAGAGCGCAGAGACAGACAGGAGCGGGAACGCGAGGAAGAGCTGAGAAAACGCAGACGTGCCGCAGCCAGAAATCAGGAAAAAGCGCTTCGCATGAGCAAAAGTTATGTTGTATTCCTGACAATGGCAGTGACCGTATTTGGCATTTTCTGTGGAGCTTATATTAAGCTTCAGTCCGATGTAACGGCAAGAATGAAAAAAATCGCAAGCTTAGAGAGCCAGGTGACAGACCTTAAGGCTGACAATGACGAGGCTTACAAGAGAATTAATACCGCAGTAGATCTCGATGCGATCAAGGAGAAGGCAATCAATGAACTTGGTATGTTTTATGCAACACAGGATCAGATCGTCTACTACTCTGTAGATAAGACAGACTACATGAATCAGTATAATGAAATCCCGCAATAGAGGGAATTTTCAGGCAAAAAAATAATTCGGGTGGTAGAATGGCAAAAAGAAGACCGAAAAAGCCGATGTTAAAGTTTCCAAAGCGTATGCAGAAAAAAATGATCGTCATGTTTACGGTTGTTGCAGCGCTTATGATCGGACTCATCGGAAGACTGATGTATATTGAATACACCAGTGGAGAAAAATATGAGAAAATCGTTCTGGCACAGCAGGGCTATGACAGCCAGACAATTCCTTATCAGAGAGGAGACATTGTAGACGCAAAAGGAACTGTGCTGGCAACCAGTATCGCAGTTTATAATGTGATTCTGGACTGCTCCGTTTTAAATGATGATGAAAAATATGTGGAGCCGACGATCAATGCGCTTGTAAGCTGCTTCCCGGATCTGACAAGTGAACAGCTTTATTCTTACCTGAAGGACTCTCCGGACAGCAGATACATTGTGCTTGCCAAGCGTTTGTCCTATGATACGATCCAGCCTTTTGTAAATCTGCAGGAGGAGCGGGATGAAAAGGGAAAACTGGTCAATCCATATATCAAGGGTGTCTGGTTTGAAAAAGAATACCAGAGACAATATCCATATGGAAAACTGGCAAGTTCCGTGATCGGGTTCACAACATCCGGTAACCTTGGAATTAATGGACTGGAAAATTATTATGATGACACGTTAAATGGAATTAACGGCAGACAGTATGGATATCTGAATTCGGACAGTAATTTTGAAAAAACGATCAAACCGGCAGTCAACGGCAATACGTTAGTGACAACGATCGATGCGACGATCCAGTCGGTGGTAGAGAATAAAATACAGGAGTTTAATGAGGCCTATACAGATGGTTACAGAGAGGGTGAGGGCGGAGCAACAAGAATCGGCGTGCTCATCATGAAACCGGACAATGGCGATGTCCTTGCAATGGCACAGTATCCAAACTACGATCTGGGCAATCCATGGGATTTATCTGAGTATTATACACAGGAAGAGATCGATGCAATGGATGATGATGCGAGACTCGAAGCGTTAAATCAGTTGTGGCAGAACATATGTCTGACCTATACTTATGAGCCGGGATCAACGGCAAAACCATTTACGGTTGCAGCCGGGCTTGAGACAGGAACACTGTCGACCAATGATACTTTTTTCTGTGATGGAGCCGAACAGCTCAGCGGATTTACCGTAAAATGTGTTGCCTATAGAAAAGGTGGACACGGAATGCAGACTTTGGAACAGACATTGATGAATTCCTGTAATGATGCCCTGATGCAGATGTCCTACCGGATCGGGGCAGAGAATTTCACGGAGTACCAGCAGATTTTTGGATTTGGACAGAAAACGAACATTGATCTTCCAGGAGAATCGAGAACAGATTCCCTGATTTACACATTGGATACAACATCACAGCTGAGTCTTGCAACCAATGCTTTCGGACAGAACTTTAACACCACGATGATCCAGCTTGGAACTGCTTTCTGTTCTCTGGTCAATGGCGGTAAGTTATATCAGCCGAGAGTGGTAAGCAAGATCACGGATCAGAATGGAAATACGATTCAGGATATTTCCCCGACGTTGCTGCGTGAAACAGTATCTAAGACAACAAGTGATACATTAAAACAGTACATGTATTCAACCGTGACATCCGGTACCGGAAATACGGCAAAAGTAGACGGTTACTCCATGGGAGGTAAAACCGGAACGGCGCAGAAAGTGCCACGTGACGGTGTGAACTATCTGGTTTCTTTTATCGGTTTTGCACCGGTGGACGATCCTCAGTTAATGATCTACTGTTTTGTGGATGAGCCGAACTCACAGGATCAGCCACACAGTACATTTGCGCAGAATATTGTGAGGGAGATTTTAGAAGAAGTACTTCCTTATATGAATATTTATCCGGATGAGGAGACGACCGGCTTACATTCCGGATGGGATATTACCGGAACAGATACAGGCGCAGCCGCTGTGACAGACCGTGTGACAGGAAATATGGAAAATATTCCGGAGGAAGAACCGGAAGGAACAGATGATGTGCCGGATACCATGGAAGATATTCCGGGAGCCGGGGAAAACAACGAAGAAAACGCCGAAAATGATGGTGTAAATGCAGAAGAAGCAGGAACAACATCCGATAACAGTGAATAGAAACATAACCTCATAAAAGTTGGAATAAAATGCAAGGAAGACTTTTATGAGGTTTTTGTTTTATGTATCGGAATAAGACCTTTAACCGCAAAAAGGTAATGATCGTATTCGTGGCAGTTTTTTTTATTATGATGTTTCTGATTGGAAGACTGGTCTATCTGATGATATTCTGCTCCGAATATTATGGAAATAAAGCGGAGAATCTTCATGAGAGGGAGCGAGATATTAAGGCGGCACGGGGAAAACTTTTAGATGCAAACGGCACAGTGCTTGCCACAAACAAATCTGTATGCACGATCTCTGTGATCCATAACCAGATGGAAGAACCTGAGAAAGTCATTGCTATGCTTGTGAAAGAACTTGGCATTTCGGAGGAGGCTGCGAGAAAGCGTGTGGAGAAAGTCAGTTCCATCGAGCGTGTGAAAACAAATGTCGCAAAGGAGACCGGGGACGCAATCAGAGCCTATGGACTCTCCGGAGTGAAAGTGGATGAGGATTATAAACGATATTACCCTTATGGGACGCTCGCTTCCAAAGTGCTTGGATTTACCGGAGCTGACAATCAGGGCATTTTGGGACTTGAGGTAAAGTATGATGAATATCTTCAGGGAACCAACGGGAAAATCCTCACGTTAACCGATGCAAGGGGAATAGAGATCGAGAATGCCGGGGAGAGCAGATTAGAACCTGTGAACGGTTATGATCTTTGCTTATCCTTAGACCGCAATATTCAGATGTACTGTGAGCAGGCGGCAAAAAAGGTCTGCACAAAAAAGTCAGCGGACAGTGTTTCCGTGATCGTGATGAACCCGCAGAACGGCGAACTTATGGCGATGGTGAATTATCCTGAATTTGACCTGAACGATCCGTTTACGCTGGTTGGGGACAACGGGGAAGCTGTGTCAGCGGAAGAAAAACAGAATCTGTTGAATAAAATGTGGCGAAACCAGTGCATCAGTGATACCTATGAGCCGGGTTCTACATTTAAGATTATTACGGCAGCGGCAGCGTTAGAAGAGGGAGTGGTAAAACTGGACGATGCATTTTTCTGCCCGGGCTATAAAATAGTGGAGGACAGAAGAATCCGGTGCGCGAGAACGACAGGGCACGGTGCGGAAACATTTGAGACAGGGATCATGAACTCCTGCAACCCGGTTTTTATGGAACTTGGCGAGCGGTTAGGCGCGGAGAACTTTGTCGGTTACTTCAAACAGTTCGGGCTGTTATCCAAAACGAATATTGATCTTCCGGGGGAAGCGGGAACAATCATGCATAAGACGGAAAATATTGGACCGGTGGAACTTGCGACAATCTCGTTTGGGCAGTCGTTTCAGATTACCCCCATCCAGCTTGTTACGACGGTATCTTCTATTATTAATGGGGGAACGCGCGTGACACCACATTTTGGCGTAAGCGTGCAGGATGCGGACGGAAATACAGTAAAAACGTTCTCCTATGAAACGCATGAGAATATCTGCACAGCAGAAACTTCGGAAACGATGCGCTATCTGTTGGAGAAAGTGGTGTCAGAGGGAACCGGAAAAAATGCCAAAATTGAGGGCTTTTCCATCGGCGGAAAGACAGCAACCTCACAGACACTTCCAAGAAGCGACCATAAATACATTTCATCGTTTCTCGGATTTGCGCCCGCTGACAATCCGCAGGTGCTTGTGCTTGTTGTTATTAACAATCCGCAGGGGATTTATTACGGCGGAACGATCGCTGCTCCTGTGGCGAAGGAAATATTCGAAAACATTTTGCCTTACCTTGATAAATGAGATGAAATAACGTATACTAGTTAGGCGAATTGAACGTTAGAAAAAATACAAGAGGTGTTTAGTCATGGATTATGAAATAGTGATACCAGTTTTGATTTCTTTTGCAATCAGTGCAATTTTAGGACCGATCGTGATACCCTTTTTGAAACGGTTAAAGGTGGGGCAGACGGAGCGTAAAGAGTTGGAATCCCATTTGAAGAAAAATGGAACCCCGACTATGGGTGGACTTATGATACTGGCAAGTATTATCATTACCTCTCTGTTTTATGTCAAAGATTATCCGAGAATTATCCCAATCCTTTTTATGACCGTAGGATTCGGTGTGATCGGTTTTCTGGATGATTATCTGAAGGTAGTGCTCCGCAGATCAGACGGACTGCTCCCGTGGCAGAAGATGATCTTACAGTTTATTGTGACAACAGTATTTGCAGTTTACATGGTGCGTTATTCCGGAATTGAACTTACTATGTTGATCCCATTTTCCGGCGGAAAGTACTTAAATATCGGATGGCTTGCGATTCCATTACTTTATTTTGCAGTGATCGGAACCGTAAACGGTGTGAATTTTACCGATGGTGTGGATGGCCTTGTGTCAAGTGTTACCATTATGGTTGCGACCTTTTTCTCGGTTGTGGCGATCGGAACGAATGCAGGGATTGCACCGATCACCTGTGCAGTAGCAGGAGCCCTGCTTGGATTCTTATTATTTAATGTGTATCCGGCAAGTGTTTTCATGGGAGATACCGGTTCCCTGGCACTGGGCGGCTTTGTTGTGGCAACTGCCTATATGCTCCAGATGCCATTATATATCCTGATCGTTGGACTGATTTATCTGGCAGAAGTCATATCTGTTATGGTTCAGGTTACTTATTTTAAATACACTAAGAAAAAAACAGGTGTTGGAAAGCGGATTTTCAGAATGGCTCCGCTCCATCATCATTTTGAGCTTGGTGGATGGTCAGAGACGAGAGTTGTCGCAGTGTTTGCAATCGTGACAGCACTGCTTTGCATGCTTGCATTATTAGGCTTATAAATCGCATTGGAAAATTGCAAAATGACCTGCCGGATTCGGACAGGAGATTGGAAGGATAAGACGATGAATTTAGAAGGAAAAAGAGTGTTAGTAGTAGGTTCTGGAAAAAGCGGAGTTGCAGCCGCAGAACTGCTCAGAAAAAAAGGAATCACATTTGTACTTTTTGATGGAAATAAAGATTTAGATGTGACAGCATTGATCGAGAAAAATCCGGTATTTGCCGGAGCAGAGATTCTTTTGGGAGAACTTGCACCGGAAGATATGGCGCGCATTGATCTTGTTGTGTTAAGTCCGGGCGTGCCGACAGACCTTCCGATGGTCAATGAACTTCGAAACAGACAGATTCCAATCTGGGGCGAAATTGAACTTGCCTATCATTTTGCAAAAGGAAGAATTATTGCAATTACCGGAACAAACGGAAAAACTACGACAACTTCGCTTGTGGGTGAGATCATGGCGAATTATTTCGATGATGTGAAAGTGGTCGGCAATATTGGAATCCCATACACATCGGTAGCGGCAGACACGACAGAGGATACTGTGACAGTCGCAGAGATCAGCAGCTTCCAGTTAGAGACAACACATGAGTTTGCGCCGGAAGTGACAGCTATTTTAAATATCACACCGGATCATCTGAACCGTCATCATACGATGGAATGTTATATCGAGACAAAAGAGAGCATTACAAAGAATCAGACCGCCGGGGATACCTGTGTGTTAAATTATGAGGATGAAGTGCTGCGCAGGTTTGGCGGGACACTTCAGACAAAAGTTGTATTTTTCAGCAGCAAGCGCAAACTGGAAAAGGGACTTTATCTGGACGGAGAAGATATTTTTTATGCAGACGGCACAACGGACACAAAAGTGATCAATGTAAATGAGCTGAATATTTTAGGAAAACACAATTATGAGAATGTCATGGCGGCAGTCGGAATGTCGCTAAGCTTTGGCGTACCGATGGATAAAATTGTGGAAGTGCTGAAACGTTTCCAGGCAGTCGAGCATAGAATTGAGTATGTGACAGAAAAACGCGGCGTGAAGTTTTACAATGATTCCAAGGGAACAAACCCGGATGCGGCAATCCAGGGAATCCGCGCGATGAACCGTCCGACACTGTTGATCGGTGGAGGTTATGACAAACAGTCTGAATATGATGAGTGGATTGAGAGTTTTGACGGCAAGGTGAAGAAACTTGTGCTGATCGGTCAGACGAAGGAAAAAATTGCGGAATGTGCGAAGAAACATGGCTTTGAGGATGTCATACTCTGTGATACATTTGAGGAGGCAATTGACACCTGTTATGCAAACGCAGTGAGCGGGGATGCGGTATTGCTTTCCCCTGCATGTGCAAGCTGGGGCATGTTCGCAAACTATGAGGAGCGCGGACGCATTTTTAAGGAATACGTGCGCAATCTGGCAGAATAAAAAATGTCAGGCATAATGGCATGACGTGCAGTAAATAAGAAATGAGGAATTGGAATGGCAAGAGGTCAGCAGGCGGAAAAGAAAAAAAAGCCAATTAAATATTTCGATTACAGTCTTTTGTTTCTGATCATTTTTCTTCTGTGTTTTGGATTGGTCATGTTGTACAGTACCAGTTCCTATGCAGGTTCCAATAAGTTTGGGGATGCTGCCTATTTTGTAAAAAAACAGTTGTTTGCAACAGGGCTCGGCATTGTAGGTATGTATATTGTATCGAAAATCCCATATCGGTTCTGGATGAAGGTGAGTTCCATGGCGTATCTGGCAGCTATCGTGCTTTGTACCGCTGTTATTTTTGTTGGTACAGAGGCAAACGGCCAGGCGAGATGGTTAAAGATCGGACCGTTATCTTTCCAGCCGTCAGAGTTTGCCAAGTTTGCTGTTATTATTTTTCTGGCAACGGTTATTTATAAGACACCACAGAAAATGGGTGAATTCATGAGCCTTGTCAAGATAATGGCAATTGTGCTTCCAATCGTTGCAGTGGTCGCCTACAATAACTTAAGTACAGCGATCATTATTCTCGGAATTGCAGTCTGCATGCTGTTTGTTGCCAGTCCGAAGTATTCCCACTTTGTGTTAATGGCAGCGGCAGTGGGTGTGGTAGGTGTTATTTTCATCAGTTTTGAGGCATACCGGATGGATCGTATCAAGATCTGGCTGAATCCGGAAGCCTACGAGAAGGGTTATCAGACCTTACAGGGACTGTATGCGATCGGTTCCGGCGGTTTATTTGGAAAAGGGCTTGGCGAGAGTATGCAGAAGCTGGGATTTATTCCTGAGGCGCAGAATGATATGATTTTCTCTGTTATCTGTGAGGAACTTGGACTTTTTGGCGCGGTGTGCGTGATCTTATTATTTCTGCTGATGATCTGGAGATTTATGATCATTGCCAATAATGCGTCAGATCTTTATGGGGCGCTGGTCGTGGTTGGTATTATGGCGCATTTGTCCATCCAGGTTGTTTTAAATATTGCGGTTGTGACTAATACGATCCCGAATACCGGTATTTCACTGCCGTTTATCAGTTATGGAGGTACTTCGGTCTTATTCCTTCTTGCAGAGATGGGGCTTGCGCTTTCCGTGGCAAAAGGAATTAAATTTGAGGTTAATTAAATATGATAAAAGAAGAGAGAAGAAGAAAAAAGCGCAGAAAGATAGGTTTATATATCCTGTTGATATTGATTCTGCTGATCGCAGCAGGCGTTTTTATTGTCATGAATGTTTTTACCGTGGAAAATGTTGTCGTGGAGGGAAATGAACTGTACAGCTCCACACAGATTGAAACCATGGTGCTGAATGATGAATATTCCTGGAATTCCCTGTATGTAGATCTGAAATACAGATTTGTGGATATCGGGGAAGTTCCGTTTGTAGATACGATGGAGGTTTCACTGGACAATCCCCATACCGTACATATTAAAGTTTACGAAAAAGGAATGCTCGGCTATCTTTATATTAATTCCATTGGTCAGAATGCTTATTTTGACAAAGATGGATTTGTAGTCGAGACATCTACGGAAGTGATTGACGGTGTGCCAAAGATCACAGGAATCTCCTGTGAGGAGGTGGTACTTTATGAGAAACTGCAATTAGAGAACAGTGATATTTTGCGGGATTTACTGAACCTGACACAGACTTTGAAAAAATATAATCTGCTCCCGGATGAGATCCAGTATGACAGTAACATGGAGCCGGTGCTTTACTATGGAACAATCCAGGTGAAAATTGGTTCTGAGGACAACCTGTCGCAGAAAGTTGTGAGGTTATCCATTATTTTGCCACAGCTTGACGGACTTAGCGGCACACTCCATTTAGAGACATGGACACCGGAGACGACCGACATTATCTGGGACAGGGCAGAAGAACAACCAGATGCGGAAGAGGAGACGACAGAAGCGCCTTCTGCGGATACACCATCGGAAGAACAGCCGGCGGAGGACACACCAGCGGAAGAACAACCTGCACAGGATGTGCCGGCAGAGAATACACCGGCCGAAGAGCAGCAGCCAGCCGAAAATGCACCGGCGGAGGATATGCCGCCAGTGGAACAATAAAAACCGTAAAAAAACTTGATTTTTTTTGAAAAAGCGGTTGATTTGTTGTAGGAAAAATTATATTATAGTTTATAAGAGTTAAAAAACGCAAAATATAGTATGATTTCGAGAGTAGATAACTAAACAAAGTAGAAATGGGCTTGTCTGGTTATCATATTTGACATAAATATAGGGAGATATGAAGGAGGAACTACCTTGCTGGAAATTAGAACAACAGAAGCAGATGCCAGTGCAAAAATTATCGTGATCGGAGTTGGAGGAGCTGGTAATAATGCTGTAAATAGAATGATCGATGAAAATATTGGCGGTGTTGAGTTTATTGGTATCAACACAGATAAGCAGGCATTACAGTTATGTAAGGCACCGACATTGATCCAGATTGGTGAGAAGCTTACCAAAGGACTTGGTGCAGGAGCACAGCCTGAGGTTGGACAGAAAGCAGCGGAAGAGAGCGCAGAGGAGTTATCAGCTGCAGTGAAAGGTGCAGACATGGTTTTCGTTACTTGTGGTATGGGTGGTGGAACCGGTACAGGTGCCGCACCAGTCGTTGCCAAGATTGCAAAAGAGCAGGGAATCTTAACGGTAGGTGTTGTTACAAAACCTTTCAAATTTGAAGCAAAACAGCGTATGTTGAACGCAACCGGTGGTATTGAACGTTTAAAAGAGAGCGTAGATACACTGATTGTCATTCCAAATGATAAATTATTAGAGATCGTAGACAGACGTACTACAATGCCGGATGCATTGAAGAAGGCAGATGAAGTATTACAGCAGGCAGTACAGGGAATCACAGACCTTATCAATTTACCTGCACTCATTAACCTTGACTTTGCGGATGTTTCCACCGTTATGAAGGACAAGGGACTTGCACATATCGGTATTGGTTCTGCCAAGGGAGACGACAAGGCAATCGAAGCTGTAAAACTCGCAGTTGCCAGCCCGTTGCTTGAGACAACCATTAACGGTGCAACACACGTTATTATTAATATTTCCGGAGATATCTCCTTGATGGATGCAAATGATGCAGCAAGCTATGTACAGGATCTTGCAGGAGATGATGCCAATATTATCTTCGGTGCGAAGTTTGACGAGTCTATGACAGATGAGGCTACCATTACCGTTATTGCAACAGGACTTGAGACTGCTGGTGCAAACGCAGCAGGCAAGATTGTTCCTAAGATGCAGTATCAGAACATGGGAACTGTTCCAAGACCGACAGCGCCTGTAACACCAAGACCAGCAGCACAGGCTGGTTATACAGCTCCGGTACAGCCAAATCCTGCACCGACTTTCTCTGGTATTCAGAAACCACGCCAGCCAGAAAGCTCTGTACAGCAGATGGATATCAAGATTCCGGATTTCCTTAAGAATTCCAGAAGATAATTACATAAGAAGATGACAGGATCGTTACATGAAGATCATAAGGTTTTCGTGTAACGGTCTTTTTTTGTCAGAAAAACTGGATGAACTTCTGAAAGTAGAGGGAGTGTTTTGACAAAAAAGATGGTTCTAAAAAAATATAATGTGACTATGGAGAAGGAAAAGGAGGGAGTGGTTCCAAATATATATTTTTTATGCAGATGTCTATCTGTTACAGAATCTGTGGATGGATTTTATTGCGCTTGCGGGCGCAAATTGTCTTTTGCGGCGCAGGGTAAAGGGAAGAAGACTGTGGTTTATTGCATTTCTGTCATCCATAGGAACTCTGATCATTACATTGACCGTTACGGAGCCTTTCTGCAGGGCGATCCTGATTCACTTCCTGCTCAATACAGGAATGGTTGTTCTGTGTTTTGGAAAAAGTTCGTGGCGTGAGTTTTTAGAAAACTGGGCAGTCATTTATCTGATGGTCATTTTCCTTGGCGGGGTTATGGAATTATTGAGAAGCAGTGCAACAGGAATGACATTTTTCTGGATTCAGGCGGTCATTGCGGCACTGGTTCTGTCGGTTGTCACATGGTATCTGGGACGTAGAAAACAGTTTGGAAATCAGCTTTTCCCAGTGACATTGGTGCATCGGGGGCATGCGATGGAAACTATGGGATACTGGGACAGTGGAAATCAGTTGAGAGATCCATATAATCATAGACCAGTATGTATTTTAAGCAAAAAAGTGGCCGCAAAGATCTTAAATCCGAAAAAGGACAGGGTACATTTTATCCCTTATTGTTCCCTGGGGCAGAAGGAGGGGCTTTTGCCGGTGACAGAGATCACATGCATAAAAATTCAGAATGGAAGGCACGAAGTCGAGATAAGACCGGCAACGGTTGGAATTGCAAATGAAGGATTATTGGAAGGAAAAGAATATGATATGATTCTTCATGCATCTATGCTGGAGTGTCAGGAAAGAGGAACAAAACATGATCATGAGACTTGTACTGCCAAGATATGAAAAGGTTCATTTTCTGTCCGGGATTTGCAGCCTTTTTTTGCGAAAGGAAGATGAGGTGCACTATATTGGAGGTGCAGAGATTTTGCCGCCACCGTTGGAGGGAGAGCGGGAAGCATACTGTATCCGGATGCTCGATGGTGTGCATGCAGAGCGGGCGAGAAAGGAGCTGATCGAACACAACCTGCGGCTGGTTGTATACATAGCAAAAAAGTTTGATAACACAGGGGTTGGAGTAGAGGATCTTATTTCCATAGGGACGATCGGACTTATTAAAGGGATCAATACCTTTAATCCGGACAAAAATATTAAATTGGCCACTTACGCATCACGCTGCATTGAAAATGAGATTTTAATGTATTTGAGGAGAAACAGCAAGACAAAACTGGAGGTTTCCATCGATGAACCCTTAAATGTGGACTGGGATGGAAATGAACTGCTCTTATCGGATATTCTGGGGACGGATGAGGATGTCGTGGGGAAAGACAT
>ERZ1032022.290-NODE-290-length-12359-cov-30.862159_pt1 | contig 12359 bp, 10 predicted proteins | sample MGYA00516699_ERZ1032022 | MGnify/ENA primary metagenome ERZ1032022 (study PRJEB33719, sample SAMN04261294) | wastewater metagenome | biome: rural village; feature: human; material: feces | host: Homo sapiens | place: El Salvador | collected 2013-01-07 ... | reverse complement strand
GAGAACGGCAGCGTGGCACGCGGCGTGTGCATCAAAAACGAGGACGGCACCCTGCAAAGCGTGACCGAGCGCACCCGCATCGAGCCCTGCGACGGCGGCGCACACTACACCGAGGACGGTGGCGAGAGCTGGGTCGATCTGCCCGGCGACACCCCCGTGAGCATGAACCTGTGGGGCTTTGGCAAAAGCTTTCTGGACGAGGCCGAGCAGCGCTTTGCGGGCTGGCTGACTGAGAATCTGCCGGTGAACCCCCTCAAGTGCGAGTACTTCCTGCCGCTGGTTGTGACCGAGCTGATCGAGGAGAACAAGGCAAAAATTCAGGTGCTGCGCAGCACGGATAAGTGGTTCGGCGTCACCTACCGCGAGGATAAGCCTCTGGTGGTGGATGCCATCGCCCGCAAGACCGCCGAGGGTCAGTACCCCGAGAAGCTGTGGGAGTGAGTGCCCGCAGGACGGGACGATTTAGAATGCCCTCCGCTGCGCTCTGGGCATTTTCAGCGGAAAGAATATTTTAAATTTCGGGGTTCAGAAACGCCTGCGGAGTTTGGCGGGGCAAAGCCCCTCCATCTGCTAACGCAGACCGCTCCGCTGCTTGAAAGCCCCACTGGGGCTTTCATTGCTGTGCAACCGCAGCCTTTTCTGAACCCCATTTTCACGAGAGAAACCGTAAAGGAAAACGGTAACGCGTCCAACCCTTCCTGTGAAAATGCAACATCGGGCAGCCCGCAGGCTGCCCGATGTTGCTCTAATTCAAATAATTCTTCCGCTATTGATGCGCAAAGCAAACGCGGAGCGCATTTAAATCGTCCTGCCATTGCCGCGCAGCGGTACAGCATTTACAAAAACCGTTCCAGCTGGATGCGGTTATCCTCTTCAAAATCCTGCAGCCGCTGGGCAAGACGCTTTGCGCCCGGGGCGGCGTTGGGGTAGTCCTTGCAGCTTTTTACGCAGTCTACCACCCCCATGCCGCTGCCCTGCGTGAGCATCTCGGCCAGATTGCGGGTGGACTTGTCCGTAAGGGTCTTGAGCCCGATGCCCATTTTCGTGTTCAGCTTTGCCATGGTGCTCTGCCCCTGTGCGCTGCCGCCGCAGGCTTCTATGGCGGTGTGCGCCTCCTGATTCAGCTGGTGGTAGATGTTGCGCTGGCGCAGCAACTCGGCCTTGAACTGCACATCGTTGGTCATGGGTAAGATCTGCTCCAGGGTGTTCTTGCCCATCTCGGTGTTCTGCACCACCGCCTCCAGCAGGTTCAGGTTATCGTTTTTCTGGTTTTCCATACAAAAAATCCCCCTTTGGCACCTAGTATGTGCCCAAAGGGGGATTTTATGCGGTTATTTTCAGCAGATCTTGTTGCCGCCGGAGATCTGGATGCCGCGCAGCCGCTCGTCACAGATGGCGTACAGGCGCTGCCAGCAGTTGGCGGCGCTGTCCAGTTCGTCCAGCCCTGCCACTGCGACGCTCAGGGTAAAGGGCACCCGCTTCATCATGCCCATGGAGGTGACGCACTCGTGGGGCATTTCGGCGTAGATGTTCCGCATCTGCTGTGCCAGCTGGCCGCCGTCCAAGTCCAGACAGCCCACCACAAAGGTGGTGCCGGTCAGGCGGCAGACGATCTGACTGCCCGGGATGTCAAAATACTTTTTCCACTGGTTTGCCACAAAGCAGATCAGCTGATCCATCACCGGCTGACCGTAGGTGTCCCGCAGCTGTGCGCCGTGATCCAGCGAGATCAGCGCCACAGCGGCCTTGCGCCCCTGCTGTGCCCAGCGGTCCAGCTCGGCGGCGATCACGGTCTCAAGGTAACGGCGGTTGTACACGCCGGAAAGAAAATCGTGGTTCAGGTCCTCGCGGCACAGTTCCCGCTCGCGGGCGCTCATACGCTCCTCCGGCAGCAGGTTGCCCGCCAGCGGAGCGGACATGGTGATCCGCCACAGCTTGCCGTCTGCCCGCACCGTGCGGTGCAGCACGCAGCTTACCCGGCCGTTGCACAGGGTGTAGTTCACCTGCAGGCCCTCGTCCTGCCAGCCGGTGTCCTGTGGTAGCTCGTCCACCAATACCGTTTCAAACGCAGCCTGTGCGCCCTCGGCAAAGGCGCGCAGATCCTGCTCTGTCCATTCTCTGTCCATCTGTAATTTCCCCATCATCCGTACGCGCCGCCGCTTCCGACGGGCGAAATTCCAATTTTCCCACAAATCCGGGAACTTACGGCTATTATACCATTGAAATACAGATTTTTCCAGCAAAACGCACAAATTTTTACGGCAGTTTTTACAATTTCGTCAGATTGCTAATTATTTCACGTTTTGGACATCTGCATTGCAGCGGCAGTATACGGCGCACTCGGCTTTAATCTGTGCGGCAAGGGCTTTGGAGTCAAAACCGGCCTTGGCACGCCATGCCCAGTTGCCACCCAGCTTGCCCGGGGTGTTCAGGTGCGCTTCGGCGCCCAGCCCCAGCCAGTCGTACATGGGAATAATGGCTCTGTCTGCCACCGAGCCCAGTGCCGCCCGCAGCAGCGCAGTGCGCACGGCGGCAGTCTTTACCGCTGCCACCTCCTTGACGGTAGGCTTGCAGGAGGTCAGGTGCAGGTAAGCCGCGGCGGTGGCCTTTTCCTTTTCGGAAGCGCCGTTCTCCCACCAGTCGGTCAGGGTGGTGTTGTCGTGGGTGCCGGGGTAGACCACGCCGTTCTTGACGTGGTTATGGGGCAGATACTCGTTGTCCCCGCCGCCGAAGGCAAACTGCAGCACCTTCATGCCCGGGAAGGTGCTGTCGGCCAGCAGCTTGCGCACGCTGGGGAACAGCTCGCCCAAGTCCTCGGCAATGATGGGCAGCTTGCCCAGTGCGGCTTCCAGTGCATCGAACAGATCCATGCCGGGGCCGTTCTCCCACTTGCCGGTGCGGGCGGTGGTGCTGGTGGCCGGGATGGCCCAGTAGGTGTCGAAGCCGCGGAAGTGGTCGATGCGCAGCAGATCGTAGATGCCCAGCGCGTGGCGCACCCGCCGGATCCACCAAGCATAGCCGGTCTTTTTGTGGTATGCCCAGTCGTACAGAGGGTTGCCCCACAGCTGGCCGTCTGCGGAGAAGTAGTCCGGCGGGCAGCCCGCCACCCGGGCAAAGCGGCCATCGGCGTCCAGCTCAAACAGCTTGCCGCCCACCCATGCGTCCACCGAGTCGGCAGAGACGTAGATGGGGATATCACCCAGGATCTGCACGCCCTTCTCGTTGGCGTAGGCCTTGACTGCCTGCCACTGGACGCTGAACTTGTACTGCACGAACTTCCAGAAGCCGATCTCCTCTTCATTTGCGGCGGCAAAGGCGGCCAGCGCGGCCTTGTCGCGGCGGCGGTAGGGGGCGTCCCACTCCACCCAGTTCTTCATCTTGTTGGCTGCTTTTAAAGCCATGTACAGGGCGTAGTCCTCCAGCCAGTCCTCGTTGGCAAGGGTAAAGGCGTAGTAGTCGTCGGGGTAGTAGTAGGCACAGCCGTGCAGCCCGGCGCACTGGCTGCGCCATGCGGCGTAAGCCTTGCGCAGCACCGCAAAGCGGCTGACGTACAGGGTGCCGTAGTCCACCTCCAGCGGGTCTTTGCCCCAGCTTTCCGCCTTGAGGTCTGCGGAGGTCAGCAGGCCCTCCTTTTCCAGCGTTTCCAAGTCCACAAAATAGGGGTTGCCCGCAAAGGCAGAGCAGCTCTGATAGGGGCTGTCGCCGTAGCCGGTGGGGCTGAGCGGCAGCAGCTGCCAGATCGTCTGCCCTGCCGCAGACAGGAAATCCACAAATTGAAATGCCGCCTTGCCAAAGCAGCCGATCCCGTAAGGGCCGGGCAGACTGGATACCGGCATCAGAATACCACTTTCACGCATGATCCGTTACCTTCCTCGCTGTCAATTTTCGGGAATATTCATTGTTTCCTATCATAACATAACTGCAAACTATTTTCCACAGGCAAAAATCGTGGTATACTGGTTTTTATGGGATGACCCCCTCAGCTTCGCTGCGCTCAGCAGCTCCCCCAAGGGGGCGCCTAACTCCCTCAGTCAAAGCCTGACGGCTTTGCCAGCTCCCTCTGGGAGGGAGCCTCTGGCATGGTGGGAAAGTTTACGGCTAAACCGCAAAGTTTGTGGAAGTGCTAAAGCCGTCCCCTTGGGGAAGGTGGATTGCCGCAAAGCGGCAAGACGGAAGGGGTACTTTGGGCATTTTTAATCGTTCTATCTACAGGAGGTACTCGCGCTATGCAGCGCACAGAAAAATACTTTGAGCGGGACGCCTTTCGCACCGGGTGCGAAAGTGTCATCCTTGCCGCAGAGCCGGACGAAAAGACCGGCGGCGGGCGCATCGCGCTGGACGGCACGGTGTTCTACCCCGAGGGCGGCGGTCAGCCCGCCGACCAGGGCACTTTGACCCTGCCGGACGGCACGGTGCTGCAGGTGCAGGACGTCCACGAGCAGGCAGGTGTCATCTGGCATACGGTGGATGCCCTGCCTGCTGCCGCAGCGCCCGGCGCAGCCGTTGCCGGCTGCATCGACTGGGACTGGCGGTTCGATAAGATGCAGCAGCACACCGGCGAGCATATCCTTTCCGGCATCTTGCACCAGATGTTCGGGGCCGAGAACGTGGGCTTCCATGTGGGCACCGAGGCGGTGCGCATGGACACCAGTGTGCCCATCAGCCCCGAGGGGCTGCGGCAGGCAGAGCTTGCCGCCAACCGCATCGTGTGGCAGGATGTGCCGGTGCTCATCAGCTACCCCACCCGGGAGGAACTTGCCGCCCTTGTCTACCGCTCCAAAAAGGAGATCGAGGGGCAGGTGCGCATTGTGACCATCCCGGGCGCAGACGTCTGCGCCTGCTGCGGCACCCATACCCGCACCACCGGTCAGGTGGGGCAGATCAAGATCCTTGCCAGCGAAAACTACAAGGGCGGCGTGCGGCTGAGCGTGGTGTGCGGCGCCCGTGCGCTGGCGGCGGCGCAGGCCATGCGCGCCCGGCAGGCAGAGATCGGTGCACTGCTCTCTGCCAAGGCCGACCAGACCGCTGTGGCGGTGCATCGGGTCTACGACGAGTATACTGCACTCAAATTTACACACTTCGGACTGTGCAGCCAGCTGTTTGACGCCCTTGCGCAGCTGACCGCACCCGATGCAGACGCCATCCGCACCCTGCCGGGACTGGACCCGGACGGGCTGCACCGGCTGGCTCTCCGCCTGACCGAAGCCACCACCGGCCTGTGCGCCGCCCTGACCCCCACCGAAAAGGGCACCGGCTACTGCCTTGCCCGGCGGGACGGCGATGTGCGCGCCCTGACCAAAGCACTGAACGCCGCCCTGAACGGACGCGGCGGCGGCAAGCCCGGCATCTGTCAGGGCAGCTGCGCCGCCACCCCGGAGCAGGTGGAGAGATTTTTGAAGGAGAACAACAAACTATGAGAATGCGTTTCAAACCCTATGCCCACGACGAACTGATGGCCGCGGATTTCCATGTGCACGAGCCCCTCATCTGGGGCGGCAAATGGCACGGCCAGTATGCCCGCCCGGAGCAGCCCTTTATTCTGGAACTGGGCTGCGGCAAGGGCGGCTTCATCTCCCAGCTGGCCTGCGCCCACCCGGAAAACAACTATCTGGGCATCGACATCACCGACAAGGTGCTCATCCTTGCCAAGCGCAAGATCGAAGCCGCCTATCAGGCAGCCGGACGCCCCATCGACAACGTGAAGATCATGAGCACCGATATCGAGCGCATCAAGGGCGTGATCACCCCGGAGGACGAGGTCAGCCGCATCTATATCAACTTCTGCAACCCGTGGAGCAAGAACGACTCCTCCCACAAGCACCGCCTTACCTACCCGCGCCAGCTGATCGCCTACCGCGAGTTTTTGAAGGACGGCGGCGAGATCTACTTTAAGACCGACGATGACGATCTGTTCCGGGACAGCGTGGAGTACTTCCCCGCTTCCGGCTACGAGATCGAGTGGATCACCTACGACCTGCACGAGAACGAGCCGGAGTGGAATATCCGCACCGAGCACGAGGGAATGTTCACCGAGATGGGCATTAAGATCAAGGCGCTGATCGCCCGCAAGAAGCCCGGTGCCGACAGCGTGACCTGGGTAGACCCCAAGGTGCTCAAGCGGAAGGCGCGGGAGGCTGCCGCCGCCGAAGCCGCCGCACAGGAAGGCGAAGCGAATGTCTGACCCCTGTGAACTGTGCCTGAATAATCTTCAGGACGAATACGGCAGCTATTACTGCGCACAGGGCGCTGCGCTGGACGAGGACGAGATGGCACGCTATCTTGCGCACAATACCGCTGCCTGCCCCTTTTTTGAGCCGGGGGACGAGTATAAGATCGTATCCAAGCAGAACTGAAGAACGGAGGCGCTTATGGTAAGCTTTCTTACCGGGACCATGGTATGCGGGTTTTCCCTGTACCACATTCTGGCTTATTTCCTGATCTATTCCTGCATAGGCTGGTGTCTGGAGGTCATCTATGCCGCCGCCACCACCGGTCAGCTGGTGAACCGGGGCTTTCTCAACGGCCCGGTCTGCCCCATCTACGGCTTTGGCATGATCATTGTGCTGTTTACCCTTACACCCTTGCAGCACAGCATCCTGCTGCTTTATATCGGCGGCGTCATCCTGCCCAGTGCACTGGAACTGGTGGGCGGCTGGGCACTGTATAAGATCTACCACACCCGCTGGTGGGATTACAGCGATTTTCCCTTTAACATCGGGGGCTATATCTGTCTGAAATTCTGCCTGCTGTGGGGTGTGGGCACGCTGGTCGTCATGCGCGTCGTGCACCCGGTGGTGGCCAAGCTTGTAGACCTCGTCCCGCCCTTTGCGGGGGTCATCGTCATATGCTTTTTGTACGCCGTGTACGCAGCGGACGTGGTGGCTACCGCCATTGCCGCCTCTGCGCTGGCCGATACGCTGGACACCATGGAGCAGCTGGGCGACAGCATCCACGCCGTCAGCGATGCCATGACCCAGCTGCTGGGCACCACCACCCTGACCGCCGACAAAAAGCTGGACGAGGGACGGCTGCAATTCAAGCTTGCCACCGCCGAGGCGCGGGATGCCGCCGAAAAGCGCCCCTCTGTCCATGAGACCATGGCCGCTATCCGCGCCAAGGCTGCCGAGGCCAGCGAGGCTGCCCGCCGCGCCAGCGAGGACGCCCGCCTGAACGCCGCCGAGGCCGCCGAAGCCGCCCGTCTTGCTGCCAAGGGCACTGCGGAGCGTGCTGCTGAATTGTTGCAGCTGGAGCAGCTGGCCGCAGAACTGCAGCAGCGCAGCGAGGAGATGCAGGCACAGCTGCTGCGCCTGCCCCGCATCGTGGGCCCCCGCCGTATGCTGCGCGCCTTCCCAAGACTGAAGCATGGCAGCAAGCTGCTGAGCCTGTCGGCCCTGCGGGAGATGCTGCACCGCGCCGAGCAGGAAAACAAGGACGACAACAACAAGAATGCCAAATGATTTGAATGCCGCACCGGCTCCGCCGTGTGTGGCATTTTTGTTGCACTTTGCTCGAATAATGTTGTTAGAAAGTGTGAAAAACCTATTTCAAAACGACTTAAACCGTGTTATACTGATTATAAAGTATAACAACCGACCGCAATCGGCTTATCCGCATTGAGATCCATCCAAATTGTGAGGAATCGTTATGTCAGAGGAACGGAAGACCAAGACAGATGCCGCCGCACCGGCATCTGCTGCGTTACAACGGATCGACCGCAAGGACGCATTTTTACAGGCCCTGCATACATTCCTGACCGCGCATCAGGGAACAGAATGGGCTGTCGCCGCTGTGGATATCCAGCACTTCAAGCTTTATAACGAACTTTACGGCACCGAAAAGGGCGATGCTTTGCTGGAGAACATGGCAAACTGTCTGCTGGACTACAGCAAGCAGACCGGCTATCCTGTGGGCTATTTTGGAAATGATGACTTTTTCCTGTGCCTGCCGGACGAAAAGGCCGAGCAGACTGCCGTGCTTGCCACGCTGCAGACCTGCATGAATGCCGGCAGGCAGGATGTCACCTTTTTTGTGGCGATGGGCGTATGCTCTGTGCAGGCAACCCCCGGTGCGGATGCCGCCACCCTGTGCAACTATGCCCAGATCGCCGGTGTAACGACGGACAGCGGCTATCTGCACCGCTTTGAGCCCACCATGCTCAACGAACTCAAGGAACAGCAGCTGCTGCTGGGCGAGTTGGAGCACGCATTGGATAACCACGAATTCTGCTTCTTTTTGCAGCCCAAGTGCAACAGCATCACCCGCGCCATCGTGGGCATGGAGGCGCTGGTGCGCTGGAACCACCCCACCCGTGGCTGCGTTCCCCCCGCCGAGTTCATGCCGCTGCTGGAGCGCACCGGCCTTGTGACAAGGCTGGACCAGTACATCTGGGAATCCGTCTGCCAGACTTTGCAGAAGTGGCAGGAAAGCGGCAGCAACCTTGTGCCGGTATCGGTAAACGTTTCGGTGCAGGATATCCTCAATCTGGATGTGCCGCAGATCTTTGCAGATCTGGTGGAAAAATATAAGCTGGAGCCCAAACTCCTGCTGGCCGAGATCACTGAGACCATGGTGGCCGAGGACACCCAGATGGTGGAAAACGCCATTCAGGGCCTGCACCGCAAGGGCTTTGCGGTGATGATGGACGACTTCGGCAGCGGGTATTCCTCGCTGAATATGCTCAAGGATACCAACGTCGATGCCATCAAGCTGGACATGAAGCTCATCGACATGAATCAGGAGAACCGCAGCAAGGGCGTGCAGATCGTGGAGTCGGTGGTGGATATGGCACACCGGCTGAACCTGCCCATCATCGCCGAGGGCGTGGAGACCCCGGAGCAGGTGTCCATGCTGCAGGCGGCAGACTGTCTGTACTCGCAGGGCTACTACTTCTTCAAGCCCATGCCGGTGGAAAACGCCGAAAAGCTGCTGGCAGATCCCACCAATCAGGATTACTGGGATCTGCGCCGCGACCTGATGCGCCGCGACCGCCGGGTGGAGAACCCGAGCACCGAAAAGACCGCGCTGGCCTTGCAGGCCTACCAGATCTTTACCGACAACGTGCTGGAGATCTCGCTGCTGAACCTTGCCACCGGTACATACCGGGTGATCAAGCGGGATGCCCGCCTGTTGGGCCAGGATCTGGAAAAGGAAGAGGATTTTGTCAACTACTGCGACCGCATGGTGAACGAGAAGATCGTGCACGAGGAGGACGCAGACCTGTTCCTGGAGCAGACCGATCTGGAGGCCTTGCGCTCTGTGCTGTACCACACCACTGCGCCGGAGTTCTACCGCTACCGCGAGAACGTGTCCGGCCAGTTCATCTGGGTCACCACAGAGGTGCTGCCCTGCCGTGGCTGCTGCGCCCAGAATCCGTGGGCGACCGTGCTGGTGCGCAACGACGCACAGGCCGACCAACTCAGCGAGGAACTGGATTTCTCTTATAGCCACGACACCCTGACCGGCCTTGCCAACCGCAGCCGGTACGAGGCTGACCTGCGGGAACTGCCCCATAGCGGGTACGAATCCGTGGTATGCACCTACATTGATGTAGTGGGAATGCACGAGGTGAACGAGCATCTGGGACACCGCAGCGGCGACACCCTGCTGTGCTGTCTGGCGAACGCCGCCCGCAAGTTCTTTGCTACCAGCCGGGTATACCGCATCGGCAGCGATGAATTTATCATCCTCACCCCCAACGAGCCGCCTTATAGCGTGTGGAGCACCGTAGACCGGATGCGCGCCTTCCTGAAGGAAAAGGACTACGCCATCTCGGTGGGCATCCAGCAGACCACCGACCTGCGCCGTGTGGACGAAGCCGTGGCTAAGGCCGAGGCTGCCATGCGGCAGGATCGGCAGACCTACTACGAGCACAATGGCCGCGCCCGCCAGCTGGAAGGCCTGAACGAAAAGATGGAGCGCACCCTGCAGGAAAAGCGGGACGCAGAGCACTTTTTGAAGGTGCTTGCCCCCAAATACAAGACGGTGATCGTGGTGGACCTGCAGGAGGACACCGTGCGCCCCGTTATTGTGCCGGACTACTTCCAGTCCATTCTGGACACCTGCGGCGGCTCCTTCCGCGCTGCACTGACCAACTACCGCGACACGCTGGTAATGCCGGAGGAAAGAGACGGCTTTGCAAAGCTGCTGGATTTCGGCCTTGTGCGCAGCACCGTGTTCAGCAGCAATCTGCTGGAGCACCGCTACCGCAAAACGGATGGCCGCAGCTTCTGCATCCGTGTGACCCCCTACTCCCGCAGCGGCTCCCACATCAACGAGGTGCTGTGGATCTTTGCGGATGAAGATGTAGAGTAAAAAGTGTTAAAAAAACGCTCCTCACAGCCTTTGGCCGTGAGGAGCGTTTTTTCATGGCTACCCGCCGTCTTGCAAAAGCGCCGGGCTGTGCTATAATAGAAATCACTTATTCCATACGATATATGTGGGTATATGGGCGCACCGCCCACTGAACCCGCAAAGCAAGGAGTTTTTCTATGCAGCATCTGTCCAGAACCGTTTCCCCCGCCCTGCCGCACCCCTGCCTGCGGGCGCTGCGGGCGGCTTTTCCGCAGACCATCCCGGTGCTGGCGGGTTATTTTGTGCTGGGGCTGGGCTACGGCATCTATGTGCAGTCCTTGGGGCTGCCGGTATGGATGCCCATGCTCATGGGCACTGTCGTGTACGGCGGCTCGCTGGAGTTCGTGCTGGCAAGCCTGCTGCTGGGCGCGTTTTCGCCGCTGTCGGCCTTTCTGATGGCACTGATGATCCAGGCGCGGCACCTGTTCTACGGCCTTGCCATGCTGGAACGCTATAAGGGCTACGGCTGGCGCAGCTTTTACATGATCTTTGCCATGAGCGACGAGACCTTTTCCATCACCTGCTCGGCAGCGCCGCCGGAAGGGGTAGATAAGGGCTGGTTCATGTTCTTCATTACCCTGCTGGATCAGCTTTACTGGGTGGGCAGCGCCGGGCTTGGGGCTGCGCTGGGCACCGTGCTGCCCTTTAGCACCGAGGGCGTGGATTTTGTCATGACCGCAATGTTCACGGTCATCTTCCTGAACCAGTGGGAAAAAGATAAGCAGCACGGCAGTGCCCTGATCGGCCTTGCCGTGCCGCTGGTGTGCTTGGCGGTATTTGGCTCCAGCAGCTTTCTGCTGCCGTCCATGGGCGGCATTCTGGTGCTGCTGCTGGCTTTGCGCCGTCCGATGGAAAAAGCAGCCGGGGAGGTAGAAGAATGACAGCAGTTCAGATGGGGCTTACCATTGCGGTGTGCACCGCCGCCACCATGCTTACCCGGTTTTTGCCGTTTCTGATCTTTTCCAGCAAGGAGCAGCAGCCGCCGGAGGTGGTGCGGTATCTGGGGCGGGTGCTGCCCGCCGCCATCTTCGGGATGCTCATCGTCTATTGCCTGAAGGGGGTCACCCCGTTCTCCGGCAGCCACGGCATCCCGGAGGCTCTTGCGCTGCTGGCGACGATCGCGCTGCATAAGTGGAAGCACCAGACCCTGCTCAGCGTGGCCGGGGGCACGTTATGCTATGTACTGCTGGTGCAGCTGGTGTTCTGAAAAAGTGCAACTCAGTGGTAGAAGGTGTCAAAGTTCACCTGACGGTAGAACCGCTGCTGCAGCTGGTCAAAGCTTTCGCAGTTCTGCGCCAGCAGCCACATACTTTTGGTCACCACGGCCTCAATGGTCATATCGTGGGCTTCCAAAAAGCGGAAACGGTTGCGCACCCGCTTGCCCACCTCGTACACGCCCACGTCGCTGCCTTCGTAGGTGACCTGCGTGGTCATGATGAGCACCTTGTGGGTGGTCTCGTAGTCGCCCAGCCCGGCGGCAAAGGCGTCCATCAGCTGCTGCGGGATGCCGCCCACGCCGAAGCTTTCCACGATGACGCAGTCGTACAGGCGGAAGATCTCCGGGATGAGCGCCGGGGACATCCCGGGCGTCAGCTTGAGCAGGAACACCCGGCTGTCCAGCGTGCGGCTGAACTCCACCGGGCCGGTGGGCCACGGCGAGGGGATGTACCGCACCAGCCGGTCGCCCTGCACCAGCGCCAGCTCCGGGAAGTTGACCGACGCAAAGGCGTCGTAGCTGATGGTCTTGTTCTTCTTGGCGCGGGTGCCCGCGATGACGTGCCCGCCGAACACCACCATCACGCCCCGGCTGCCCGGGTCGATGGCGCAGACCACGCTGTCCCGCAGGTTTTTCTTGGCATCCGTGATCTCGTTGGAGATGGGCTGCTGCGCGCCGGTAAGGATGATGGGCTTATCTGCGTTCTGGATCAGATAGGAGAGCGCCGCCGCAGAGTAGGCCAGCGTATCCGTGCCGTGGCAGATGATAAAGCCATCGTACAGGGCGTAGTTTT
>ERZ1032022.289-NODE-289-length-12366-cov-5.092194_pt1 | contig 12366 bp, 9 predicted proteins | sample MGYA00516699_ERZ1032022 | MGnify/ENA primary metagenome ERZ1032022 (study PRJEB33719, sample SAMN04261294) | wastewater metagenome | biome: rural village; feature: human; material: feces | host: Homo sapiens | place: El Salvador | collected 2013-01-07 ... | reverse complement strand
AGGCAAACAGAGCACCAATGATCATCATGCCTTCCAGCGCGATGTTGATAACGCCGGAATGCTCACTGAACATACCGCCCAGGGCAACCAGCAGCAGCGGCACCGCAAACAGGACGGTCAAGCTGATAATGTTAGCAGCGATCATCATTTGGCAGCGCCCCCTTTCTCTTTACGGCCGGAAACCGCCTTGGCGATCACGCCGCGCATCAGCAGGGCGAAAGCCGCCAGATAGATGATGACAGCGATCACGATGTCGATCGTCTCGGAGGAGTAAGCCGGCTGCATGGCAGCGCCGCCCACCTGGATGTAGCTGATGAACAGTGCCGAGAAGATGGTGCCGATGGGGTTAGAGCTTGCCAGCAGCGCAACGGGGATGCCGTTGAAGCCCATGCCCAGGATGGATTTTTCGATAACGTACTGACCCGTGCCGGCCAAGTAGTAGATGCCGCCGCCGATGCCGGACAGCGCGCCCGAAATGACCATAGAAAGCACGATGTTGCGCTTGGAGTTGATGCCCGCATACTGGGCGGCATCCCGGCTGAGGCCGCAGGCCTTCAGCTCATAGCCAAAGGTGGTCTTTTGCAGCACGACCCAGACGAGGACAGCAAAAACAATCGTAATGATGATAGAAATGTTGATCCAGCTCGAATTGCCGAACAGTGCGGCAAACGGCCCCTTGGGCAGAATAGCCCCGGGGTTTGCAGCGGACAGCGCCGCCGTGCGGTCCGAGTTGGACGCGCCCCAGGCAGAAGCCAGCATAGTGGGGGTGTTGGCCAGCAGCAGGTTCACAAGGTACATGCCGATCCAGTTGAACATGATGGCGGTGATGACCTCGTTGACATTGAAGTACGCCTTGAACAGGCCCGGGAAGACGCCCCAGATCGCACCGCCGACAGCGCCCGCCAGCAGGCAGACGAACCACGGCATCTGGAACTGGATCGCGCACAGCAGCGAGAAAAACGCGCCCATCGTGTACTGGCCGGACGCGCCGATGTTGAAAAGGCCGGTCTTGAAGGCAAAGCCGACCGACAGGCCGCACATCATCAGGGGCGCTGCCTGATACAGCACCTTGCCCAGCTTGTCCATGCTGGAAAAGCCGGTCGTCATCATGGCTTTCATGCCGCCCAGCGAAGCGCCGGGGTTCAGCAACACCAGCAACACAAAGCCCAGCACCAAACCGATGACGATGGACAAAAGGCTTGCCAGCACGCCTACTACAGCGGGGTGCTGCAAAAGCGGCTGTTTATTCTGTTTACTCATGCTTTCGCCTCCCCTTGCTTCTTCGCGCCGGCCATATACAGACCCAACTCCTCGACAGTGGTCTTGCGCGGGTCAAATTCGCCGACGATCTCGCCCTCATAAATCACAAGGATGCGGTCGGACAGGTTCATGACCTCGTCCAGCTCCAGACTGACGAGCAGCACCGCACGGCCCCTGTCGCGCTCGGCCACGATCTGTTTGTGGATATACTCGATCGCGCCGACGTCAAGGCCGCGGGTGGGCTGCACGGCAACGAGCAGCTGCGGGTCCTTATCGACCTCGCGGGCGATGATGGCCTTCTGCTGGTTGCCACCCGACATACTGCGGGCGATGGTGGCAGGGCCCTGACCACTGCGCACATCGTACTGCTTGATGAGCCGCTCGGCATAGTCGAGGACGGCCCCCTTCTTAATAAAGCCGTGGTTCTGGAACTCCGGCTGCCAGTAGCGCTGCAGGACCATATTGTCAGCCAGCGTATAGTCCAGCACCAGACCGTGCTTATGGCGATCCTCGGGAATATGGCTCATGCCGGCCTTGGAGCGCTCACGGATGGGTGCATTCGTGATGTCCCTGCCCTCCAGCCTGATCGTGCCGCCGGTCGGCTTTTCGAGTCCCGTGATGCCGTAGATCAGCTCGCTCTGGCCGTTGCCGTCAATACCGGCGATGCAGACGATCTCGCCCGCGCGGACATTGAAACTGACGCCGCGCACGGCGTTATTCTTGTGTACCTTGCTGGGCACTACGAGGTTCTCCACCTCAAGAATCGGCTTGCCCGGCTCGCTGGGCTTTTTCTCAACGGCAAACTGCACATCGCGGCCGACCATCATCTTGGACAACTCTTCCTTGGTGGTGTCCTTGATGTCTACCGTACCGATATACTTGCCCTTGCGCAGGACGCTGCAGCGGTCGGACACAGCCATGATCTCGTTAAGCTTATGGGTGATGAAGAGGATGCTCTTGCCCTCTGCCTTGAAGCCGCGCATGATCTCCATCAGCTCATCGATCTCCTGCGGGGTCAAAACAGCCGTAGGCTCATCGAAAATCAGAATTTCATTGTCGCGGTAAAGCATTTTCAGGATCTCGACACGCTGCTGCATGCCGACCGAAATATCGCTGACAAGCGCATCGGGATCGACCTTCAGGCCGTATTTTTCACTCAGCGCCATGACCTTTTTGCGGGCCTCGTCCTTCTGCAGGAAGCCGTGCTTTGTGTCCTCCACGCCGAGGATGATGTTATCCAGCACGGTGAAGCATTCCACCAGCTTAAAGTGCTGATGCACCATGCCGATGCCCAGCGCGTTGGCGTCATTCGGGTTGTTGATCTTGACCTCCTGCCCGTTTTTCTTGATAACACCCTTTTCCGGCTGGTACAGGCCGAACAGCACACTCATCAAGGTGGATTTACCGGCGCCGTTTTCGCCCAACAGGGCATGGATCTCGCCCTTGCGCAGCTGCAGGGTGATATCATCATTGGCTTTGATGCCGGGGAACTCCTTGGTGATGTGCAGCATTTCGATGACATAATTTTCTGCCAATCGTTGCACGCCCCTTTCGATGTGTACAGGCTTGTACACAATTTAGTACTCTATATTATACAGAAAATTTCATTTTTGTACAAGAGATTTTGCACAAAAAGTTGTCGCATTATGGTCATTCCGTCCGCTTTGCCTGTCAAATCGCGGACAGCCCTGCGCGTATACCGCAAAAACCGCCCCGTGCGGTAAGGCACGGGGCGGTCAAAAGTCATACTTTTAAGCTATCAGCTCTGATAGTCAACAGTTACATTGGTGACGGCGGGGTGTACATCGACGTCAAAGCTGTCGTCAATGACCAGAGAGCCGTCCACGATGGCAGCATACATAGCGTCGTACTGCTCCTGCGTGAACTTGGTGAACTTGCTGGTAGACATCGGCAGGCCAACGCAGTTCTCGGCAGCGCCCAGAACGGCCTGCTTGCCGGCGTAGGCATCGGTAAACTTCCAGCCGTTGTTCAGGGCATCGGTCAGGGCCTCGTTGACAGATTCGGCCAGGCCCTTCATGGCAGAGGTGACAACGGTGTCGAACCGGCCGGACTGGTCGACGTCAACGCCGATCATCTTGCCGCCGTTGGCCTGAGCAGCAGCGTCGCAGCTCTCGCAGACGGGGCCGCCGCAGGCAAAGACGACCTCGGTACCCTCAGAGTACCAGCCATCCATCTTGTTCTTGACCTCATCGGTAGCAGCGAAGCCGCCGGAGTACCAGTACTTGATGTTGACATCCGTAGCACCGATCTCCTTGGCAGCAGCATCAGCGCCCTGCACGAAGCCGTAGCCGTAACGGATAACAGCGGGAACGGCCATGCCGCCCAGGAAGCCCAGCTCCTTGTAGCCGTCGTAAACAGCGGCGTAGCCAGCCAGATAACCGGCCTGCTCTTCCTTATAGGTGATCAGCGCGGTGTTGGAGGTAGGCGCCTTGTCGCCCAGATCAGCGGTGGAAACATCCAGCGCGAGGAACTGAACATCGGGGTACTTGGCCTGAGCCTCAGCGATAGAGGAACCGAACAGGTAGCCGGCAACGACGACGGCCTTAGCGCCATCGTTGACAGCGTTGTCCATCTGCTCCAGACGAGCAGCGTCGGAGTCCTCAGTGGGACGATAGTAGTTGGCACTCAGGCTGTTGGCACTGCAGAAGTCCTGCACGCCCTGCCAGGTGTACTGGTTAAAGGACTGGTCATCAATGTTGCCTACATCGGTAACGAAAGCAACATCGGTCTTGCTGCCGGAAGTGGAAGCAGCGGCCTCAGAGGTAGCCTCCGTCGTGGTGCTGGCCGTGGAGCTTGCGGGGGTAGAACCGCCGCAGGCAGCCAGAGAGAGCGCCATGCTGGCAGCCATTACAAAAGCGAGAAACTTTTTCATGGTTTTAATCTCCTTAGGTTGATTTTCAGTTGTCCGGCAGGGCGGTTCCCTGCCGTAATAAGTTCAGTATACCGCATTTGGGGCGGTTATTCAATGACAAAACGCTAAACAAATCATTACAAAAGCATAACAAAGCTGCTGTGCGGGCTGTGTCAGCGCAGGCGGGTCAGTGTGACATTGGGGGTGTCGGGCAGCGTGTCAAGGTCGGAGTAGGTGTCCACCCGCAGCGCGCTGGTGCGCAGCTTTTCATACAGCTTGCGGTAACTTTCCTGACTGAAGTTGTCCAGCCGCCACTGGCTGCCGGCCTGCAGCGCCACCTCGCCGTTGGTAAAGCCGGTCTTCTCGGTCTGGCCGGCGCTCTGGGCATCCCAGGTGCCCTGCACAAAGAAGGTGTACAGCTCGCGCTGCACCGCCGCATTGTAGCATTTAACGGCGCTGGCAAGGATACGGTCACCCTGATCGGTGCGGTCGCAGTCTGTCGTGATTGCCTTGGCACCGGTCTGGTTGACAGCATTGGCAACGCCTGTATAGAGGTCACCGCCGCTGACCATGATCAGCGTTGTTCCGTTATTATACCAGTCGATCATCCGCTGGGTGATGGCATCGTTGACTGTATCCGTGTCGGTGAACCATGTCTGCAGGCTCACGCGCTCACCCTGCTGCTCGGCAGCGGCCTCTGCGCCCTGCAAAAAGCCGGTGGCGTAGCGCACAATACCGGGGACCTCCCGCGTACCGACAAAGCCCAGCGCGGTATACCCTTCGGTCACAGCGGCATAGCCCGCAAGATAGCCCGCCTGCTCCTCCTGAAAGAGAACACAGTGGACCAGATTGGCCGTTTTGTAGGCGCTGTAGTCGTCATTATGGGGCTCATCGTCAAACAGCAGGTAATGCACATCCGGGTAGTTTTCCTGAATGCGGTAGAGCGCCTGACCCATGACCTCGCCGCGGCAGACCACAAGTTTTGCACCGCTCTCGGCCGCAGCGCGCAGGGCAGCCTCGGCATCATCGGCGGTGCTGCCCGCCGCCGTCTGGCTTACGGCCGTGTAATGGTAGGTATTGGCAAAGGTCTGTACGCCCTGCCACAGCATGGCATCCTCGCCGCTGTCCGTGCCGCCGGGGCCGGTCACCAGCGCGATGGTCTGCCCGCCCGGCAGCACCTGTGTCGGGTCCTCCGGCTCATAGACAAAGGTGGCGTCATCGGTCGGGGCGGTCACGACATGCACCGCCTGTGCTTCGGCGATGGCTTCTCTGCCCTTGCAGGCAGTCAGGCCCGCCAGCAGGGTCAGCGTCAGGAACAATGCTAAGAACTTCTTCATGGGTACGGGAAAATCTCCTTGGTATTCGTTTCGTTGCAGGGGCATGGTTTCCCTGCCTTTGGGGTCATTCCAGATTGGCCGGGCCAAAGCCGTAGGGCAGCAGCTCTCCGAGGGTCGTCACGATGTAATCCTCCTCGCTTTTGGCCATGATTACAGTCAGCCCCGGGCCGCCGAACTCATAGAGTGCCTGACGGCAGACGCCGCAGGGGCCGGTGACAAGGGTGTTCTTCTCCCCCGCCTTGCTGCCCACAATGGCGATAGCGTCAAACTCGCGCACACCCTCGCTGACGGCCTTGAACAGCGCCGTGCGCTCGGCGCAGTTCGTAGCGGTATAGCCTGCATTCTCGATGTTGCAGCCCTTGAACACACGGCCGTCCTTGGCCCGCAGTGCCGCCCCCACATGGAAGCGGGAATACGGCGCATAGGCAAACCCCTGCCCTTCAAACGCAGCGCGGATCAGGGTCCGGATCTCAGCTTTTTCCATGCTTACTTCTCCAAAAAGGCATCCACGCCGAGCGCGACCTGCATCATGGCAGTAAAGCTGGTCTGGCGCTGCTCGGCGGTCGTGATTTCCGGCGAGACAAAGCTGTCCGAGATGGTCAGCAGGCAGGCTGCCCGCTTGCCCAGCACCTTTGCATTGTGGAAAAGGGCGAAGCTCTCCATCTCAACAGCCAGACAGCCCTTTTCATCGCGCAGGCGCTCCCAGTAGGTCGGCTTGGCGTCGCTGGGCTGGCGGTAGAACACATCGGAGGAATGGATATTGCCCTCGATCAGGGGGACACCTGCCGCGGCAGCGCTGCGGCGCAGGGCGTTGTTCAGCTCGGCGCTGGGGGTCTGGATGTCGTCTGTGTCGCCGCTCTGGGTCACGGCATAGTTGCTCTCGGAATACGCGCCGGTCGCCAGCACGACATCAAACAGCTTGGCCTTGTCGGTATACGAGCCGGCAGAGCCGATGCGGATGATGTTCTCTACACCGTACTGACTGTACAGCTCATAGGAATAGATACCGATGGACGGCATGCCCATGCCGCTGCCCATAACGCTGATGGGGCGGCCCTGATAGCTGCCGGTGTAGCCGAGCATACCGCGCACATCGGTGACGAGGCGGACATCCTCCAAAAAGGTCTCCGCGATGAACTTTGCGCGCAGCGGATCGCCGGGCATCAGAACGGTCTTGGCGAAATCGCCCTTTTCCGCGCGGTTATGAGGGGTAGACATAAAAGCACACTCCTTTATTTTGTGATATTGGTAGATATAGTATACCACACTTTCCCGGTTTGTGGTAAACTTATAGAAAAGTTTTTTGTGAAAGAGGTTTTTGCCATGCAGCTGCCGCACCACTGTACCCTTTGCCCCCGGGCCTGCGGGGCCGACCGCGCCGCAGGGCAGCGGGGCTTCTGCGGGGCCGATGATACCCTGCGGGTGGCCCGCGCCGCCCTGCACCACTGGGAGGAGCCCTGCCTGAGCGGCGACCCCGATGCCGCCACCGGGAGCGGCACGGTGTTTTTCAGCGGCTGCACCCTGCGGTGCTGCTACTGCCAGAACTACCCCATCAGTCAGGGTGAGGTGGGCAAGGCGATCACCGCCGAGCGGCTGGCCGATATTTTTATGCAGCTGCAAAACGGCGGCGCCAAAAATCTGAATCTGGTCACAGCGTCCCACTATCTGCCCTGGGTGACAGAGGCACTGGATGCTGCCAGAGCGGCGGGCTTTGCCCTGCCTGTTGTCTACAACACCGGCGGCTACGAAACCGTTGAGGCTGTCCGCGCACTGGCCGGGTATGTGGACATCTGGCTTACCGACTATAAGTATTGCGACAGCACGCTGGCGGCGCAGCTTTCCTGCGCACAGGATTACCCCGCCGTGGCAGATGCCGCCCTGCGCGAGATGCTTGTGCAGACCGGCGCGCCGGTCTATGATGCAGACGGCTACCTGCAGCGGGGCGTCATCGTGCGGCATCTGGCCCTGCCCGGCCATGTGGCGGACAGCCGCGCGGTGCTGCAGCGGCTGGCAGCGCTGCGGGCAGAGACCGGTGTGGAATTTATCCCGAGCCTGATGAGCCAGTTCACACCTTTTTATAAGGCGGCCGAGCACGGCTTAGGGCGGCGCATCACGACCTATGAGTACCGGCAAGTCATTGATGAGGCCGTCCGGCTGGGGCTGACCGATGGCTACATGCAGGAAAAGAGCAGCGCCCGGGAGGAGTACACCCCGCCGTTTGATCTGGAAGGGGTATAGGACTCATCATGATCGTATCCGTTTGCTATCTGCTCCTGTTTCTCTTTGTCGGTCTGCTGCTGGCGCGCCGGGCCGTGCCGGACGCAGACAGCGCCGTCCTCCTTCCGCTGGGGTGCGGGCTTGGAGTATCCCTGCTGGCGGTGCTGCCCGCCCTGTTTGCCCTGCCGTTCGGCTTTACCCTGTCGGCCGCCGGGCTGGCGGGTGCCGCTGCAGCGGTGCTGGGCGGGGTGCTGCTGCGGTGCGGCACACGGCTGCGCGGGGCCGCGAAGGACCCCGACTGCGGGGCAAGCTGGGCCTGCCTGCTGCCGGTGGCCGCCGTGACGCTGTTTCTGCTGCACACCCATGTGCTGCACACAGTAAACGGCACCCTCCACACCGGGCAGAGCTGCTACGGCGATATGCCGATGCATCTGGGGTTCATCCGCTATATTGCGCAGAGCGGTGAATTTCCGCCGCGCTATCCCCTGTTGGGCGGCGCACACCGGTTTGGCTACCCGTTCCTCTGCGAAACGGTCTCCAGCGTCTTTCTTCTGCTGGGGGCGGATCTGCGCACCGCTTACCTGCTGCCGATGCTGCCCGCCTTTCTCTCGGTGTACGGCATGTTCTGGCAGCTGGCCCGCCGCGTGACGGGCAGCGCTGCCAAAGCAAGCCTTGCGTTCTATCTGTTTTTTATGGGCAGTGGGTTCGGGTTTGTGTATTTTCTCGGCTCCGCCGCGGATTTTGCGGGCATCTTCACCGGTTTTTACACAACACCGACCAATTTTGTTGAGAAGAACATCGTCTGGGTCAACCCCATCGCAGATCTGCTGATCCCGCAGCGCGCCACCCTCTTTGGCTGGTGCGTGCTGCTGCCCGCCCTGTATCTGCTGTGGCGGTTCTGCTATGAGGGAGAACGCCGCCTCTGGCTTTGGCTGGCTTTGCTGGTACTGCCTCTGCCGCTTTTGCACACGCACAGCGCACTGGCGCTGGTGCTGCTCTGTCTGGTGAGCGGGCTTTACACATTGACACAGGGCGCACGCAAAGAGACGCTGCTGCCTTGGCTGGGGCTGGCCGCCGTCTGCGGCGCGGCATGGCTTTTCCAGATGCTGCCGACCGTGCTGGCGCAAAGTCTGGACGGTCAGCAGATGCTGCGGCTGCACTTCAACTGGATCAATGGCCGGAATGACGGCACCCTGAAGGACAGCTATCTCTGGTTCTACATCAAAAACATCGGCCTTGTGTATCTTCTGTTGATTCCGGCGTTTGTACATGCCAAACCAAAGCAGCGGTGGCTGTACGGCGGCGGGCTGGCGATTTTAGCGCTGGCGGAGCTCGTTGTATTCCAGCCCAACAATTATGACAACAATAAGCTGCTGTATGTCTGGCATATGCTGGGATGTGTTCTGGCCGCCCAGCTGCTGGCTGACCTGTTTGCAAAGGTGCGCGCCCTGCCCTGGCGGGCGCTGGGGTTGGCGGCCTGCTGCTTTGCGGCGATGTTCGGCAGCGTGCTGACCCTTGGGCGGGAGGCGCTGAGCGACTATCAGCAGTGGAGCGCCGATGACATTGCACTGGCAGCGTATATTGACGAGAACGCCGAGAGCGATGCGCTGTTTTTGACCAGCGACAGCCACCTGACGCCGGTGTTTGCACTGGCGGGGCGGCAGATCCTGTGCGGGTCGGGCAGCTATGTCTACTACCACGGCATGGACTACGCCGATGAATACAACGCCATGCGCACCCTGTATGAAGCGCCCGACACTGTCACCCTGCAGATCTGGGGCGTACAGTACGCCGTGTTCGATTCCTCCGTCTACAGCCGCTTTGCTGATGCCAACGAGGAATGGTATGCGCAGCGGTACCCCCTGTGGTACGAAAATGGCGGCTGCCGGGTGTATAAGATCCTATACGGCAACACCGCACAATTCCCGCCTTACGGCTTAAGCACCGCTCCGGCGGCTGCGGCACGGCATCTGCGTTGCCAAAATGCTCGATAAGACATCCAGTATTATCTGCGCTTTTGGCTTGGCATCTGCCGCACCTCGCTCGCCGTATCGGCACTTAGAATTGTGCGGTGTTGCCCTAAGACCCTTCTATTTTATAGCCCATCTTTTTCCGGCATATCGGCGCACTTTTTCACATAGGATTTGACAGAAAATTCTATGCGAGGAGGTCAGGCTATGAAAGGCGACCCTGAGGAGCGCGCTGCTGCGGTGGGGCGGTATATTGTGCAGAGCGGCGCGACCGTGCGGGCGGCGGCAGCCGTGTTCGGCGTAAGCAAATCCACGATCTGGAAGGACCAGCACCGCCTGCGCCGCCAGAATCCCGGCCTTTGGGCCGAGGTACAGGCTGTTGTGCAGAAAAACAAGGCCGAGCGTCATCTGCGCGGCGGCGAGGCCACCCGCCGCAAATATTTGCGGCGATCATCTTGCACAGGCCCGCACGGCACAGTATAATAAAGAAAAGAACAATCAAAAGGACGGTGCATCTATGAAGCGGCAGGACTACATCAGCTGGGACGAGTATTTTATGGGCATTGCCCTGCTTTCCGCCATGCGGTCAAAGGACAACAACAGTCAGGTCGGGGCCTGCATCGTCAGCCCGGAGAACAAGATCCTGTCGCTGGGCTACAACGGCATGCCCATCGGCTGCAATGACGACGATATGCCCTGGGAGCGCGAGGGCGATGACCTTGAGACAAAATACATGTATGTCTGCCACTCGGAACTGAACGCCATTCTGAACAGCCCCAATCACGACCTGCGCGGCTCGCGGATGTATGTGACGCTCTTTCCCTGCAATGAGTGCGCCAAGGCGATCATCCAGAGCGGTATCAAGGAGCTGATCTACCTTTCAGACAAATATCACGACACCCACGCCTGTGTGGCCAGCCGCCGCATGTTCAAGATGACCGGCGTTGTGTGCCGGGCCTACCAGCCCACCGGGCGCGAGATCAAACTGGATGTATAAGGAGCAGCAGCTTATGAATACCATCATCATCGGCATTGCCGGCGGCACCGGCAGCGGCAAGACCACCCTGACCGAAAAGCTGCGGGAGCATTTCGGCAGCAATGAGGTCAGCGTCATCAACCACGACAGCTACTATAAGCGCCATGACGAGCTTCCCTATGAGGAGCGCTGCAAGCTGAACTATGACCATCCCGACAGCTTTGACACAGCGCTGATGATCGCCCATCTGCGGGAGCTGCGCGCCGGGCATCCGGTGCAGGTGCCGGTGTATGATTACACCATCCACAACCGCAGCAACCAGACCGTGCTGGTGCAGCCCGCGCCTGTCATCATCGTTGAGGGCATTTTGATCTTCGACTCCCCCGAGCTGTGCGAGCTGATGGACATGAAGGTCTTTGTGGACACCGATGCTGATGTGCGCATCCTGCGCCGCATCGTCCGCGATGTCAAGGAGCGCGGCCGCACGCTGGACAGCGTGGTAAGCCAATACCTGACCACCGTCAAGCCGATGCATGAGCAGTTTGTCGAGCCGAGCAAGCGCAAGGCTGACCTGATCGTGCCCGAGGGCGGGCGCAACCTCGTTGCGCTGGAGCTGCTCATCAAGTGGGTAGACAATCACCTGCACAACGCAGAATAAAAAACAAATCCGGCAGGCGCTTTTTGAGGCGTCTGCCGGATTATTCGTTGCAGCAGGTTTATTGTCTGGGTATCTTTTACGCCTGCGTCTCGCTCGGATGCGCCACAGGCGGCATCTTGGTAAACAACGCCTTCAGCACAAGCGGCGTGGCAACGCTGGACACCACGATCAGCAGGATGACCGCCGTGAAATAGACGGGATCGACGACGCTGACCTCCAGCCCCTTCTGGGCCACGATCAGGGCGACCTCGCCGCGGGTCATCATGCCGACACCGACCTTGAGGGAATCGCCCCAGTTGAAGCGGCAAACTCTGGCCGCCAGACCGCAGCCGATGATCTTGGTCAGCAGGGCCACCAGAACAAAGCAGATGCAGAACAGGAAAATTTCCGGCGTCAGGCCGCTGATGTCGGTTTTCAGACCGATGCTGGCGAAGAACACGGGGGCAAAGATGACATAGTTGCTGATGTCAACGCGGCGCTCGACATACGGTGCGTCCTGCATCGTGCAAAGAACGATGCCCGCAATGTACGCGCCGGTAATATCGGCAATGCCGAAGTACTGCTCAGCGATGTAGGCCATGGCAAAGCAGAACGCAATGCTGACGATGGTGATGCGCTGGGTATGGGGGTTGCGGGCGTCGAGCCACTTCATCGCATAATGGATGACAAGGCCGATGCCGACAGCAACCAGGAAGAAGAGTGCCGTCTGGATCAGCACACCGCCGATGCCGGTACCCTCGCCCGAGCTGGCGCCCAGCACGCAGGTCAGCACAATGATGCCGATGACATCATCAATGACCGCCGCGCTGACAATGGTCGTGCCGAGGAAGCTTTTCAGGTGGCCCAGCTCCTGCAGCGTGGCCACCGTGATAGATACGCTGGTGGCCGTCATGATCGTGCCGATGAACAGCGCGCGGTAAAACTCCGGGCTGCCCACGGCCGAAAAGCCATAGAATGCGCTGTAGAGCAGCGTGCCGCCCACCAGCGGCACAAAAACGCCGATGCAGGCGATGAGGGTCGCAATGGGGCCTGCGCGCAGCAGCTCCTTCAAGTTTGTGCCAAGGCCGGTCGTAAAC
>ERZ1032022.285-NODE-285-length-12399-cov-32.799255_pt1 | contig 12399 bp, 5 predicted proteins | sample MGYA00516699_ERZ1032022 | MGnify/ENA primary metagenome ERZ1032022 (study PRJEB33719, sample SAMN04261294) | wastewater metagenome | biome: rural village; feature: human; material: feces | host: Homo sapiens | place: El Salvador | collected 2013-01-07 ... | reverse complement strand
TGCAATTCAGATGAAAGTAGGTGACAAACGTGACTAAATTGAAATCAATAGTTTCTTATGCAGTGTTGATTATTGCAAGCTTTCTGTCTGCATTTCCACTGTATTACATGCTTTGCGGAGCAACAAACTCAAGTATCGATGTTGTAAGAGGTAAGCTTTATCCGGGAACTTATCTGGTAGAGAACTTTAAGACCTTGGTAGGCATGCAGAATCTTGGACTTGCAATGTATAACTCATTCCGAAATGCGATCATCATTACAGTTGTAGCACTGCTTGTGTGTTCAATCGCCGGATATGGATTCGAGATTTATCATGACAAAGGAAAAGATACTTTAATGAGTATTCTTCTTCTTGCAATGATGCTTCCTTTCGTAGCCATTATGATTCCGCTGTTTAAGATGTTTACTTCATGGGGGCTGGTTAATACATGGATCGCGCTTGCGCTTCCGACAATTTCCACTCCGTTTATGATCATGCTGTTTAGACAGGCAGCTCGTTCTTTCCCGCATGATATTATCGAAGCAGCAAGACTTGAGGGATTAAACGAATTTCAGATCTTCTTTAAGATGTTTATCCCGGTTATGAAATCTACTTATGGAGCAGCTATGACGGTAACATTCATGAGTGCATGGAATAACTATTTATGGCCAACGATCATTTTACAGGACAGCAAAGCGATCACTATGCCGATGCTTGTAGCGAACCTGAAGAGTGGTTATAGTGTTGACTATGGTATGCTGATGCTTGGTGTATTGATTTGTACACTTCCGACTGCAATTATCTTCCTGTGCTTACAGAAGAGCTTTGCAAACGGAATTACAGGAGCGGTAAAATAATGCAGCAAAAGTATTGTATAAAACAGGAATGTTTAAGGAAGGCGCAAGGTGCCTTCCTTTTAGCACATAAAATGGGATTGCTTGAGGATCCTTCTATGGAGGGACTTGAAGCAAGAAGACAGAATCATAATGAAAAGCTGAAGATGATGGAGCAGGAGGAGAAGCTGTTCTATGGACCACGTTATTTTTCAGCACCGGCGTATTTGCAGTATGAGCTGACAAGACTGAAACTGGATTTTGTCCAGCCAAGTGAGGCGGTTCGAAGCACAGGTCTGTGTCCGGATGTCACAGAGCAGGAGAAGAAAGAATTTTACGAAAAAAATATGGATTTATTCGGTCGATATTTCGGAGATCTCTTTACTTATGAAGAGGTAGAACAGATTATTGAAAAAAGATTACGGGAGGATGCATATGACAAGCTTATCGAAGACGTATTACGTGAGTTCGAAGACAGGAAATGATTCGAACGATGGACTGACAGGCGAAAGTGCATTCGCAAGTCTTTTTGCAATCAATCAGAGAAGTCTGCAGCCGGGAGATCATGTATTACTTGAGCGTGGGAGCGTCTTTTGCGGACAGTATCTTCAGGTAACAGATAGCGGAAGAGAAGATGCACCGATCGTGATCGGAGCTTACGGAGAAGGCGATGCGCCGCGTATTGAGGCTTGTGGGCAGGGAATCTGGTATCAGAATTATGGAGCCCCATTAGATTCACCAACTCATGTATATCGCGGGTATGTATCTTCCGCAGTTCTGCTGTATGATGCAGAATATATCATCGTAGAAGATCTGGAGATTACAAATGAAGCAGACAAAATTATCGGCGAGTACTATTCCCTTGGAGACAAGATGAACCGTACAGGTGTTGCTGTTGTAGCAAAAGACAAAGGTGTACGACACGGTATTACACTGCGTAATCTGCTGATCCATGATGTGAATGGTAATGTATATGATAAGCACATGAATAACGGTGGTATCTATATGACAGCACTTCGTCCGGAGAACGAAGAACTGACCGGAGTGGCACGTTATAAAGATGTCACAGTTGAGGGATGCTTTGTGTATCAGGTGAGCCGCTGGGGAATCGCTGTTGGTTATACTTATGCACATGAGAAGTTCCAGGGAGCAGAGCTTGATGAAGAAATCTTTCTGAAATATGGTCACGAAAATATGCTGATCCGCGATAATTATGTAAAGGCAGCAGGTGGTGACGGCATTACATCGATGTATGCACTTCGTCCACTTATAGAGCACAATATGACAGATTCCATCGCCTGTGAGATCAATGATCGGATCTATAGCGAGCCAGGTGATCGCCTGGGAAAGGTGGCAGCAGCTATCTGGCCTTGGAAGTGTAAGGATGCGTTGTTCCGATATAATGAAGGCACTGACACAAGACTGAATCAGGACGGTATGGCATATGATGCAGATTCCGGTGACGGAACCGTTTATGAGTATAATTACAGCAGACAGAACGAAGGCGGATGTGTGATGTTCTGTTTGCAGGAAGCAATTCATAATACGTTCCGTAACAATGTCAGCTTTGATGACCTTGGAGGAACGATCAGTCCTGCAGAGAACCCGGATGCACTGATCAAAGATAATACTTTCTATGTAAGAAAAGGCGTTCCGTTCGTTCGTAAAAATATGGATGGCGGTAATTATACATTAGAGAAGAATCAGATTGTTGATTTGTAAAACTAAAAATTTGATGCTAAAAAGGCTATGAAAAATCATTTTTTCATGGTCTTTTTTTAATGGAAATAAATAAAAAAGAAATTTCTGTTTAGTTCCGAATTAGACAAAAATGACATGAAAATCAACTAAAAAAAACGAGCCGAAAAAACCCCGGATTGCTATAATGAAATTAATGTGGATAAAAAAAATCTATGTAAAGATAAAACAAAAATTTAAATAGGAAGGGCGCAGGATTTATGAAGAATCGAAAGAAGCAATTCCTAAAGCTTGGAATCATTATATTGGCGATTGCCATTACAGGAATTGTTGCCGGAATCATTCAATATAAAAAGGCAAATCAATTCGATCTCACTGTTGCGGAACACGTGATTAGCAAAGAAGAGTATCTGAACTGTATGAAAGCAGTTGAATATGATACAAAGATACAGATTCAGCAGGAGTATGGCGCTATATATGAAGATGACTTCTGGAAAAAACAGTATGATGGAAAACACGGGTATGAAATTCTGGCGGATAATACAGTAGAAGAGTTGAAATACATTCATGCTGTTTACGATCTTGCAAAAGAACAGGGAGATGTCACAGACAGCAGTTATGAAGCACTGGAAAAACGCTGGAAGGATGAAAATGCAGAGCGAAGTGAGAAAGTAGAAAAAGGCGAAGTGATCTACGGGCTTAAAGAATATACGTTTCAGCTTTATCTGGATTATGAAATCAGCACTTTAAAAGAAAAATACTGTAACGATACCAATCGTGAAGGTATGAAACTGACAGAGGATGAAATACAGGAACACTATCAAAGCCGAGAGTGGATCTTTGGAGACAGCGATGAAAATGCAGACCTTGAGATGGCAAGGATCGCGGTCGAAAGAGAACTGCGTGAGCAGAAGTATGATGATATGATCACGCAGCGTGAAACAGGTTCTCAGGTAGTAGGTAACATGGAGAATGTAAACCGATTAACCTTGAAGAATATACAATAATGGAGGGAGAAAAGCTATGAAGAAAAAATGGATGAGTCGTACGCTGGCCCTTGCGCTTGCTGGAACAACAGTTGCATCAATGGTGCCGACAGTTCCGGTTAATGCAAAGGAGTCTGCTGCGACAGGAACAACCTATTACGTTGATTCAATAGGTGGAAAAGACAGTAATGATGGAACTTCTGAAAGCAAGGCATTCAAAACACTTGATAAGGTGAATGACCTTAACCTTGAGCCGGGAGACACAGTTCTTCTGAAAAAGGGATCTGTATTTGAGGATCAGGCTCTTAAGTTCACAAAAGAGGACAGCGGTACTGCAGAAGCACCGGTGAAGATATCTACTTATGGAGAAGGAGAGAGACCAAAGATCAATACAAATGGTCATGGCTTATGGGAGTTAAACTATGGTACTCCGCTGGATAACCAGAACCATAAATGGAAAGGTACTGTTTCTTCCAGTATTTTAATTGAAGATGCTGAATACCTTGAAATCGAAGGTCTCGAGCTGACCAACGACAGAAAGAGTACAACCGATACCGAAAAAGATAAAGCGTATAATGATGCATACGCAATGGACAGAACCGGTGTTGCCGGAGTTGCAAAAGATAATGGAACGGTAGATCATATCGTATTAAATGATCTTTATATCCATGATGTAACAGGAAACGTTTATAACAAGCATATGACAAACGGCGGTATCTATTTCATCGTTGCAAAACCAACGAATGAAGGCGAAACCGGAATCGCAAGATACAATGATGTACAGATCAGAAACTGTTCTCTGGATACTGTAAACCGTTGGGGAATTGCAGTTGGATACACCTATCAGTGGAGACAGTTCGAAACAGGTGAACTTCCGGATGCAACAATGGCAAAATATGGTTCCTCCAATGTAGTCATCGAGAACAACTACCTGAACCATGTGGGTGGAGATGCCATCACAACCATGTATCTGGACAGACCATTGATTCAGTACAATGTATCCGAGAATGCAGCTGAACAGATTAATACAAAAGACTACTCAAAGAATCAGCCAAGTCTTGATGCAAATGGTAATCCAAACGGTACACAGGGCGTTGGTGCAGGACGCGTGGCAGCTGGTATCTGGCCATGGAAATGTAAAAATGCGATTTTCCAGTATAATGAATGTTTTAAAACATTGAATGCCGCAAGTGGTAATGGCGATGGACAGCCTTGGGATGCTGACTATGGTGATGGAACAAACTACCAGTACAACTACAGCCATGGAAATACCGCAAGTACCATCATGTTCTGTGGAGTGAATTCTGTTAACAATACATTCCGTTACAATATCAGTCAGAACGAAGATATGGGACCATTGGACCCGGCAGGTAACTCCGGAAATTGTCAGGTTTACAACAATACGTTCTATATCAAAGAAGGTCTTGATACTATCTGGAGTACGGTTCATCGAAACAATGGTCCGGTAGATATGGAAAATAATATTTTCTATTTTGCAGGTAAAACACCAGTTACAGTAAGAGATTGGAATCCTGAAAATAGAGGGAATAAGACTTACAGCAATAATTTATATTACAATATAACGAACTTGCCGAGCGATGCAGCTGCTGTAAAAGTAGACGCAGGAACACAGGTACTTGTGGATGCAGGTTCTGGTCCGGATTCTGTAGCAACAGACAAAGCAGCAAGAAAACACGAAAATCCAACTGAAGAAACAGTATTTGATGGATACAAACTTGCAGAAAACTCTCCGGCAATCAATAAAGGTAAAGTAGTAGTTGACAGAAATGGTTATACGATCGATCACGACTTCTTCGGACATGCGATCACAGCAGTACCGGAAATCGGAGCAGCAGAAAGTGATGCAGTAGCAGAGACGCTTATCCTGAGATCTAACGTATATAAAGTTGCTGGAACAAACGTAAGTGAGCTTCCGAAGAATACGACAGTGGATGCATTTCTTAAAAATATCATCGTAGATACAGGCGTCAAAGTTACTGTTAAAGACGGTGAGAAAGTACTTAAAGGAACAGATGTTGTAAAGGGAGGAGCAACAATTGTTCTTTCATATGAAGGAAAAACAGATGTAACGTATACAGTCGTTGCAAGTTCTGATAAAGAACTGAAAGCTTCTTACTATGAAGTGAGAGGAACAGAGTTGGAAGTTCCTTACACAGAGAAAAATCCAACAACAGTAAAGGAACTGAAGGCGAGTCTTACGGTAGCTGATACAGCAACTGTTTCTGTAGTAAATGCTGGAAAAGAACTGGCAGATAAGGATGCAGTAGCAGACGGAATGACACTTCGTATCACAGCGGAAGATGGAACTACAAAAGAGTATGCGATCAAGCAGAAAAATGAATACAACTGGACGAAGGATTTTATAAACGGACAGCAGGGAAATGTTTGGTTCGGACAGATGAAGGACGGATCCGGTGACTGGGCGAATATGACATCTGTTGATAAAGATGGCTGGCCAAACTGGGCTACTCATACATATTATGGACCTGGTATTGATGATGATCAGCATGTAACTACAGCAAGCAGTCCAGACAAACACGGTTTACTTTCTGCACCGCCAAGCACAAATATCTCAACAGCAATGGCATACAGAGTACCAAAGAGCGGAACAGTATCATTCAAAGTTAGAGATAATGAGCCATATCTTCGTCAGAATGATAACGCAGGCGGAACAGTTACATTAAGCCTCTATGTAAATGGAACAGAGAAGAAGAACTTGACACTTGAAACCAGTAAAAAGAAAGAAGGAAACTGGGAAAAGGCAGAAGAAATCGAAGTGACTCGAGGCGACATGATCCGTGTAGTAGCAAAATGTAACGGAAATCCAAGCAAACCATCTGCTCATATTACACCGATTATTACTTACGTAGATAAAGCTGCTGCAGATAAAGAAGCTCCAACAGTTCCGGCAGATGTGAAAGCATCCGAGATTGCTCATACAGGAGCAAAGCTCACTTGGACAGCGTCTAAAGATAACGTAGAAGTAGCCGGATACAATGTATACCTGAACAATGAGAAAGTAAATGATGAACTTATCACAGGAACAGAGTATGATCTGGCAGACCTTACAGCAAATACTGAGTACAACGTAACAGTAACAGCAGTGGATGCTGCAGGAAATGAGTCTGAAAAATCAGAAGCAGCGACATTTACAACACTGAAGGGAGCAGACCTTACAGAACTTACAGCAACGATTGCTGAGGCAGAAAAAATTCTTAAAGCAGAAGATAACGAGAAATATTCTGCAGCAGCTCTTGTAGAACTTCAGGAACTTGTGAATGCAGGAAAGCTGTTGACAGCAACATCTACTCAGGAAGCTGTAGATAAGAAGAAAGATGAAATCACAGCAAAACTTGCTGATATTCAGACACAGTTTACAATCACAGCAACAGCAGGTGAAGGCGGAAAGATTGAACTGAAAGACGAGATCAAAGAGAGAGCAAAAGACGAAACAAGTTACGAAACAAAAGCTTATAAGGGAACATCCAAAGTGTTCACAATCACTCCTGACAAGGGATATCATATTGAAAGTATTGCCGTTGACGGAAAAAATGTAGAAACTATTGCAACAGAGTATGCTTTCGAAGACATTGTTGCAAATCATACAATTGAAGTAACATTTGCAAAAGATGAGCTTACAATTGCGAAAGAAAATCTGTTAGCAACAATTAATACAGCAAACAAAAAACTTGCAGAGACAGAGCAATACACACCGTCATCTTTGAAAGATCTTGAAGATGCAGTCAAAGCTGCGCAGGCTATTTACGACGATCCAGATGCTGATCAGAATAAAGTAAATGAAGCAAAGACAAATGTAGAAGATAAGATGAAAGCTCTGAAAGCGAGAGCAAAGAAAGATGCTCTGAAGCTTGCAATTACAGCAGCAGAAGGCGATGCCGCATTAGTTGACAAATACACAGAAGAGTCTATCGAGAAACTTCAGAAAGCAATCAAAGAAGCAAAAGAAGTATTAGCTGATGAGAATGCATCACAGGAAGAAGTAGACGCAGCAGAGAAAGCAGTTCAGGCAGCACAGAAATCTCTTGTTGAGAAAGAGACACCGAAGCCAGAGGCACCTGTTAAGAAGGATGAACTGAAAGCTGCAGTAGAAGATGCAACAAAGGTTGTAGGAGATACAGAGCAGTATACAGAAGAGTCCCTTGCAGCACTTCAGGCAGCAATCGATGAAGCAAATGCAGTACTGGATAATCCAGAAGCAACACAGGCTGAGATCGACGCAGCAGTGAAAGCTGTAAAAGAAGCAAAAGAAGCCCTGAAAGTAAAAGAAGACAAGAAAGACGACAGCAATAAGGGCGACGACAAGAAGGATGACAATAAGAAGGATGATGGCAACAGCGGAACATCCAACAATGGTTCATCTAATGGCGGATCAAACAATAACGGATCATCCAATGCAGGATCTACTAATACTGGATCAGGCAACAAAGGTACTACAAGTACTGGAAACAATACATCAAATGCAGTGAAGACTGGAGATACAACAAATGTAGTAACATGGTTGTTCGCTTTAGCAGCATCGGCAGCTGCAGGACTTGGTGTAGTAAAACGTAAAAAAGAGGATTAAGAAACACTTAACCTTGGCTTTATAAAAGGAAAAAATTAGTTCAAACAGGCGGGAGTCAGGAAGTCCTGATTCCTGCCCGTATGAATAATGAGGAGGAACAAAATGAAGAAAAAGACCGTATCAATGTTTATGGGCCTTGTTCTTGGAGTGACAACTGTATTTAGTTCAATTGGACCGGCAGTTGTCACTGTATCAGCTGCTGAAAGCGGAGTGACAGATTCTGAGTGTACAAAGACAGGTACAGCAGAACCAGAATCAGATAAAGTTGTACCAGATGCGAATCAGTATAAATATCAGAAAGATGAACTGGCAGCATTCTGCCACTTCGGTCCGAATACGTTCAATGAAATTGAGTGGGGAGAGCATTATGGAGATAAAAAACCGAGTGAAATCTTTACATTGAAAGATAACTTTGATGCAGACACACTCGTACGTACATTAAAGAATGCAGGATTCAAGAAACTCATTATAACAGCGAAGCATCATGATGGTTTCTGTATCTGGCCGAGTGCATATACAGACTATGATGCAGAGGCAGCAGGGTATAAAGGAGATATTCTTGAGGAGATATCTACTGCGTGTACAAACTATGATATGGACATGGGACTTTACCTGTCTCCATGGGATATTCATGAGCCATCTTACGGATATTATGATGCCAATGGAAAACCGACAACCAAGGAAAATGACGTTTTGGATTATAACAAATACTATAATAATCAATTAGAAGAAATTCTTGGAAATCCAAAGTACGGCAATAACGGACATTTTGTTGAAGTATGGATGGATGGAGCCAAAGGAAGCGGTGCTAATGCACAGGACTATGAGTTTACAAAATGGTTTGATACAATCCAGACACATCAGGGAAAAAAGGCAGGCAAGGATGCTGACTGTATGTTATTCGGAGCTCAGGCATATACAACCGTTCGCTGGATTGGAAATGAAGACGGTGTAGCTTTTGAGGATACCTGGGCAAAGTCAAATGTCAATTATGACAATAATACTATTGACAGCAATGGAAGTACACCTTATTCCAAAGGATATGAAAATGGTAATAAATGGACAGTTCCGGAGTGTGACGGACGTATTACATCCGGATGGTTCTGGGGAACTCAAAAGAAGACTCCGAAGACAATTACACAGCTTGCTAACATGTACTTTGATTCTGTAGGACATAATGCAACCATGCTTCTGAATGTACCGCCGAATAACCAAGGTACAGTGGATCAGCCGATTCTGAATAGAATAGAGGAATTTGGTCAGAATGTGGAAGAGTCTTTCAGAACCAATCTGGCAAAAGCAGAGGGAACCACAATTGTAGCATCTGCTGTTCGTGGCAATGATGCGAAATTTAAACCGGGCAATGTGGTAGACAGTGACGATTCTACTTACTGGACAACAAATGATGGTACAACAAGCGGAAGTCTTACTATTAAGTGGAATACAGCGAAAAAGTTTGATGTGGTTTCATTCGAAGAAGCAATTCAGAAAGGACAGCACATCAACAGCTATAAAGTTGAGTACAAAGCGTCTGACGATGTACAGTGGCAGACACTGAAAAGCGGAAAAACTGTTGGTGCAAAGAGACTGGTTAGAACAGCTCCAGTATCAGCAACTCAGGTGAAGATTACAGTAGGAACATCAGACGGAAAAGTACCGATGCTGAGTGAAGTTGGTGTATACAAAGCAAGCGAAGGATTCCAGCTGGCAGGAGCAGCGCCGGAAGGCATGGATACAACAAGTGTTAATGAGACAAGTAAGTTTACATTTAGCTCCACAGGATGGAATCCTCAGACAGGAAGCCAGTACATCAACGGACAGAATACATGGTCCAATAAAGCAGGTGCAGAGTTTACTTACGAATTTAGCGGAACAAAAGTATATCTGATGGGTACAACAGATCCAGGTCATGGACAAGCGGATGTTTATATTGATGGTAAGCTAGTAGAAACAATTAATACACATGCAGAAAGCAGATCCACAGGAGCAAAAATCTTCGAATCTGAAGATTTAGAGGATAAAGAGCATACATTAAAACTTGTAGCAAAGACAAATGCTGCAATCGGTGTAGAAGCGGCTTACGTAATCAACAATGGTGGCGTAGGAATGATCGAACTTGAGAATTCTGAATACACAATGAATGAAGAATCTTCACTGGATGTAAAAATCAAACGTGTAGGTGGAACAAAAGGAACCATCACAGCTAAGATCCAGCCAAACCCAGGAAGTGCAATCCAGGATGACTTTAATACCGAGTTCTCGCCAACCGTTACATTAGAGGATGGCGTATCAGAAAAAAATGTTAAAGTAGCAGAGACAAGACGAAATACCAATATAACTGGTGACCGTGTATTCTCAATTGAGCTGACAGAAAAAAAACCGAAAAATGCAATTATCGGATTCAACGGTTCTGCAAGAATCACAATCAAAGATGCAGATGGAATTACAAAAGATAAACTTCAGACATTGGTTACGAATTCAGCGGCGTTGGAAGAACATCTTTATTCAGAAGGATGGGACGCATTTGCTAAAGCACTGAAGACAGCTCAGGAAGTAGTGGCAAATGAGAATGCAACAGATGCAACAATCAGAAGTGCATACACAGAACTGGAAAGTGCAAAAAATGCATTAGTAGCACGTGAAAAATATACAGAAGCAGACAGATTCAACTTCTTATGGAAAACAGGAACAAGTGCTAAGCTGGAAGCGGAATTTGCGACAGAGTTAAATAATAGCAACGATTCAGATTCTGATCCGGATTGGCCGATGAAGATTGCAGATAATAGCGATGCAAGTAATGGAAAATTTGTCACAGATATGGCATTCAAAGATGTTTTGAAATATGCTTATCATGCAGACAAAGCAGGCACCTATCATGTGGTTATGAGATATCGCAGTGGATCCGCTGAAAATGCGAAAAATGGTATCAAGATTACAGAAGCAGAAGGAAAGATCGCAGAGAAAACAGTTGTAGTTGATCCGACAAAGAATAACGGAAACGTTGTTTTTGGAACTGTAGAATTTGATATTGAAGTAACAACACCTGGAGATGGAATGATCTCTATTACAGCACCGAATACCAATAAAGGTCCTGGAATCGACTACTTCATCATTAGCCCGAAGAGTGTCAAATTAGAAAAATTTGCCATCACAGCTACAGCCGGCGAAGGTGGAACTATCACAGCTGAGACTCTTACAGAAGGCAAAGTAGACGTAACAGAAGGCGAAAGCGCAACATTTACAATCACTCCGAATTCAGGATATGAAATCGCAGATGTAAAAGTTGATGGAAATTCCGTAGGAAAGAAAACTTCTTACACATTTAGTGATGTGGATAAAGCACATAAAATTGAGGCAACATTTGCATTTGCAAATTATACAGCAGAAAATCCATTTGTATTCCCAGAAACAAAGGGAGTAACAAGCACACTGGAAGCAGAACATGCTACAAAATTGATTAATAGCAATGATTCAGATTCTGATCCGAGCTGGCCGCTTACAATTACTTCTGAGAGCTGGGCAAGTAATGGAAAATTCCTGAACTGTATGGCATACAAAGATTATGCTAAGTACGCTTATACAGCAAACGTTCCTGGAATTTATAAAGTAACAGGTACTTATCGTGCAGGAGCACTGAATAAACTTGCATTTTCTGAGGAAGGAAGTAAGATTGAGGCAGCGCAGGTAGAATGTCCGTCAACAAAAGAAGGTAACAACTTAACTGTGAAGACATTCGAACTTAACATTGAAGTAAAAACTGCAGGAACAGGAATTTTGGTTCTTACAGCACCGGACACAAACAAAGCTCCACAGCTTGATAAACTGGATATTCAATTGATAAGAACTGCAAGTGAAGCAGACCTTACAGAACTTACAGCAACGATTGCTGAGGCAGAAGAAATTCTTAATGCAGAAGATAAAGATAAATATTCAGCAACAGCTCTTGTAGAACTTCAGAAGATGGTAAACGATGGAAAGGCATTCACAGAAAACACATCTCAGGCAGATGTAGATGCGAAGAAAGCAGAAATCAAAGCAAAGATTGCTGACATCCAGACACAGTTTACAATCATAGCAACAGCAGGTGAAGGCGGAAAGATTGCACCGGAAGCCACAACAACAGTTTATAAGGGAACATCCAAAGTGTTCACAATCACTCCTGACAAGGGATACCATATTGAAAGTATTACAGTGGACGGAGAAAATGTAGAAACTATTGCAACAGAGTATGCTTTCGAAGATATTGTTGCAAATCATACAATTGAAGTAACATTTGCAAAAGATGAGCTTACAATTG
>ERZ1032022.284-NODE-284-length-12419-cov-5.485118_pt1 | contig 12419 bp, 6 predicted proteins | sample MGYA00516699_ERZ1032022 | MGnify/ENA primary metagenome ERZ1032022 (study PRJEB33719, sample SAMN04261294) | wastewater metagenome | biome: rural village; feature: human; material: feces | host: Homo sapiens | place: El Salvador | collected 2013-01-07 ... | reverse complement strand
TGGTAACCTGCAACGTTAGCCGCCTTATACTCTTGATTGTTAGTGGGGTCGCTTAAGAAAGTTTGTTCGGCTGTTATTTTTATACCTAAATACAGCTACAGAAAGAGGGAATAAAAATGGCGAAGAAAAGAAAGAAATACCCGAAGCTCCCTAACAGTTTCGGAACAATACGGTATTTGGGCAGCAACCGCAGGAATCCATTTGCGGTCCATCCGCCGGCAGTACTGGATGAAAAGACTGGAAAGCCCGTCCGACCGCCTGCAATCTGCTATGTAGACGACTGGATTAAAGGATTTACTGTACTGACCGCATACAAGGCAGGAACATATCAGCCAGGGATGGAACGAGACCTTGAGATATCCCCTACAACCGACATAGATGCTCTTATAAGCCGCTTGATTGCTGACTACAATACAATCAAGGGTGTCGAGGATAAACACCCGGAAATCAAGAAATTGACGTTTTCAGAGGTATATAAGAAGTTTTACGCATGGAAGTTTCCAGAGGGTTCAAAACTTTCTTATAGTTCAAAGATAGCTTACCAGACCGCTTACTCAAATTGCACAGCTTTGTATAACCGTATATTTGAGGATTTAAAAGCGCCTGATCTGCAAAAGGTAATTGATGACTGCTCATTAAAGCGTCAGAGTCTCATGGCAATTCTTACGCTGTTCAAGCAGATGTATAAATATGCTGTTTACTCAGAAATTGTAACAGAAAACAAGGCTTTGTATGTAAAAGTCAACGTGGATGACGACACTGAACATGGAACGCCATTTTCTGACAATGAGTTAAAAATTCTCTGGAAGAATTCTGCTGATCCGGAAGTGCAACTTATATTAATCATGTGTTATTCTGGCTGGAGAATCGGTGAAGTGCTTAAGCTGACGACTAACTTGGAAGAGAGATACTTTCAGGGCGGGATCAAGACTAAGGCAGGAAAGGACCGCGTAGTGCCAATTCATTCGTCGGTATACGAATTTGCTAAGCAAAAGGTTCTTACTCAAGGCGGGAAGCTCTGTGTATATACTCAGCAGCACCACCGCAACGCCCTGTTCTATCCTACGCTGGAGCGTCTTGGAATTGTTGGCGATCCGAAACACACGCCACACGACTGCCGCCATACTTTTTCCATGTTATGTGAAAAATACGGCGTCCGGGAGAACGACCGGAAGCGAATGCTGGGTCACTCTTTTGGTGGAGATGTTACAAACGCGGTATATGGACACAGGACACTAGAAGAGCTCCGAACAGAGATTGAAAAGATAAAAGTCCCATTTGTGACTAACTGTGACTAACGGAATCTTATTTTATCAATTTTATTCATCACAATTCAGAACATAAAAACGCGCGAAACCCTTGTAAAATCAACATTCTCAGCGATTTTACAAGGAATTCACTCATTTCATTTTCATTATTCTAATTGTATTCAATCAGGATATTAATTAGAACTATGCAAATGTCAGAAAGTCCTTTAAATACAGTACTTTAGAGGATATTTAATTAGGAAATGATTTTTTTGTTTGTGACTAACGTGTGTCCAACGAACTAATAGGATTTACAAAACGAAATGATACAATATGTTATAAGAAGCATGATTCCCGGGGCGCTATCCCCGGGAGTTTTTACATTTTTTAAAGCTTCCCGCCGGCACATATTCTCGAACAAATCCTTCAGACGGGTGTCCAAGTCGGACAAGATAATATTTCTTTCCGGCAGAATCCTTAATGGTTGCTCCTTTAATTACGTCTACCAGGGTGTTTTTCTTGAGTTTTGGCCAGAGTGTAGATTTTGTCTTTCCGGCATCCACAAACGTTTGGATATCTTTACTCATTCTGGCTACGTAAGCAACTGTTTCGGTGTTTGTAGCAGAGCTAGAAGAATTCTGTTCTGTGTAGAATCTTCTTGCCTGGTAAAACTTAGCGCTGTGGGTATATGTGAGTCCATTTTTATAAGAAGGCGTTCCTGATCCATGCCCGAACAGCATAGGAATTCCATTTTTCCAGCCAACGAATCCCTCCACATGCCTTGCCTCGCCAGTTCCAAAATATATCAAATCGCCTACCTGGAGTTTTTTGTAGTCGGCTTCTGTCAGATGGTCTTTTCCACCGTAATAAGCTACCTGAGTGCCTTTTTCCACCTGTTCCCCTGTCCAAGTTCCGATCTGAATACCATAGGCCTTTTCAAATGATTTCCACCAAAGAGAACTACAATCTGAATAGCCGTTAAATACCTGACTTCTGAGATCAGATTGTGTGTACTGATTCATCCCTTCTCTTGACTCAGCAAGCTCTACCGCTTTGAATGCTCCTTTTGACACTGTCTCATCTCCTTCATTGTCATCTATATTATCATATTGTGTGAGGTTATTTTGATTGATAATTAACATTACCTGCTGCACATAATCTGGATCCGTTGCGTAGCCTCCATCCCAAATCGCCTGGATACAGGTTTCTGGGCTGGATTGATTACATGCAAAGGCATATCTTCCCAGACTGGTGATCAAATCGAAATAGTCTGATACGGATTCTTCCAGGCTATCATAAGCCCGGAATAGGTCTGTGATTGTCGTAAATGTATGACCGTCATAACATTCTTTCGTTTTTGAGCTGTAGACTTTTCCATTCCAATTCGTTCCGGCTTTGATTCCAAAATAAGCATTTGCTTTTACCATCATGTCCGATACGCCCCATCCTGTTTCTAGTGCCGCCTGAGCAATGCAGACAGATGGAAGAATCCATTTTTGACCAGATGATTTTCGGTTGCGGTATTCGTTCATAGCGCATCTGGACAATGTAGCGATAAAATTTTTAACTTGTGCTGATGACATATTTTTCTCCTGATTTTATTTCTGCGCATGTATTTGTAACACAATTATATCATTTTGAAAATCAATATCTCTCTACCAATTTAAGGTCATACAAAAAAGAGAGCATTTCTGCCCTCTAAATTGCATATTTTATATGTGAAGCTTTTACATCTTCATCTTGCGAATTGCTTAACTAAAGCCCTCTTTAGTTAATTAGCATTTCTATTTACATTCCCCCACTCAAGTACTTCGATATTCTGCTGATAAAATTTTGAGCCATTCGATATTTGAATAGATCCACCAATGGAATTATCGTGTAAGAGAACGGTAGTTAGCTTATTAGATTTTCCAAAATTGATAAAGTTAAATGTGCCTTTATCAGCCAAATAACAACCCTTAATGTCAATGAATGACTTTGCTCCTTTCGATTCCGTGTTATCCCATGCTCCATCAGCAGAATTGTGATATGACACAAGAGGAGTATCTTGACTGTTAAACACTTTCCCTTTAAACTTGCACCCGTCAATAATAATATGCCCGTTAAGCCCAAGTCCACCGCCAATACACTGAACATAAAAACCATTAGTGTGTGTCATGTCACAATTTATATATTGATTTTTGTAAGAATCGGAATCAGAATCTCTCTCATCGTGTACACAGTAACGAACGTTATCAGTTTCAATTTTTGCATTTTCAAGGATAAAACCGTTTTCGCCCGCATTAAAAACTGAAAACCATTCTCTCACCGTATCATTTGTTCCCGTATATTTTCCTGTGATTACAGCCCTCGAAGAACAAATTATATGGATTCTATTTTTGAGATATAAACCACGTTTTTTGCTATTTATGGTTTCTATTTCAGTACCATATTCAGAACAAATATCCCATATTCCATCACGGATATATAAAGTAGCATCCATGACACTGTTATCATTGATATAATTTACAGCATCTACAATCTTTGCGAAATCTCCACTGCCATCTTTTGCGCAAATAAATGTTTTCTGTTCTTTTAATTTATCTACGTCTGTTTGAATTCGTTCCACAATCGTATTTTTCTTTGTTAAGTAAATCATACCAGCTTTCGATGAGTAAAAACGTATATAAGGTGCGCTATCAGAAATAACAACCTCTATAGTGCTATTAGGCTTCATATTTGCCAATAGCTGCACATCTGGAGCACTTGTCAATGGCTGTTCTTTAGTAGAGATATTAGCCCATCCATTCGTATTGTTCTGAATAATAAACGTTTCACCAGATTTTACATCAAATTTAAAAAAATATGTTTTAGCATCCGATTCGATATTTACAGTTTTATCAACCCAAATATCACCTAAATCTTCCTTTAGCGAATCAACATCCTTTTTATTCTGCTCGATCTGCTGTGCCTGTTCTGTCGTGGCTCCAGGTTGCACAGGGTTCTCTTTGAGATATTTATTTACTGCATTTTCTATCTCTTCTGGAGTCAGTCCGCTAATGCCTTTCTGACATAAATCGTATAAATATTTCTCTACCCGTGTAATTGGATTCGGGACATTTCCGGTATAACTCCCAGTTAATTTAGCAAGATATTTCTCTTTTCTCGTTATCGGATTATCTGCCATAGTTACTCCTTCCTGAATGAGCTTTACATTCTGAGACTGTCTATTTTAATTATATCACGTAGACGATTTATAGCTCTGTACCAATCAACTAATAGTACGGTCAGGACTGAGATTTTGATGGTTTTTGGGCGAATAAGGGCTTATTTGAATTTTTCAGGAAAATGCGCTCTTATTTGGGGTTTTTATTCGTTTTTACAGTGGTACCTCATCTATGGAATACACTAGGCTGTAAACATCCGAACTGTATTTATCGACATTGAATTGCTTATGCACATACAGTTTATTATTGACAATTGTAAGGCAAACAGCCCCAATAAAAGTGTATGAAGCTTCTATTTTGCCGTAAAATATTCTTGTTATTTTCTCGCTTTTGCTCATTTCGTATATTAGTTTGGGCGTTCCGCGTGTTGTTAAATTAAGCTTGTATACACCATAAGGATACTTAGAATTATGTGAATCAGGGTTTGATATAAAGTACATATTATTTGCATAAAATGCGCAAGGAGTCTGTATACGCATACCCCAGTTTCTCCAATCTAAAGAAGCATCAGTGTCTTGCCATGCAGAATAAACAAGACTGTAATTTTCTCCGTCATATTTGTGTACATACGCACCATAATCTTTATCAAGTTTTCCTGTCATATATACAAAGCCTTTATATCCCCCCAAAGACACATATGAAGCAGAATCTCTTCCGGAAAATAATATCAGTTTATCTGATTTCACTTCTAATAAAGCTTGTATGAACGGATATTCGGAATACGGAGTTAGAAAGCGGTTTGATTCAAGGAATATTTTTCCAGATATTTTGTATTGGTTTGAAACATAATCTGTCGACGAAGGTTTGCAAGATATTTTTTCGATTTTTCTGCTTCCGATGTTTTTTCCGTTTTTATATTCATACACAGTCGGAGAAACATTTGTATCTGGTCTTGGCGTATATGAGGATGATAATTGATTGTAAAATATACAATAAAAAGTATCATCATCTCCAACATAGAACCCTTGAAAAAACATTTTTTCAGCTTTATCGGAATTTGAATAATGGAAAATAAGTTCTCCCTTGTCAGAGTACTTATAAAAGTCTTTGATATTTTCAAAAAGTCCGTCTGTATGGATGATGTAAAAATAATTTTTATATGCTACCGCAAAACCTGCTTCATTTTGCATTATGTTGCTAAAATCATATATTATCTTGACTATTGAATTTCCGCCAACAAAAAATGCGAATTTATTACTGATCGCGCCTCCTGTTCCTTTGAAACCATAAATTAAATTAACTAACGTAGCTCCTGTAGTTGTTGTGCATTTGTCGATTGCAGCATAATCAACTATATTCTTTCTAATGCCACCAGATTTTTTCCACAGTAATGTATTTCCACCCCATATTTCGCTTGTTTCTTTACCTTTGACAGGAAACCCAGTGATTTCCTGTCTGTTCAAAAACGCCTTATATATCATCCTGTCATTCCTCCTCGAATGTGAAATACAATGTGTCTGTTCGGTCGATTCCTGCGGCTACAAGAGCGTCATAATCGGCTTTTTTTATTCGCTTTACACACCTTAATTGTACCTTTTTTAATTGCTCAGAAGTGCTGCCAGAACCACCAGAACCATCCGTAAAATCGTCAATCGTTGCCGGCGAAAATTCAGAATCCGAACCGTCCGTAAATTCTGCGTAACTGATTGTCGGCATTTCAGATCGTGTAAGATTGACCGTTCCAGATATTTCGGGAGTATATTTTCCTAACTGCTGGCTGTTACTATTAAACGGTGCATTGTTAGCAGAATAGGTGTCGATCATGTCCGTAGCGCCGATTTTGAGTGTCCTGCTCATGATGTATGAATGGACACACCATTGCAGTTCTGTAGGCTCCTGCTCATCGTGCTGAATCTGCTTTTTATAGTAGAGTTCGACTGCCTGTCCAACCATGTTCAGTGGGTTACCCTGAACCTCGGCGGTATATCCCTGCGCACGATAATATTTCCGTAAATCCTGGTCTACGAATACGCCATAGCAGATTTTCATAATTGGTTCAGCCCTTGAAATACCGCCATATTCATCTGCATCCCAAACGTAATTTAGCCAGTCTTCGTTTCCTACAAAGAAGCTATTTCTGTTGTAATAAACGTTGTTGTCATACGCTTCTTGCGCTGTATAGTCGCCTTGTGTAAAGCCAAAGGCTCTATTCGGGTCAGGATCACAAAATATAACATTTGGGAACCAGATTCTGCCCTCTTTTGCGGTAAAACTTTTAAACGTATCAAGGTGAATTTCTTCGTTATTGTAGTATTTATAAATGTTCTGATTACCGGTGGTCTGCCCGTATCTGTAACTGTTCTGGCGAAGTTTCAGATACTCAAACTTGCCGTCCCTGTTCATCCAGCCAAAACGGTCATTCTGCAAGCACAAATCTTTCAGAATATTCACTACGTTCATCTCGTTTGAGTTATTCGTATCAGGCACATAGGTGTCGTCCCAATGCAGCTTTGTACTAACCTGTTCGAGTCCTAAAAACTCAAATAATTTATCTCTAAATTGCTTTTGAGTCAGCTTTTTCTTCTTATCAGTCGTCTGGTTCTTGTACCACCTTGCAATGTCAGTATTTCGTAATTTATACAGATAATCGTATGCGATAAAATTACGTGTCAGGGAGTTTGCTTTCCGCTCCGCACTGTCGATTTCGCCTGTGAAAATTTTGATTTTTGTTCCTTTTCTCTCGATGTAAACTTCGATTTTTCCAGACGGATAAAATTCTTCCGAAGTACCATTAAACTGATCGTGGTGAGCTTGAAACGTTATCTGATTACAGACACAGCCGCCGAAAATGAAATAGCTTTCAGAACAAATAGACTCCTGCAAAGTAAGTGTATTCTGGTCGATATTTTCGTTTGTAAGGTCGGCAAATTCTCCATTAATCCAGTGTACTGTTACTTTTATTGGCTCGGTTTTTTCTTCTTCAACATCGCCAGAACCGCCACTTGAACTACCGTCAAACGGATTATTTCCGTCGTTTGTGACTTTAATTTGAAAGCTATCAGAGCCGATAAATTTGGAAACGCCGTTGGTTGTTGTATTATAAGAAACTGCGATAGTTTTAGAGCCTGCGGTGGAACTATCGAATCCAGAAATATCATAATCCGTGATTTCTTTCTCGGTTCCGTCCTGCCTTACTGCCGCTACAGTTAACCCGGTTGGGTCGAACGATTCCCCGATTCTATAATAAATCTTATTTGGGTAATGAGAAATACGGATTCCAACAGTATCAGGAACTACTTCAACGGTAAACGTTGCAGTAAACGACTGATATGTAACCGTAATAGTCTTTTCTCCTGCTTCACTACTATCTAAATCAGACACAGTATATCCGTCTGTTAAAACTTCTTTTGAGCCATCTGTCCAGACTGCCGAAACAAGCATTCCAGAAGTGTCTAGTGTATCTCCTTTGGAGTATTCTACCTTAGTTGGTAAAGCCGTGATTTCTATTTTAGTGATTTCTATGACTACAATATCAAAGGTAGTGGATTGTGTTTCGTAAGCTACATTAATAGTCTTAACTCCAGCAGTTGACATATCTGGATTTGATAATGTATAGCTTGTTGTTTCTTCTACTCTTCCATTGTCATAAGTTGCGGTTACAATCAATCCAGAGCTGTCAAATTCTTCCCCTTTTTTGTATTTCAGCTTATGTGGCAATGAACTAATCTCAATTTTGACAAGTTGAATTTCCACCCATTCAACTGTTGCGTTTGAGGCCGACCAAGGAGAACCAGATATGGAATCTTTTGTTTGGTTAATTTTAATCGTTATACCAGAACTACCATCGAAAGCACCACTAGCAATAGTTTTTACCTTTTTTCCAATATATACTGTTTTTAATTTGGGGCAAGATTGGAATAGTGCGTTTCCAAGTTCTTCTATTGACAAGTCATCTGAAATCGTAAACGTTTCAAAGCCGCATCCACTAAAACAATAATCTGGAATTTTTTTAATCTTATTAGATAATTTTATCGAATTTAGTGAGGTACATCCGTTAAAAGCATTTACACCAATTTCCGTAACACTATCTGGAATAACAACGTTATTCAGGAGGCCGCAACTGGCGAAGCAGGATACAGGAATACTCGAAATGCCTTTCCCTATTGATATGGATCTTAATTCTGAACATGTAGCAAATTGACCAGTGCCATTCCATTTTACAGTCCCGTTTAAAGTCAACGTTTCGATATTCTTCCTGTTAAAAACATTACTATAAATAGTACCTCCGCGAATAACTAGATTTTTTGCAGAAATATTATATATAGTGCCTCCTTCGCCAGACGCTGCAAATACCGCATTTTCGCCCCCTATTTCCAAATTCTCGAGAGTGCCCCCTTGGAAACAATATGGCATACTTTTGAGTGTCGACGGAAGAACCAAATTTTTCAACGAAGAACAACCACAGAATGTACTTCCCCCAATTTCTTCGAGTCCTTCGTGAAATGTCAATTCTGACAGATTCGGACAGTCGTTAAAGCAACCACTTGAAATTTTTACAAAAGATTCTGAAAAAGATAAAGATGTCCCTAGATAGTTATTGAAGTTACCGACACCAATTTCAGATATATCATTTCCAAATACAAGATTTTCTAAGCTTGAAAATTTACTAACGAAATTACTCGGAATCTTAGTAATGCCGTTGCTAAATACAATTTGCTTGCATCTTGTGTATAATGAATTTGGACAGGCTATACCTTCTGCATTGTCAGATAAGTTATTATTAAATTCGCCGGTTCCCGAAATACTCAATATATTTGTTTCAAGATCGAATATTGCAGTTACATTATCTTTAGTAGGCGTTCCGATTTTCACCGAAAAGGAGTCTAAAACTTTTGTTGAAACGGTCGTTGACACTCCAAAATACTCAACCGTTATCAGTAACGAGCCCGGTTCTGTGACCACTACATTATTAACTGTATATCCACTTGTTACATACTCGAAGCCGTCCGAATATGAAACAGTTATGCTATATACGGATATATCTGTAGTTTCTCCAACAAAGTATGTGTCTGATGAATAGTTTCCACCAGTTATACTCAATGGTTGCATAATTGTAACATCGAACGTAGTTGTTAATATTCCATAGGTTACCGTTATCGTATTTGTTTTTGGAGAACTGCTGTCAAACCCAGAATATGTGCAATCCTTTGTGACATCTATAGTGTTTCCATCGCTTGTCGTCGCAGTAACTACAATGCCCGTAGAATCAAATTCTTTTCCTATGTGGTAATTTACCTTGGTTGGCATCGTAGTAACGGATATGGCGGTAATAGAGGCTTCTGAAACGGTAATCTCAAACGTTGCGGTTTTGCCAGATGCAGTAACGGTTATGGCCTTTGTACCTGCTGAACTACTATCAAATCCCGATAATTCATAATCGGTGATAGTTTCCAATGTTCCATCACTGTATGTTTTTGATATTTCAAGTCCCGTACTGTCAAATATTTCGCCCTGATAGTACGTAGTCTTATCTGGCATTTTTGACACAGTAATTCCAGTGACGTATTTGTCAACAAATTTCTCATAGCTGACTTCCTGTGACACACCTGCGTTCTTTACTAGAATCGAAACCGGAATCGTAGAAGATACGGAAATAGTCAGATATGTTATGGTTTTACCGTCAATGATTGATGACATGCCAGTGTACGAACTGCTTGTAGGTATCTGGATAACATTGATAAATAATGTCTGTCCTTCTATCAGAAATACTTCGTATTTCAGCGCATATGACGATGATGTGCTTGAATAATGTACGTATCCTTCAACTCTGATTTTGATGAATCTTTTTCCCGACATAAGTATTCCTTCTTGTCGGTAAATATAATAAACCGCGCCATCCCTACGCCAGATTTTGAGTTGTTCGGCGTTTTGCCCAAATCCGATGAAATTGTTTCCAGAAACATATATGGTACTGGCGGTCTTTCCTGCGTAGGTAAACCAATCAACGCCTGTGACGCTAACTACATCCTCGTCGTGTTTTGTGTTGTTGACAACAGCAGTCATCCCGGCTGTCGTATTCAATAAACTGTCAAAAGATACTGTATTTGCCATAATCATCCTCCCGTCTATAATATAAAAGAGCACATGAGCTGTGGCACCCATGCACTCTGGTTGTTAGTATTCGATCAGTGCAATTCGGATGCTTGAATAAAACACCATCCCTCTTTTTTTATCAATTTCATTGATTGTAAAGTCAATATCTGGAACATATACTTTTGCATTCGTATATGTATTTGTTTCGTCATTCCAGTAGGTGATATTTGCTTTACGCTCTTGCTTATTGATAATTGAGGAATTCATTACATTTTGAATTTTTATTTTTTCTTCTAGGGTTAAATCGTCAACTGTTTCAAATTCTATCTTTGTACGATAATGCGGGAGTGTGTCCCTGTGCAAATATCCTTTCATATCTGTCCACGGATCATTTTCAAGTCTTTGATTCGGTGTGCTTTTCCATGTTGCTCTTTTGATAAATTCATGTGGAAATTCTTGAGTCCCGAATTTTAATAGCCATCCCTGAAAATTCCCTGAACTAAATTCGCTCATGTACTCACCTACCCTTCAAAGATTCCGAAGCCTGTCCGGTTCCTGTATTGTCCATTCTGATCGCGAAGCCAGCGGATAAATTCATTTCCGTCAATATTCAATACGATATACTGAGGCAAACCACTACCGCCATTTCCAGATTCTTTCAAAGCTTCCATCATTGCCTGCTTCATGGTCGAAAGAGGAGATACAACCTCTGTCTCACGCTTATTATCACCGAGGATTGCTGCAAACTCTCCGGCGTTTCGTGGCACAACTGTACCTTTTGCCAAGTATGGAATCTGTGGCGCTGTCATTGTTGGAATGCTGAATCCCCAAGTGTTTCCGCCTATTCCAGGAACCCATCCAGGAACTTTGATTTTCATCTTATTAAGAACTCCAATTGCGGCATTGACACCAGCAATAATTCCTCTGATCATTCCGTTTATCAATCCGATTACGCCATTAATGGGAACTTTTGCGATTCCCACAAGTGCTTCAAATACATTCTTGAATATATTTTTTACATTGTTCCATGCTTCTCTCCATCCATTCACGAAATCTGTTTTTACCCAGTTTATAAGAGATTTGAATTTAGATACGATAAAAACTACTTTCTCTTTTATAGAATCCGACAATATAATTACTATATTTGACACCTTTTCTGTTAACGAGTTCCATTTATTTACAAACCCTTCTGCAAACGCTCGCGTTTTTTCGCTTATCCAGTCAATTATATTCCCAAAAAATTCTTTTATAGAATCCCAATTTTTCACAAGCAAAACACCTGCTGCTATTACTGCGCCAACTGCCGCAATGATAATTCCACCCGGACCGATTGCTGTTGCTATTGCAGATATTCCAGCCATTATTCCACCCGATCCAGTCATAAGGGCTATTAAGCCTTTCAACGCAAGTCCAATATTGCCGATATTGCTGATAAGTGTTGTTACTGCCGGAATGATCTTAGCTGTTGCAAACATTCCTATAAGTGCCGCTCCGAACGCTTCGACCAGCGTCTGATGTTCTCCGAGGAAGTTTAAAAACCCTGATACAATATTAATAAGTGTAGGAACGCCTGTTTCAATCAACCACTTCAATGATGGTAAAATAATGTTGGTATATATCCATTCGAGAACATTTCCAAGTGCTTCGATAATTGGTGCAAAGGATTTTGTGAGGTTCTTAATAGAATCCAGTAACGGATAAAAATCAAGTTTTCCGGCCCAGTCCGCTGTTGCTTTTGTTATCTTTTCAACAAAATCAAGAACTTTTTGAAAAGCATTCGCTAAATTTTGAATAATTTTTGTTCCAACATTATTTTTATTCCATGCTTTAGTTAACTGGCTCGCAATATTCCCTATAATTTTGAATATGTTCTGAAAAATTCGAAGCATAGTAGATAGGATTTCTGCGCCTGTTCCATTTGTCCAGACTTCCA
>ERZ1032022.276-NODE-276-length-12683-cov-11.739785_pt1 | contig 12683 bp, 19 predicted proteins | sample MGYA00516699_ERZ1032022 | MGnify/ENA primary metagenome ERZ1032022 (study PRJEB33719, sample SAMN04261294) | wastewater metagenome | biome: rural village; feature: human; material: feces | host: Homo sapiens | place: El Salvador | collected 2013-01-07 ... | reverse complement strand
AATAAAGTATTTTTAGTAATATATTCAAAGAAATTAAAAAGAAGTTTTACAAAATATTTTGAAACTGAATTTGAAAAAGATAAATACAGAAGAAGAATTACTCATATAAAAGATTATATATTAATAGAAGATTCTTCTGATATAAATTACGGAAATATAGAAGATATAGAATTTGGAGAATTCAAATTCGATTCACAAATTTAGATAGGAAGTGAATAAGTAATGGAAGATAAACTAAAAAAATTACAAGAAAATGTAGAACAATATTGTGGAGATTATGGAACATTAGAAAGTAGATTAGAAGAAACATTATGGTTGATATTAGATATTTTAAAAGAACTAAAAGGAAGTGAATAAGTAATGAGTAAACCTACTAATACAATATATAGTAAAGACTTTGCTATTTTAAAAATTAAAACATTAGAAAAAGAAAATAAAAAATTAAAAAACATAATAAAAGAAGTTAGAGAAGAAATAAGAATGTTGGAAAGTAATTGTGATATAAGTGATTATCAAGCACAAAAATTATATCATTTATTAGATAAAGGAGAATAAATAATGGAAGATAAAAATAAAACTTATACTGAGTTTTTAGAGCAAATGGTTTCTGATCATTCAGATTTTGAAGAAATTTTAATGAAATTGAATGATGAATTATACAGTGCTTTAAAAGAAATAGCTGAAAGTTTAGGATTAAAAAAGAAGTTTACTATTGATGAAATTTTATATAAAATAGAAATATTGAAAGGTGGTGATTAATAGGTGTGAAGATGTTTATTATTTTCTTAATTATTGTAAATGCTATACTTTTAATAATTGAGGAAATAAGATATAATAATCTACAAAGAATTCATCAACAAGCGATTGAAGACGCTATAAAAGAAATAAATAAATTAAGAAATTATAGAAAAGAGGATTAATATTATGGAAGAAAAACAAATTAAAAATGAAGAAGAAAAACAAGAATTAGCTGTTTCTGGATTTGGAAGTTTACAAACTAATTCAAAAACACAAAGAAGAACTTTTACAACTTTAGATATTACAGATGTTAAAACATTATATAATTTAGATAATACTGAATGTGATTTTAAAATTAATGATTGTGTTGGTCAATCTATAAGAGTGGTTGATGTAGTTGTTAAAGAATTCGAAAAAGAATTAGAAGAGCCAATTTTAGACAAAGAAACTGGAGAAGTAGTTCAAGATAAAGAACGTAAAATGGTAACTATTCTAATAGATGATACTAATAAAACTTATGTAACAGCTTCAAAGATGTTCACTATTCAAATGAAAAGATTTATTGAACAATTTGGTGTTAATGTTATTAAAAATGGATTAGAAATTAAAATAGTAAATAAAAAAGTAAAAGATTCTAATAATAAATGTTTAGGATTTGAATTAATTTAATTTTAAGATAGGTGATAATATGAGGAGAAGTGAAAAAATATTTTATGATTTAACAGAATCAAATGAATTCGTTGAATTATTAGAAAGTAGATTTTACTTCTCCTCTTCTTTTAATAAGGAGCGTTTTTTAGGGGGTTATGAATCCTATATTAAAGAAGAGGAAGACAAAATTATTGCTAAATATGGGGTTTCTATCTCCATAAGATTCTATTTACTAATTGCTTACTATTTAAAAATTGAAAAAAGAGGATTTTATATAAAAAGATACTCAGAAAAAACTAAAGATTATACAATAATACTTGAAAGAAACTACATAACATTTACAGAAATTGAGGTGTAGATTATGGATTCTTTAATACGTTGGAAAAAAGGAGATTATATTAAACTTGGTCAAGCTGTTTCTCGTTTTAACAAAATTATAAATGAATTAGATGTAGATGAGAAAAAATATCTTCCGGACTTAAAAGATTATAAAGAATTAAGAGATCATATTAATTCAAGAAAAGAACTTAATAGAATTATTAATTCATTAAAAAGAGCAAATATTGAAAACTTACAAGAAGTTCACGCTTTTGATTCTGGAGAACAAGTTTCTAAATGGGAATTTTCAGAAATTAAAAAAGCTAAAAGAAGAGCTTTACTTAATTTAGAAAAAGAACGTAAAACTATTTTAACTTCCAGAGAATCAATTGGAATGGGTGATGAAAGACTTTCTGAAATAAAAGCAATTGAAACTTCCTTTGAGAAATTAGACGAGCGAACTGGAAGTGATTTTGAAAGATTAAAAACAAGAATATTTTCTATTGGTAAAAGTGATTATAAACTAACAAAAGATGTTCAATTTAGAGAAAACTTTTACATGGCTTTAGAGGGAATATCTAATTTTCAAAATTATGAAGTATTAAAACGTGAATTAGATAAAATTAAAAATCCTACTAAATTTTATGAATACGTTAAAAAATCACCAGTATTAATGGATTTATTCTTATGGTATAAAGAAAGTGATTCACTTTTCTATGGTGGTTTTAATGATAATGAAGACGCTTTTGATTCTACACTACTATTTCATTTAGGAATAACTGATGTAAATGTATAGATGAAAAGATTCACAGCTGACTTTGAAACTTCAACTTGGCTTGAAGATGAAACGAGGGTGTGGGCTTGGGCTTTATGCGATATAGAAAATCCAGAAAACGTTGATATAGGAAACAATATAGATACATTTTTCAAGCGTATTGAAAAAGAACAGAATCCTATAATTTATTTTCACAACCTAAAATTTGACGGTGAATTTATTCTATATTATTTAATGAAAAATGATTACGAATATGTTGAAAGTAAAGAAAAAAGGGACAAAACTTTTTCAACGCTTATTTCTGATATGGGGTTATTTTATTCAATAGAAGTATATTTTAGTGTTAATAAAAAGAAAGTAAAGAAAGTTACTTTTATTGATTCACTAAAAATAATAAATCAATCTGTTGAATCAATGCCTCAAACTTTTAAAATAGAAGATAAAAAATTAGAAATTGATTATAATTTACCACGTGAGGTTGATCACGTTTTAACAAAAGAAGAAGAAGCTTATATTAAAAATGATGTTGTTATAGTTGCTAAAGCGCTTCATTATTTATTTGATATGGGACTTACTAAAATGACAGCTGGAAGTAATGCTTTATCTGAATATAAAGACATAATGAAAATAAATAGATTTAGAAATTTATATAAGCCACTAAATTATGAAATTGATAAAGACATAAGAAGAGCTTATAGAGGTGGTTTTACTTACCTTAATCCTTTATATAAAAATAAAGAGGTTGATTCTGGTGAAGTTTTAGATGTAAATTCTTTGTACCCTAGTGTTATGTATAAAGAAATACTTCCGTTTGGTGAGCCGTTTTTCTATGAGGGTAAATACGTTGAAGATAAAGTTTACCCTTTATATATTCAAAGACTTACTTGTTCTTTTAAAATTAAAGAGGGAAAAATTCCAACTATACAAATTAAACATTCACGTTTTGTTGATAATGAATACTTAACTGATTCTGGTTTAGAGCCAGTAGCTTTAACTTTAACAAGTGTTGACTTAAAGTTATTTTTAGAGCAATATGATGTCTGGGATTTAGAATATTTAAGTGGTTGGAAGTTTAAAGGAATGAGGGGACTTTTTACTGACTATATAGATAAATGGATTAAAGTAAAAAATGAAGCTACAATTAATGGAAATAAAGGTATGCGACAAGTTGCAAAAATTATGTTAAATTCTTTATATGGAAAATTCGCAACAAGTTTAGATGTTCAAAGTAAAATTCCATATTTAGAAAATGACATTGTAAAATATATGCTTGGAGAAAAGAAAACTAAAGAGGGTGTTTATCTTCCAATGGGTGCTTTTATAACAGCTTACGCAAGAGATAAAACAATTAGAACTAGTCAAGCTATAAAAGATTATTCTATTAAAAAATATGGAATAGATATGTATTGTTATAGTGATACAGATTCAATTCATACAATTTTACCAATTGAGGAATTAAAACAATTTTGTGAAATAGATGATGTAGAACTAGGAAAATGGGCGCATGAATCACATTTTAGAAAAGCAAAATTTATTAGACAAAAGACTTATTTAGAAGAGATTTTTAATTCTAAAAAAGAAGAATGGGAAATGCAAATCACTTGCGCTGGACTTCCTCAGAGATGTTATGATCAAGTAACATGGGACAATTTTAAAGAGGGTTTAAAGGTTGACGGAAAACTAACGTTTCATCATGTTAGAGGTGGTGTAATATTAAAAGAAACTGAGTTCACAATTAAAGAAGATAAAAAGTTAATAAATGCTATTAAAAAATTTTAAAAAATATGTTATAATAAGAGTGAAAGGATTTGACGTTTATGGAACAAATAGTAAATGTAGTTGTTCAAAATGGTTTAGGTGTTGCTTCATTTATTGCTTTAATTTATTTCATGTCAACTTCACTTAAAGATATAAAAGACACAAATGAAAAAATTTCTGACACTCTTGTTTTAATACAAAATAATTTAATAAATTTAGAAAACAGAATTTCCTTAATTGAAAACAAAGTGGAAAGGAATGTTAATGAATAAAAGTATTAAAAAATTAATTATTTCTAAAGCACAAAGAAAAGATGAAAATGGAAATTTTATATTATACTTATATAGTTATACCAAAAACGGATTTAATTTTAGAAGAATATTTAGAGGAACATTTAAAGAATGTTTAATTGAAAAAAGACGAATATTAGATGAAAACGGACTTTGAACTTGGAAAACATTATAAGTATGATGATGATTATATTTCCATGGTAACGGTAAAATGTAGGTGTGGTCATTCCGTTTCAATTTATAATAGATTTAGACGTGAAATATGTTCTTATTGTGGAAGAATGGTATTTCTTACTAAAAAAGACGAGTTTAAATATAAATTAAAGAGAAAGGGTGTTTAATATGCAACCATACCAAAGATTATATGATAATGAAAATAATGAAGTTGCTTTATTCCCAATGGAATATCTTCATGTTTCTAATTTAGAACATCAATTATATGCAATAGACTTCTGGGGTTGGGGCGCAAATGGACGTGTTTACGCTTGTCCATGTTATGCTCCCTTTTCTGGAAGTGTAGTTTATACTGGGAATGATCATAATATGATTTATTGGTCTACAAATAAGGTGCGTTTTGTAGACGGAACACTAGATTACGCTACTATTTTAGTTGCTCACTCAGATTCAGCTCCACCAGTAGTTGGAACACAAATGACACAGGGCGATTTGTGGTACTATACTGGAAATTATGGTTTCTCAACAGGTGATCATCTTCATATGGAGGTAGCACGTGGTCATGTTCAATGGGACGGAAGTGGTCTTCATTTACTTAATCCTTACCATATGTATAATATGTTAGCGTGTAATGATACTATAATTGATGACGGTGAGGGTTATGATTGGAGAAATTATGATTCACCAACCCCACCAACAACAGAAGAAAAAAAGAAAAAATTTCCATGGTTTATAACAGCAAATAAAAGAAGAAATTTATATATGAATTAGAGGTGATATAATGGAAACACTTTCAAATATAGTAGATACTATTCAAGAAAAACTTGGAAAAGAAGAATCTGGAAAAATAGCTGATAGCTTAGCTAATATTTTAGTAATAGAAGAAGCTCACGATAAAACAATAAAAGAAAAAGACGCTTCACTAGAAAAAATTAAAAAAGATAAAGAGATGTTAATCGAAGCAAATGGAAATTTACTTCTTCATCAAGCTTCGGCTAAAGAGGGTGATTCATTCTTTGATGAGGGAAATAATAAAAAAGAAGAACCTAAAGAACCTTTTGATTTTAGAAGTGTTTTTGACAATAAAGGTCATTTTAAAAGGTAGGTGTTAAACATGGCTTGTAAAAGTGGAAAAGGTGGAAAAAAGAAATAATATAGTTACCTTATAGGTAACTAGGAGAATATAACTCTTATGTCCTTACTTCAAGTTATATTTTCCTAGGTACTTATAAAGTACCCGACATTCATCATACCTTATTACTTTTTCATGTTTAGAAAAGTGATCCAGAATTATTTCTGGATTGAAGAGAATAAATAATTAGCCTCCGTCTAAATTTATTCTTTTCAATCTGGAAATAATCCAGAAGAAAGGAAAGTGATTTTAGTGATCTCAGACGGATTACAAACTGCTTTGAATGAGATTAGAGAAACTCTTATTCAAGACAACAGTCTATATCAAGAACAAATCCCTCTTGTAAATCATTATACTTCATCACAAGTTTATGGACAAAGCTTACTTGCTTTACCTAGTGACATGAGAAATAAATTCATTCAATCACTAGTTAATCGTATTGCTTATACTAAATTTGTTATGGATTATTTTGAAAATCCTTTACAAGAATTAGCTGGAGATGATTTACCACTTGGCGCAATTGGTCAAGAAATTTATGTAAATCCAGCTAGAGGAAGAGTTTACAATATAGACGACTTCGCTGGATTATTAGCAAAATATGAAAGTGATGTTAAAGCTGAGTATTCAGAAATCAATTTTGATGTTCAATACCCAGTTACTATTATTAGAAAGGAATTAGAAAAAGCTTTTGTTACATGGGGCGATTTTGAAAGTTTCTTAATGGGAATTTCTACTTCATTATATAATGGAGCTTACATTGATGATTATAAATATACTAAAAAGTTAATCTCAAACGCTTACAGAAACAACGCTGTTCAAATGGAAACATTTAGTTTTTCTGACGCAACAGCTCCTACTGATACTGAATTAAAGAAATTTACTAAGAAATTACGTGAAACATTCTTAAACTTTAAGTCACCTCAAACTAAATACAACGCTTGGGCAAAAGTTGGTGGTTATGGTCACGCTATTGTTTCATGGTCTAAGCCAGAAGATATAGTTGTATTTATTTCAAATAAACTTGCTTCTGAATTAGATGTTGAAGTATTAGCTAATGCTTTCAATATGGAAAAATCTGAACTTATGGGAAGAGTTTATTATATTGATTCATTCGATATAATTGACGATGACGGACAAGTTCAATTTGACGGAAGCAATATTTATGCTTTAATCTGCGACAAACGTTGGTTTAAAATTCGTACAAAAGATATGTTCATGGACGAATTCTATAACGCTAACAATAGAAGTTGGCAACAATACTTAAATGTTATTAAAGCTTTTAACTACTCATTATTCGCTAATGCTTATATGTTAGTTGGTGCTATTCCAACAGTTCATATAACAAGTGCTAGTTTCAATGAAACTACACCAGAAGTTGATGAGGGTGCAAATATAACTTTAAGTATTTCAACAGTTCCTTTTAATGCAACAGATACAGTTACATTCTCAAGTTCTGCTACTGGAAAAGCAACAGTAGAAAAAATTGACGATAGACACGTAAAAGTTACTGGTGTTGATGACGGAACAGCTACAATTTCAGCTAAAGTTGGAACTACAACAATAGCTAGTGTTAGTGTAACAGTTAACGCTGTGACTGAATAAATTCCTTTAGGGAAGAGGGAAAATTCCCTCTTCTTTTTATATAATATAGAAAGGAAGTGTAAAAATGGTTGTAGTACCGGATTCAGACATAATTTTAATTAAATCACCTTTAAAATTAGATAATTATAATCAACTTACTTTTAATAATGCAACAGATCAATATAATTATTTCCATGGACTTACTCATTTAGAATATGATGGTTGTACCTATGTTAGAAAAGAGGGTGTAATTAGATATAATACTGGTGATAATTTACGTTATGAAGATTTATTAAAATATAATTATTGTATGTATAAAAATGATTCATACTCTAATAAATGGTTTTATGCTTTTATAACTGATTGTAATTATGTAAATGACGGAATGAGTACAATTAAAATTGAAACAGACGTTTTTCAAACTTGGCAATTTGACATTGTTTATAAAAACTCTTTTATAGAAAGAGAACATGTTTCAAATGATTCTGTTGGTGCTCATACTTTACCAGAAAATTTAGAGCATGGAACATATGTAATTAATTCAACTGGTGCTGTGGAAACTGATTTAGACAGTTGTTATACTTGTATAGGTGTTACATGGCTTCCAGACAATACACCTTTTTATACAGCTAATAGAGTATATGGTGGCGTTTTCTCTGGTGTTAGTTATTTATTATTTAAGTTTACTGAATCGGCTTCTAAATTTGTTAGAGCTATTGATGAACTTGGAAGAAATTCCTCAGCTTCAATTGTAAATATTTTTATGATTCCTCAAACTTTAACTGGTGTAGCTTATGATGATGAGCGTTGGTTTACAGCTAATCTTGGTGATGAAACTGGAATAAATGCTTGTGTTTTACCAAATGTTATAGCTAGAACATTAAGAGATAATATTTCTCTTACAAGTCCAACTACTATAAATGGTTATACACCTAAAAATAATAAATTATTTACATACCCTTATAATTATTTATCAATTACTAATAATTGTGGAACTGAAAACTCATATAATTATGAGGATTTTGTTAATAACAGTCCAGTATTTCATTTAGTTGGAACTATTACGCCGTCATGTTCAATTATGTTATACCCTCATGGTTATAAAAAATCATCTGTTACAAAAGCTGGTTATAATTGGGGAATTCCAGTTGGAAAATACCCAATGGGAAGTTGGAATTCTGATCAATATACAAATTGGCTTACTCAAAATGGTATAAATATAATGGGTGTTAAAATAGACGCTCCAACTAGTCAAGCTATTATGGGAAGTTTAGGAGCTATAACTTCGGCTGGTGCTGGTGATTATGTAGGAATTGGAAGTGGACTTGGTACTATGTTTAATGCTGTTCAAGAACAATATAGACATTCCCTAATGTCACCAACAATTGGTGGTCAAGTTAATTCTGGAGATATTACTTATGCAAATGGTAAAATGTCACCTACTTATTATAAGATGAGTATTAAACAAGAATACGCTAAAATAATAGATGACTTCTTTACTATGTATGGTTATAAAGTCAATGATGTTTCAACACCTAATATTCATAAAAGAAGTAATTGGGATTTTATGAAAACAATTGATGTCAATTTAGAAGGTGACATTCCAGAAAAAGATTTAGAAAAAATTAGAAGTTTATTTAATAATGGGTGTACTTTTTGGCACACAACACAATATTATTTAGACTACACTAGAACTAATTCAATTCTTTAGGTGGTGAAAATATATGAATTATGTTATAATAGATACAGGACAAGAATGTAGAAAGAAACATTATAGAAATAGATTAGAACTTCTATTTATAAAACTTTATTGTTATTTTAAACACTACGAAATAATTTAAAGGTGGTGATTCAATGAGAAGAAAAAAATCACAAAATTATAAATTTGAAGATTCATTAATTGTAAATGACGCTACATATATTGATTACTTAAATAGATTTAGAAGAATAGCTCTTTCAATGTTTGAATGGGTAAATTTACCTCAATCAATGAACGCTAGATTTTTGGAACAGTGTTTATATTATACTGGTCAAGCTACTTTAATATATGATAAAAAATATGGATTCATTAATACTAAATGCGCTGGAAGTGGAAATATAAATATTTATGGTATTCCTAATAGATTTAATTGTTTCTCATATGGTTATAAATCTATGCGTGATTTATATACTGGAATAAATCCTTTACTTACAGATCAACAAAAAGAAGAAAATAAAGATAAAGAATGTATTTTAGTTATGAATAATGTTGATAGACTTCCAACAGCCGGAAGCATGGAACTATTCGCTTGGCGCCTTTATCTCGCGCAAAGAACTTGCGATGTTAATATTTCTGGACAACGCTTTCCAGTTATGATTGTAGGTGATGATAAACAAAGATTAATGCTTGAGAATCTATATAATCAATATAATGGAAATCAACCTTTTATTTTTGGTAATAAAGATCAAATCAATGGAGATATATTAAAAGCAATAAAAACAGATTCTCCATATGTTGTTGATAAAATTACAGATTATAAAAAAGAGATATGGAATGAAGCTTTAACATATTTAGGAATTAATAATATGTCTATTCAGAAAAAAGAACGTCTAACAGAAAATGAATCTAATGAAAATAATGAGTTAGTAAATATGAATTTACAAGCTATGTTATTCCCTAGACAACAAGCTTGTAGAGAATTCAATGAAAAATTCGGACTTACTGGAACAGACAAAGAAATTTCAGTTAGAGTTAGAAGTGATTTAAAGAATATTATAAAAATGGAACAATCTATTGTGAGTGATTTTAACGATAACGGAATTATAGATAAAGAAGAAAATATAAATAAAGTTAAAAAAGAGGTGGTTGAAGATGAGTAAATACACTTTGGAATTACGTGAATTATTCGAGCCTATAAAATTCAATCCACCAATATATACAAGAGATCAAGTAGAAGAAATATTCTCAGATTATAAATTAGAGGATTATTTAACTACTGAACAAATAAAAGTCATAAATGATTCTAATACATGGTCTAAAGAAAAATTAGCTAAGAAAATTGTTAATCATTATTATATGAGGGAAATCGGTCAAGAAACAATTGGTCAATTCGTTCATTATGCTAAAATTACTATGGAAGAAATAATGGAAGAATATCTTCCTATGATTTATTCAAGATGTATAAAGTATGATCCTTTAATAAATGTAGATTATACTGAATCATTTACAAGAAACGCTAACGTTGATAATAATGGAGAAAGTAACTCAACTTCTTCTAGTAGTGGAAATAGTATTGGAATTAATTCTGATACACCACAGGGACGTGTTTCAAAAGAATCAATTCTTTCTGGTAATTATGCAACTTCAACAGCTGGAACAGATACTGAAACAAATGTAGACAATCAAACTACAACTTCAAGTGGCTCAGAATCACGTGAAGAATATACTAAAAAGATGATTGGAAACTCTGGTGTTTCTGCAACAGCTCAAAAAATGATTGAACAATATAGAGCTAATATTAGAGCTATTGATAAAGAAATAATTGAAAGATTAGAAACTTTATTCATGGGATTATATTAAAAAGGAGCGTGAAAAAATGGAAGATATTAAAGAATTAAAAACTATTCCGAGATTTTGTCCAACTATTGGTGAACTTCCTACATCTTATTTAATGAGCATGACTTACTTAGAACAAGTAACTTGGATTTGTAATTATATTGACAAAGAAATTATTCCTAAAATTAATGAAAATGCAGATTTAACAAATGAACTTATTGGAAAAGTTGATTTAGTTCAAGAAGAAGTTATAGAAATCAAAGAGTATGTTGATAAATACTTAAAAGATATTGATGACATTAAAGCAGAAATTATTGTTATTAATAATACTTTAGAAACTTTACAAAATGCAATTAATTTAACAAATGAAGAAATAGCAAGAGTACATGATGAACTTGAAACAATAATTAATCAAAATTATGCAATTTTAAAAGATTATATTGATGTTAAAATAGGATTAGTTAATAATAGAATTGATAATATTGAAATTGGAGAAATTGAAATCTATAATCCTACAAATGGTTTATTTCAACCTCTTCAAGAAGTTATTAATGATTTATATGGAATAACTAACAAAGACGGTCTTACAGCTACTGAATTTGACGCTTTAGACTTAACAGCAACAGCCTTTGATAGTTATGATATAACAGCTTATGAATTCGATTCAGCTGGAAAAATTATTTTAGTATAAGAAAGGAAAGTGAAAATTATGAAGAAATTAAAATTAGACATTCAAAGATTTTCAAGTACAAACAAAACTACTCATTATGAGTTAAGTCAATATGTTGGAACTGACAAGCCAACTTACTTAGTTGACTATAATCAAGATATGTCAAAAATTGACGCTGGTATTTACGGAGCTGATTCAAAAGCAACTGAAAACGCTACAAATATTGGTACTTTATCAAATTTAACTACAACAGAAAAATCTTCTATTGTAGGAGCAATTAATGAAGTTAATTCAGAATCTTCAAGTGTTGGAGATCTAACAACTTTAACTACAACTGATAAAACTAGTGTTGTAGGTGCTATTAATGAAGTAAATGGAAAAGCTAATACTATTGGAGATATAGCAAACTTAACTACAACTGATAAAACTTCTGTTGTTAATTCAGTAAATGAAGTTAACGCTAAAGCTAATACAATTGGAAATTTATCAAATTTAGCTACTACTGATAAAACAAGTATTGTTAATGCTATTAATGAAAATAAAACTACTATTGATAATAATAAAAATGCAACAGATAATTTTGAAACAACTATTACTAATTATTTAACTTTATCTGATAACAGAAATTTATCTAATCCAACAACTTCAAGTGGAACTACTGCTGGAAATACTATGCGTGTAGCTTTAAACAATACTGGAAGCATTGGAAAAATTTATGGAAATATAAATGTAAATAGTGCTTCTTCTAATCCAGTTGTAAAATTTACTAATACTGGTATACAAACTGACACACAATTTGAAATTAACAATTGTGGATTTGTTAGACGAGGTGGTGATAATCTAGTAGAGCAAGCTAACATAAGAGTTATTCCTGCTAATACTTCTTTAGGAGAAACTTCTGCAAGTATCGAATTATTCACAGATTTATCACCTAATGGAAATAGTTTATATTTTAAATTTATTCCATGTTTACTATTCTTTAGTGATTTTGGAGATACTAATTAATAAATTATAGAACTAAAATAACAAAAAGGTATTGACTTATTTCTCTTTATATTATA
>ERZ1032022.275-NODE-275-length-12739-cov-4.467203_pt1 | contig 12739 bp, 8 predicted proteins | sample MGYA00516699_ERZ1032022 | MGnify/ENA primary metagenome ERZ1032022 (study PRJEB33719, sample SAMN04261294) | wastewater metagenome | biome: rural village; feature: human; material: feces | host: Homo sapiens | place: El Salvador | collected 2013-01-07 ... | reverse complement strand
TCGGCATTGCCAATGTCATCAACACCTTTGAGCCGGAGGTCATCTGCATCGGCGGCGGCGTTTCCAATCAGGGCGAGGTCCTGCTGGCACCTGTCCGCGCATATGCTGAGAATGAGACCCGCAACATCACCACCGGCAAGTTCCCGGCTATCTGTGCCTGCACGCTGCGCAATGATGCCGGCGTGATCGGTGCGGCTGCTCTGGAAAATTCTATTTAACGCAAGCAATTCTGACGGAGGACATCCATGCAGGAAAAGACGATTACAGCACTGCGCGATGCACTGACAAGGCAACAGTTGCCCTTTGTGCAGGGGGAGCCGCTCGCGGCCCATACGACCTTTCGGATCGGCGGCCCGGCGGTGTTCTGGTGCGCGCCGCAGGATGCAGAGCAGCTGCGTGAAACGCTGCGCCTCTGCCGTGAAAACGGCGTGCGGGTCTACCTGCTGGGCAATGGCTCCAACACACTGTTTGATGATGCGGGCTTTGACGGTGCAGTAGTGGATATGCGCGGACTTTCTCAGATGGAATCTTCCGATGCAGGCACCGATGTGGTGCGCATTACCGCCGGAGCCGGCCAGACCTTGGGCCGCCTGTGCAGCAAGGCGCAGGCGCTCGGCCTGACCGGACTGGAGTTCGCCTGCGGCATCCCCGGCACGGTGGGCGGTGCCATCTATATGAACGCCGGTGCCTACGGCGGGGAAATGAAGGATGTGCTGGAGAGTGTGACCTTTCTGGACGACACGCTTGAGCTGCGAGTGCTGCCGGCAAAGGATCTTGCCATGGGCTACCGCACCAGCGTGTTTGAACAGCACCCAGACTGGTGCATCCTGTCAGCAACAGTCGTGCTGCACCGCGGCAACGGTGCGGAGGTACTGGCCCGGATGAAGGAGCTTCTCGGCAAGCGCAGGGAAAAGCAGCCCCTTGAATGGCCCAGCGCCGGCAGCACCTTCAAGCGCCCGGCGGGCGCCTTTGCAGGTAAGCTGATCGAGGACTGCGGGCTCTGCGGCTTCACCGTGGGCGGCGCGCAGATCAGCGAAAAGCACTGCGGGTTTGTCATCAACCGCGGCGGTGCGACCTGCGCCGATGTGGTGGAGCTGACCGAGCAGGTCAGCCGTATCGTTAAGGAAAAGACCGGCTTCGTGCTGGAACGCGAGATCCGCGTGGTAAAATAAGAGAGCGGTGGGGAAGATGAATTTTCTGATCGTGACGGGGCTTTCCGGCGCGGGCAAGTCTATGGCTGTCAACGCGCTGGAGGACATCGGCTTTTTCTGCATTGACAACATCCCGGTGGCGCTGCTGCCGCGTATTGTGGACTTCGCCCTGCAGGGCGAAAACCAGCTCAGCCGTGTGGCGGTCGTCATGGATGTGCGCGGCGTGCGCAGCATTGAGCAGCTCAAGGAGGCTCTGGCAGATCTGGATGAGAAAAAGATCGACTATGATATCTTGTTCCTGGATGCAAATGACGCCGTGATTCAGCGCCGCTATAAAGAGACCCGCCGCCAGCACCCCATCACCATCAGCGAAAAGGTCCCCATCACCGAGGCAATCGCCCGGGAGCGCAAGCTGCTGCAGCCGCTGCGGGACAAGGCAAAGTATGTGATCGATACCTCGCTGCTCTCGGCAGCGCAGAACCGTGAGCGGATCTGCGGACTGTTTCTGGACAAAGGGGAAAGTCCGATGGCGCTGACTGTGGTGTCGTTCGGCTTCAAGTACGGTCTGCCGCAGGAGGCAGACCTTGTGCTTGATGTGCGATGCCTGCCCAATCCCTTCTATGTGCCGGAGCTTAAGCATAAGACAGGCCTTGATCAGGAGGTCGTTGACTATGTGATGGCATCGACCGACTCACAGGAGCTTCTGCGCCGCTATGAGCACATGCTGGAGTTTGCACTGCCGCTGTATGTCAAGGAGGGCAAAAGCCAGCTGATGATAGCGGTGGGCTGCACCGGCGGAAAGCACCGCTCGATTACCTTTGCACGCAAGATCGCTGCGTTTTGCGAAAAGCTGGGCTACGCCCCCAGTGTGCAGCACCGCGATGTAAAACGAAGTCTATAATAAGGAGTACACCGACTTGAGCTTTTCTCAAGAAGTGAAAAACGAAATACTGCGCCGTAAAATTGCAAAGCCCTGCTGTAACATGGCCGCCGCCTATGCGGTGGCCTGTTTTGGCAAATACTTTGATGACCGCGGTGTAGTCTTGCAGACCGAAAACGAGGGCGTGGCTGCCTTTGCGCAAAAGCTCTACCGCCGCTGCGGTGTGCAGAGCACTGTGCTGAGCAAGGAGCGCCCGACCGGCCCGGTATATGAGTTCAGCGTCAAGGAGCCTGCTGAGGTGGCAAAGATGCTGGCGCTGTTCGGCCATACCGGCAAGGAGCCTACGCTGCGCATCCGACCGGAAAATTTTAAATGTCAGAGCTGTATGCAGGCGTTTATTGCCACGGCATTCCTCTGCTGCGGTACGATGACCGACCCGGAAAAAAGCTATAATCTGGAATTTCTCTCGACCCGGCATTATCTGTCCCAGCAGCTGGAGGCTATGCTGGCCGAGCATGATTTCCACCCCCACCGCGCACTGCGCAAGGGCGCCAATACCATCTACATCAGAGTGGCAGATCATATCGAGGATCTGCTCACCTTCATGGGGGCGGGCGGCGCGGCCATGCGCATCATGGACCAGCGCCTTTACAATGAGATGCGCAATAAGACGAACCGCCTGTCCAACTGTGAAACGGCGAACCTCGGTAAAAGTGTACAGGCCGCCGTGCAGGTGCAGCTGGCTATTGAAAAGCTGCAGGCTGCGGGGGCTATGAACACCCTGCCGGAAAATCTGCGCCTGACAGCCAAGCTGCGGATGCAGTACCCGGACCTGCCGCTGGCTAAGCTGGCACAGAAGTTTGACCCGCCCGTCAGCAAAGCCGGGCTTTCCCACCGGATGAAGAAGATTCAGGAGGCTGCTGCCCGCCTGGATACCGCCGCGCCCAATGAAAAGGAAACGACCCATGTCTGAAAACACCCCGAGACAATTTACCCACCTGCATGTGCATACCGAGTACAGCCTGCTGGACGGTGCCTGCCGCATTGACCGGATGTTTGACCGGCTCAAGGAGATGGGGCAGACGGCCTGTGCCATCACCGACCACGGTGTTATGTATGGCTGCGTTGCGTTTTTTGACGCTGCCAAGGCGGCGGGCATCAAGCCGATCATCGGCTGTGAGGTTTATGTTGCAACCCGCACCCGCTTTGATAAGGTGAACCGCATTGACGGCAACAGCCACCTGATCCTGCTGTGCAAGAACGAGACCGGCTACAAAAATCTGATCAAGATGGTGTCCGCAGGCTTTACCGAGGGCTTTTACTCCAAACCGCGCATTGATAAAGAGTTGCTTGCGCAGCATCATGAGGGGCTTATCTGTCTGTCAGCCTGCCTTGCAGGCGAGATCCCCAGAGCGATTCTGGCAGGGGATTACGACCGCGCCAAGCAGACGGCGCTGTGGTATCGGGACCTTTTCGGCGAGGGCAACTACTACATTGAATTGCAGGACCACGGTCTGGAGGAGGATCGGGTCGTTCTGCCGCAGCTTATCCGCCTCGCGCGGGAAACCGGTATCCCGATGGCGGCAACCAACGATGCCCACTATATCACGAAGGAGGACGCCAAGATGCAGAGCATCCTGCTCTGCATCCAGACCGGCAAGACCATCAACGATGTGGATCGGATGGAATTTCAGACGGATGAGTTCTATCTGAAAAGCACCGATGAGATGTACGATCTGTTCTCGATGGTCCCGGAGGCCTGCGAAAACACAAATAAAATCGCAGAGCAGTGCAACTTTGCGTTTACCTTCGGCGAGACAAAGCTGCCGTATTTCAGGGCCCCTGACGGTATGGAAAATCAGGCCTACTTTGAGAAGCTCTGCTGGGAGGGACTGGAACGCCGTTACCCCGGAAAGGTGACCGATGCGCTGAAGGAACGTCTGACCTATGAGATCAATGTTGTCAAGACGATGGGGTACACGAACTATTACCTCATCGTCTACGACTTCATCAACTATGCCAAAAGCCACGACATCCCCGTGGGGCCGGGGCGCGGCTCCGGTGCGGGCAGTCTGGCTGCCTACTGCGTTGGCATTACCGACATTGACCCTATCCGCTATAACCTGATTTTTGAACGCTTCCTGAATCCGGAGCGCGTCTCGATGCCCGACTTCGATGTTGACTTCTGCTACGAGCGCCGTCAGGAGGTCATCGACTATGTAAACGAGAAATACGGCCGCGACCATGTAGCCCAGATCGTGACCTTTGGCACGATGGCCGCCCGCGCTGCGGTGCGCGATGTGGGCCGTGTTATGGGCATGGGCTATCAGGATGTGGATCGGGTGGCAAAGCTGATCCCGACGGATCTGAAAATGACGCTGAAAAAGGCGCTGGAGGTCAGCCCGGACCTGAAGGCGCTCTATGACGCTGACACGCAGGTCCATGATCTGATCGATACCTCGCTGAAGGTAGAAGGTATGCCGCGCCATGCGTCTACCCATGCGGCCGGTGTTGTCATTACCCGTGACCCTGCCACAGAATACGTGCCGCTTTCGACCAATGACGGTCTGCCTGTCACCCAGTTCAATATGGTGGAGATCGAGCGGCTGGGCCTTTTGAAGATGGACTTTCTGGGGCTGCGTACCCTGACGGTCATCCATGATACCGAGACGGCTGTGCGCCGCAAGCACCCTGATTTCCGCGTGGCAGGCATCGACTACGATGACCCTGACACCTATGCGATGCTTGCTAGGGGCGAGACGGAGGGCATCTTCCAGCTTGAATCCACCGGCATGACGCAGGTGCTGACCGGTATGCGGCCGAAAAATCTGGAGGATATCATCGCCCTGATCTCGCTCTACCGCCCCGGCCCGATGGACTCCATCCCGACCTATCTGCGCAACCGCAAGGACCCCTCCAAGGTGTCCTACAAGACGCCCCAGATGGCCCATATTGTCGATGTCACAAACGGTGTTGTGATCTATCAGGAGCAGGTCATGCAGATCTGCCGCGAGCTGGCCGGCTTCAGCTTCGGGCAGGCTGATAATGTGCGCCGCGCCATGAGCAAGAAAAAGCTTAAGGTCATGGAGGCCGAGCGGGAGCATTTTGTGCACGGCTGCAAGGAGCCCGGCAAAGAATGTGCAGGCTGCGTTGCCAACGGTGTGCCGGAAAATGTAGCAAATCAGATCTATGATGATATGATCAGCTTTGCGTCCTACGCCTTCAACAAATCCCACGCTGCCTGCTATGCCTATGTAGCGTTCCAGACGGCATACCTGAAATGCCATTATCCCCATGAGTTTATGGCGGCTCTGCTGACCAGCGTGCTGGATAACACCTCCAAGGTCATTGAATACACCACCGAATGTCAGCGTCTGGGCATCAGGGTACAGCAGCCGGATATCAATATCTCCCGCGGCGGCTTTACGGCGGACGGCGATCTGATCCGCTTTGGCCTGAACGCAGTCAAGAGCGTGGGCCGCGGCCTGATCGATGCCGTTATCAAGGAACGCGCGCAGCGGCCCTACCGCAGCCTGTACGACTTCTGCAAGCGGCTGCACGGCTCGGAGCTGAACCGCCGTGCCTTGGAAAATCTTATCAAGGCGGGTGCCTTTGATGCACTGGAGCCGACCCGGCGCGGTATGCTGGAAAGCGTGGAGGGCATCCTGAAAAGTGTGGAGACAGATGCCCGCCAGAATCTGGATGGGCAGATGGATCTGTTCGGCCTGATGAGCGGCGGCAATGAAAAGCCTGCCGATGATTATAAGGTGCCGGAACTGCCGGAATACGCCGCCTCCGAATTGCTGAAGATGGAAAAAGAGGTGTCCGGTCTGTACCTGTCCGGCCACCCGCTGGACGCCTACCGCAGTCAGATCGCTCAGGTGTCCACCTGTACGATCGCCCAGCTGCTGGGGGAGGATGCAAAGCAGTTCGACAACCAGAATGTCACACTGGTCTGCACCATCGTAAGGAACAAGATCATGACCACGAAATCCAACACGCTGATGGCGTTTACGACCGTGGAGGATCTGACCGGCAGTATGGAACTGCTTGTGTTCCCGCGCATTTTGGCAGAATGCCGCGCCGCCCTGCAGGAAAATGCAGTTGTGGTGGCGAACGGCCGTGTTTCCGTCAAGGAGGACGAGGCGGCCCGCCTTATTGTGGAGGGCGTTCAGTCCATAGAGACCTATGACCCGGCACAGAGCTTCGGCCGCAACCGTGTGGAGCGCGTCAAGCGCGAGACGAGCGGGGGAGGGGCTGCCGGCTATTTCCTGACGGTGCCTGCGCGGGATTGCCCGCAGATGCATAAGGTGGAAAATCTGCTCTGCAACATTTTTGACGGGGGCACGGTAAAAGTTTATTTCCGCTTTCGGGATACGGGCAAGGCAATGCTGGCAAGGCACATGGCGGTGCGGGATGATCCGCTGCTGCGCGCAGAACTGGAGCGTATTTTGGGCAAGGACTGCGTAAAAGTTCAAGATATTGAACAGTCTGCAAAATAAATCCATGTGTTTTGCGCGATTTATCCATAATTACCCGGGGCAAAGTGTGGTATAATGTGGGTAGTCACGAGTTTGTTAAAAAATTATTATAATGTGATGACCACGCCTGAATAAAACGTGATGTTTCAGGCGGGTCCATAGTTCCCGAATAGGAGGGGCTCGCTTTATGGCTAAGGAAATCAAAACGATCGGTGTTCTCACCAGTGGCGGTGACGCACCCGGCATGAACGCTGCAGTGCGTGCGATTGTCCGTGCAGGCATCAGCAAGGGATACCGCATGATGGGTATCCAGCGTGGTTATAACGGCCTGATCAACGGCGAAGTGTATGAGATGAATGTGCGCAGCGTGTCTGAGATCATCCACCGCGGCGGCACGATCCTGTACACGGCGCGCTGCCTTGAATTCAAAACGAAGGAAGGTCAGGCGAAGGGCCTTGCCCGCTGCAAGGAGCTGGGCATTGACGCACTGGTCGTCATTGGCGGTGACGGCTCCTTCATGGGTGCCCGTGCGCTGGCAAATCAGGGGATTCCCTGCATCGGCCTGCCCGGCACCATTGACAATGATATTGCCTGCAGTGAGTATACCATCGGCTACGACACGGCTATGAATACCGCTGTCGAGGCCATTGATAAGCTGCGTGACACCACCCAGAGCCATGACCGCTGCAGTGTGGTCGAGGTCATGGGCCATCACGCGGGTTATATCGCCCTGAATGTCGGCATTGCGACCGGCGCTGTGGCGGTTCTGCTGCCGGAGATCCCGTTCGATTTTGAGCGCGACATCCTTGACCGTATGCGCCAGACGCAGGTCACCGGCAAAAAGCACTTCATCATTATTGTCTCTGAGGGCGTTATTGATGCCAACGAGCTGGCAAACCAGATTCAGGCGGCCACCGGCGTTGACTCCCGCGCTACGGTTCTGGGCCATATTCAGCGCGGCGGTTCTCCGACGGTCCGCGACCGTGTGAATGCGTCCCTGATGGGCTATCACGCCATCGACCTGCTGGATAAGGGCATCTACAACCGTGTGGTTGCTGTTTCCGGTGACAAGATCGTTGACTATGATGTCAATGTTGCGCTGTCCATGCACAAGACCATCGACCGTGACATGATCGAGATCGCCAACACGATTTCCATCTGACGAATCTTTACAGAGCCGTACTCCGAATAGAGTACGGCTCTGTTTTTATAAAAGCAGAAAAATTGGCGGGCAAAATTGAAGGTAAATTAAAAAAGTTTTTTGCAAAAACCTGTTGACAATCCATGACAGCTTTGCTATAATAACAACCGTTGTCAGGAGCAAACGGCACTGACGGCGGCCAGCATGGGGGATTAGCTCAGCTGGGAGAGCGCTTGCATGGCATGCAAGAGGTCACCGGTTCGATCCCGGTATTCTCCACCACAACGACCCGACAGAGATTTCTGTCGGGTCGTTTTTGTTTATTTCGCGCGGCAGGCAAAAAAACCATCGCCCTTGTCGCAGGCGGCATAGAACACCTCGCTGCGCTGTCCGATGCCTTCTGCGTGAAGGCGGGCGTCGAGCCATCGCTCATCGCGTCCGGCTGCCCGCAGATTGTCCTGCATAAGCTGTCCATCAATGATAAGGTCATACCAGGCACTGGCGGCAGCAGGATGAAGCTGCATATCCTCCGGTGTCAGGGGACGGACGCGGCTTTTGGGCAAAAAGCTGATCTGCCCGTTGGTTTCCAGAATCGCGGTCTCGATTTCGTTGGGGTCAAAGTATCCGGCCACACGGGCCTGACCGAGAAATTCATTCAGGTCGATGGCGCACCGCTGCAGGTTGGCTTTTAAAATTGTGCCGCCGTCCATCAGAATCAGGCTGCGCCCACTCCAGAAGCTGCGCATCCGGTTGCTTTTGCAGGCGCTGTAGTGGACGAACCATGTCACAACGCCGTATACGATCAGCGCGGATAAGGGGCGCAGCCATTGCTCGAGATTTGTAGCAAGCTCCGCACCGATGGACCCCACCGTGACGGCATTCAGATAGTCGAACGGACTCATCTGGGCAATCTGCCGCTTGCCGCCCGCGCGGGTAAAAATGAACATGGCGGCCAAAGAGAGCAGGCTCGTCAGAACGACCTGCCCGATCTCTGTAAAAATGTCAGACATAAAAACACACCCTCCTGCGGGTAGCTTTTGCGCAGTTGCGCTTTTTTATACGGAAAACCGTTGACAAGACGGGCAAAACGGCATATAATAAGCCTGTAAAAGGAAAAATAGCGATGAAAGGGCCAATGCCACCTCTCCGCTTCTTAGAGAGAAAACCGCACGGTGCAAGGTTTTCAGCGTGAGTACGGCAGAGCCACCCCGGAGCTTTCGGCGTAGAGCTGAGCGTACCTGCGGCGTTAACGCAGACACAAAGCGGCGGTGCGCAGTGCGTATCGCAAACTGGGTGGTACCACGGAAGCATAACAGCCTTCGTCCCTGCAGTGGGGCGTGGGCTGTATTTTTTTGTGGCGGCGCGATCGCAATTTTATGGATGGGAGAACAATACCTATGCAATGGACCGGATTGAACGAACTGCGTGAGAAGTACCTGCACTATTTTGAGACGAAGGATCATCTGCGCCTGGGCAGCTTCCCGCTGGTGCCGAAGGATGACCCCAGCCTGCTGCTGATCAACAGCGGCATGGCCCCCATGAAAAAGTGGTTCCTTGGTCAGGAGGAGCCGCCGCGCCATCGCGTGACTACCTGCCAGAAGTGCATCCGCACCCCGGATATTGAGCGTGTCGGCATCACGGCCCGCCATGGCTGCTTCTTTGAGATGCTGGGCAACTTCAGCTTTCAGGACTACTTCAAGAAGGAAGTTATCCCCTGGGCATGGGAGTTCCTGACCAAGGAGCTGGAGATCCCCGCTGACCGCCTGTATATTTCCGTGTATCAGGAGGATGACGAGGCTTACGACATCTGGACGAAGCAGGTCGGCATCCCCGAGGATCACATGGTCCGTCTGGGTAAGGAGGATAACTTCTGGGAGCATGGCTCCGGCCCCTGCGGCCCTTGCTCGGAGATTTACTATGACCGCGGCCTGAAGTACGGCTGCGGCAAGCCCACCTGCGGTGTCGGCTGTGACTGCGACCGCTTCATGGAGATCTGGAACCTTGTGTTCAGCCAGTACGATGCTGACGGCAGGGGCAACTATGAGCTGCTGGCCAGACCCAACATTGATACCGGCATGGGTCTGGAGCGTCTGGCCGTTGTCATGCAGGATGTCAACAACCTGTTTGAGGTCGATACCGTTGCCGCTGTTCTGCACCATGTGGAGCGCATTGCAGGCAAGAAGTACGGCGAGGACGAGAAGGATGACATTTCCATCCGCGTTATCACCGACCACATCCGTGCCACGGTCTTTATGGCATCCGATGGCATCCTGCCCTCCAACGAGGGCCGCGGCTATGTTATGCGCCGTCTGCTGCGCCGTGCTGCACGCCATGGCCGTATGCTGGGCATCGACCGCCCGTTCCTGACCGAGCTGGTAGACACGGTTATCGAATCCAGCGAGGCAGGCTACCCCGAGCTGCGCGAGCATGAGTCCTATATCAAAAAGGTCATCGGTACCGAGGAGCAGCGTTTCGGCCGTACCATTGATGCCGGTCTGAGCATTCTGAACGGCATGATGGGCCGCCTGAAGGAGGCGCATGAGAAGGTTCTGTCCGGCGTTGAGGCATTCAAGCTGAATGACACCTTCGGCTTCCCCCTCGATCTGACCCGTGAGATTGCTGCGGAGGCCGGCTTTGCAGTCGATGAGGCAGCCTTCCATATTGAGATGACCAAGCAGCGTGAGCGCGCCCGCGCCGAGCGTCTGGCAAAGGATATTTCCGGCTGGAGCGCCGACCTGTTCGGTGAGCTGACGGCAGAGCCTACCCGCTTTGACGGCTACGAGACGCTGAGCGAGAAGGCCAGGGTGCTGGCACTGTCCGATGGTGAGGAGCTTGTGGACGCCATCGCCACCGACGAGGCAGGCGAGGTCAAGGAGGGCGTGCTTGTCGTACTGGACAAGACCCCGTTCTATGCCGAGATGGGCGGTCAGGTCGCAGACCACGGCTACCTTGTCAGCGGTGATGCCAAGCTGAAGGTCACGCAGGTCAAAAAGACCCCGAAGGGCTACTTTGTCCATACCTGCGAGCTGCTGGACGGCACCATCCATGTTGAGGATGAGGTCACTGCCTCTGTGGACGAGAAGCGCCGCGCCGCTATCTGCCGCAACCACACGGCTACCCACCTGCTGCAGAAGGCTCTGCGCGAGGTTCTGGGCGAGCATGTCCATCAGGCCGGCAGCTATCAGGATGACCACCTGACCCACTTTGACTTTACCCATTTCAGCGCTGTGACTCCCGCCGAGCTGGCTGAGGTCGAGCGCCGCGTGAATGAGAAGATCTACGAGGCCCTGCCCGTCACCGTGAAGAACCTGCCCATTGAGGAAGCCAAGAAGATGGGCGCAATGGCACTGTTCGGAGAAAAGTACGGCAATGTCGTCCGCGTTGTCGATGCAGGCGGCTGGAGCACGGAGTTCTGCGGCGGCACCCATGTGACCAACACCGCACAGATCGGCTGCTTCAAGATCCTGAGCGAGTCCAGTGTGGCCGCCGGTATCCGCCGTGTCGAGGCTACCACCGCCTTCGGTGTGCTCGACCTGCTGGATGACCGCACCGAGATGCTGGCCAAGACAGCGGTTGCCCTGAAGGCCAACAACCTCAAGGACGCTCCGGCCCGCGCCGAGGCTCTGGCCGCTGAGCTGAAGGAAACTGCCAAGCAGCTGGATATCCTCAAGGCACAGGTTGCTGCCTCCAAGATCGACGGTTTGTTTGAGGATGCCGCCGATGTTGACGGTGTGCGCATCGTTTCTGCCTATCTGACCGGTACCGGTGCCGATACCCTGCGCGATATGGTCGATAAGGTCCGCGACAAGGCCCCCAACGCCGTGACGGTTCTGATCGGCAGCGATGGTGCCAAGACGATGATGGCTGTCGGTGTTTCCAAAAATGCCATGGCCCGCGGCCTGAAGGCCGGCGCTCTCGTTAAGAAGATTGCTGCCATCGCAGGCGGCAACGGCGGCGGCAAGCCGGACTTTGCAATGGCCGGTATCCGCGATGCCTCCAAGATCGATGAGGCGCTGAACGCTGTGCCGGAGATCGTCAAGACCGAGATGAACCATTGATCTGGTTTTCATAAAATCCAATGCAAAGGAGGGATTCCGGATGGAGGATTGTCTGTTTTGTAAGATTGCCGCAGGCGAGATCCCCTCAAACAAATTGTATGAGGATGACACCCTGCTGGCCTTCTACGACATCGACCCGCAGGCCCCTGTGCATTTCCTTGTTATCCCGAAGCGCCACATTGCGTCTGCTGCGGCGCTGACGGAGGATGATGCTGCCCTGCTGGGCCATATCTATGCCGTGATTGCGCAGCTTTGCCGCAAGCTGGGTGTGGATGAGAGTGGCTACCGAGTTGTCACCAATGTGGGTGAGGACGGCGGCCAGAGCGTGAAGCACCTGCACTTTCATGTGCTGGCCAAGCGCAGCCTCGCTTGGCCTCCGGGCTGATGCCGGGCGTTGCACAAAACACTTGTGAATCAATAAAGAGAGGTAAACTAACATGGCAGATACCTATACACTGCACATTGCGGGTCTGACCCGTGAGCTGCCCATCTGCAAGGTCAATGACCACATGGATATTGCCGCTTTCATCATGTTCAGTGATGTGGAGCTGACCGAGGCATGCGCCGCAGCTCTGCTGAAAAAAGCCCCCGAGTTTGACGTGATCTTGACCGCCGAGGCCAAGGGCATCCCTCTGGCCTATGAAATGGCACGCCAGAGCGGCAAATACTGGATTCCGGCACGCAAGGGCCCGAAGCTGTATATGCGTGAGCCGGTCATCATTGAGGACGAGTCCATCACCACCGCAGGCAAGCAGAAGCTTGTCATCGACAAGAAGGACATCGAGTATATGGATGGCAAGCGCATCCTGATCGTGGATGATGTTATCTCCACCGGCGGCTCTCTGCACGCGCTGGAGACGCTGGCGGCCAAGAGCACCGGCACCGTTGTGGGCTGCTGTGCCGCTTTGGCGGAGGGTGATGCCGCCAAGCGCACCGACATCTTCTTTCTGGAGCCGCTGCCATCGCGCATGTACTATTACAAACGGCTTGAACAAGGCAGGCTCAGTCCTTCCATCTTCCATCATAAA
>ERZ1032022.273-NODE-273-length-12802-cov-10.154625_pt1 | contig 12802 bp, 9 predicted proteins | sample MGYA00516699_ERZ1032022 | MGnify/ENA primary metagenome ERZ1032022 (study PRJEB33719, sample SAMN04261294) | wastewater metagenome | biome: rural village; feature: human; material: feces | host: Homo sapiens | place: El Salvador | collected 2013-01-07 ... | reverse complement strand
GCCGGGATTCTGTGTCCCCACCATAACTGTCTGGAAATACACCAGTCACGGATATTGTCTGTCCAGTTGAAGTATGTCTTCTCCATACGTTTTGGAAGTAACTGGATATCACCATTTTTTACGCCTTCAACTGCCGGTTTGATCATCTCGTCCATTTTCACGAACCACTGCTGTTTGATCATTGGTTCAACGGTTGTGCCGCAGCGGTCATGTGTACCTACGTTGTGGGAATGTGGAACAACTTTTACTAAAAGTCCCGCTTCCTCTAAATCTTTTACTAATGCTTTTCTGCACTCGTAGCGGTCCATTCCCTCATATTTTCCTGCTAACTTGTTCATGGTTGCATCGTCATTGATGACAACGATTTCTTCCAGGTTGTGGCGTTTTCCAACCTCAAAGTCGTTCGGGTCATGGGCTGGTGTGATCTTCACACATCCGGTTCCAAACTCTTTGTCTACATATGGATCAGCGATCACCGGAATCTCACGGTCTGTCATCGGAAGTTTTAACATTTTTCCAACGATGTCTTTGTATCTCTCATCATCCGGGTTTACAGCAACAGCGGTATCTCCGAATAAAGTCTCCGGTCTTGTCGTTGCGATCTCTACGAATCTTCCTTCCTCACCAACTACCGGGTAATTGATATGCCAGAAGAATCCGTCCTGCTCCTCATGCTCTACCTCCGCATCGGAAATGGATGTCTTACAAACCGGGCACCAGTTTACGATACGGGAACCCTTGTAGATATATCCTTTTTGATATAATTTAATAAAAACTTCCTGTACGGCATCAGAACATCCTTTATCCATGGTAAAACGTTCTCTCTGCCAGTCAGCAGAAGATCCCATTTTCTTTAACTGGTTGATGATACGGTTACCGTATTCCTCTCTCCACTCCCAGCATTTCTCTAAGAAACCTTCTCTTCCAAGATCTGCCTTGTCGATTCCTTTTTCTTTTAAGGACTGGATGACTTTTACTTCGGTTGCAATGGAAGCGTGGTCTGTTCCAGGCTGCCATAATGCATTGTAACCCTGCATTCTCTTGTAGCGGATCAAAATATCCTGCATGGTATTGTCTAATGCGTGTCCCATGTGAAGCTGTCCGGTAATGTTTGGTGGAGGCATCACAATGGTGAATGGTTTCTTGCTGCGATCTACTTCTGCATGGAAGTAACCGTTGTCTTCCCATTTTTTATAGAGACGTTCTTCAATGCCCTTCGGGTCATAGGTCTTTGCTAATTCCTTCATTTGTCTTTTTCCTTTCTTAAAAAAATAAAAGCCCTTCACATCCATACGGATGCAAAGGGCGTGTCAACGCGGTACCACCTTTGTTATGTTGTAAAAACAACATATCTCTGCCGGCTCATTCCTAAGCCACTGTCCGGTAACGGGGACAACTCGTTCTCGCTTACTTCTGACTGCTTCTGGCGATATACGAAAATTTTCTCCGCATGATCAACTTGCAAGTTCTGCCACTTATCTGCAACAGACAGGTTCTGCGCGACGGTTCAAAAGCTACCTTCCACACAACATGTTCTGGTGACATCTCTCAGCCGGTGAATGTCATTCTCTTTCAGGTGTCTGTGTGTACTCCTCTTTCTCATCACCTTTTTATATCTTTTTTCATCATATAAGCTAAAGTGGCATTTGTCAACTGATTTTTTACACGTGATCTTTGATCAGTTTTTACATGTGATCTTTGATCAGTGAAACAATTCCTACAATTGCAAGTACGATCAGCGCTGCATATGCCAGACCACTCACAAATAATCCAATAATGACTAATGGCAAAAATACAATATTAACAATAATCTTGGTAATGCTCCATGTTGCCTTGATTGCAAAAACAAGCAGTTTTCCAAAAACGCCCAGCATTAGCACGATAAATAAAAATGTTAACATATTCATTCCTTCTTCCTATCCTAATAATTTCAACAGATTCTGATAGACATATTCTCTCAGAAAATCTGCCTCCAGGTCAAGCTCGATTTTTTTCTCTGCTGCGATGCGGTACATAAAATAGACCGAAAGCTGGGTTTCGACCGCGGCTCTTCGCAGGAAAACATTCTTCTCCCGGATCAGACCTTCGCGGACACCCTCCTCCACAATGCAGTCGATAATCTCGTTTTTCTCCTTATCACAGCACTGGTGTTTCATACGCTCATACTCATCTTTCAGATTCTTTGGTATCTCGTATGATTCCAATACCATTTTTATCAGGAAAAAGACACCCTGCTTTTCTTTTACATGCTCATCAATAAAATCCATGACCTCGTTAATTTTCTGTTGAAATGTTCTTCCACCTGTAGATATTACCTGAAGTTTTTCAAAACAGACTTTCACATAATATAAAATTGCAGAAGAGATTATCTCTTCCTTTGAAGAAAAATATTCGTATGCTGTTCCTTTTCCAATGCCTGCCCGGCCTGTGATATCAGCTACTTTTAAAGTGTTGATATCACAGCCTTCATTAATGAACTCAATGACTGCCTGATACATGGCAAGTACTTTCTGTGATGGATCGTGGATCAGTTTCTGCTCATCCATTATAAGTCCTCCTCGACCATGCTCTTATTGCGGTTGAATGCATCATAAATACATGGAACAACGATCAGAGTTAACAGTGTACCATATAACAAACCGCCAACCGTTACGATTGCCATTGGCTGCATCATTTCTGAACCTTCTCCAAGTCCGACTGCCATCGTGGACATGGACAGGATCGTGGTGAGTGCAGTCATAAGGATCGGACGGAGTCTCGTTTTTCCGGATTCGATAATGGCGTCTTTTTTCTCCATTCCGCCACGGCGGAGCTGGTTGATAAAGTCTACCATAACGATACCGTTATTTACGATAATTCCGGCAAGCATGACAAATCCGATCATTGCCACAACGCTGACTTCGTTGCCGGTAAAGTAAAGTGCGAACAGACCGCCTGTAAATGCCAGCGGGATTGTAAACATAATGATAAACGGCGACAACAGTGACTGGAACTGTGCTACCATGACAAGGTAAATGAAGATAACTGCCAAAAGAAGCATCAGATACAACTGATTCATCGCATCTGCGATCATCTCGTCCTCACCTGCCATCTCAATGGAGTATCCTTCCGGCAGATCGATCTTATCTAACTCTTTCTGGATCTCATTACTTAACAGACTGACATTATGGTCATCATCCACTCCTGCGGTCACACTGATATATCTGGTCTGCGCATCACGATTAATCGTTCCTAATGTGTAACCTTCCTCAAACTGTGCTATATCAGAAAGCGCTACTTCTGTCTCGTTTCCTTCTCTGTCTGTATAGGTAAAGGTCAGGTTTTTGATATCATCCAATGTAACATCGGACTGCTCCTCGCTCTGTACATAAACCTGATAATCATTTACATCGGTAGAGATTGTCGTTGCAGATGTTGAGGATGCCATCTCACCGTAAACAAGCTGGAATACCTGTGCAACGGTCATGCCGTATTTCGCAGCTTTTTCCTTGTCTACAGAAATGGTGAAAGACGGTGTCGTATTGTCAAGTCCATCATCCACATCCACGGTTCCCTCGGTGTTCTCTACTACCTTTGCAACCTCTCCTGCAAGTTCCTGCAGTTTATCGAGATCATTTCCTTTTACATTGATCGTCAGTCCACTTCCCATCAACGCTGTCATATCGGAAGCTGAAGTATCCGTTGTCACCTCACAGTCCATGTCTTTGGTCAGTTCATCCAACTGTGCGGTCACTTCTGCGCTGCTCACTTCAGATTCTTCATCCAAAATCATATACATGGAAATACTGTCTGTAGAACTGCTTCCCATCATGGAAAGAGCACTTCCACCTGCCATGGCACCAATGGTCTCAATGCCATCGATCGTCAATGCTTTTTCCACGACTTCATCTGCCATTTCTGTCAGTTCGTCAAACGTTAGTGTCTGATCCTCTTTTGCTGAAATCGTCGCACTGATCTGGTTCGTTTCCATATTCATATCCATGAAAGAATATCCTCTGGAAAATGCTGCCACAACACTTGTTCCAAGCAATACGATCACCGCGATAAATACGACCGGCTTGAAACGCAGACATACCGCTAAAATTTTTCCATAAACCTCTTTTACTTTGTCAAAGAAATTATGCCTGATCTCTTTTGTATTTTTTAATAATCCTGCCGCCATCATCGGCACGAAAGTCAATGCCACGAGAAGGCTGGCTGCAAGCGTAAATGCAATTGTCAGCGCAATATCCACAAATAACTGTCTTGTGATACCCTCTGTAAAAATAATCGGTGCAAATACACAGACGGTTGTAAGTGTGGAAGCTGTAATCGCTCCTGTCACCTGTGAAGCACCTTCCACGGCTGCTTTCCGGATGGAATATCCCTCTCCCCGCAATCGATAGATGTTCTCGATCACGACAATGGAGTTATCCACCAACATACCAATTCCGAGTGCCAGACCCGACAGCGAAATGATGTTTAACGTAATATGCGTAAAGTACATCAGTACCACTGCAAAAACAACACTGAGCGGGATCGAACATGCTATTACAAGTGTAGGTTTGATATCTTTTAAGAATAATAACAATACAATAATTGCAAGGATGGCTCCCACGATTATGTTTTCTACGACTGATTTCACGATCATGTCAATGTAAATTCCCTGATTCATGAGAACGCTCAAATGTAATGCTGTATTTTCTTTTTCCAGACTGTCAAATTTGTCCAATAACCGGTCTGTTACATCTCCGGTGGAATAGCCGGTCTGCTTTTCAATCGAAAGCATCACCGCCGGATTTCCATTTACTTTAGAATAGGAATCTCCGGAATTGTCAATGTATTCGATATCTGCCACATCTGACAGTCTGATCGGCTCGATACCATCCATACCAAGATCCATCAGAACGAGATTTTCAAGATCAGCTTTGGATGTTACCTCATCTCCGACTCGCACCAGATACTGCTCGTTCCCCTCTGTCACATAACCTGCCGGCATGGAGAAGTTCTGCGCTGTCAAAAGATTTTTTAAGGTATCCATTGTGAGGATCGTGTTCAGATCCGCTGAATCTTTTGCCTGTTCTTTTGCATCATCTAACTGGCTCTGCCCCTCTTCGATCTTATTTGCTGCAACAGTAAGATCCGCATATCCCCTGCTCATCTCCATGATACCGGATATCTGGGATTCATTTAAAGTCACTAATGCGTCATCTAAAGACGTTTTACCGTCTGCCACCTGTGTCTGGGCAGACTCGATCGTCGCAATTCCCGTCGCAATCTGCGTCTTGCTCTCACTTAATTTTGAGATTGCAGCAGGAATGTCTTTGTAAGAAGTCAACGTCACGCCTGCATCTGCAAAAGAGGATGCCTGACTCGTCAGCATCACATTGATATCATCCAGTTTGGACTGTAATGTCACGATCTGGCTGGCAATGTCACTCTCACTTGTATAGGAAGTCCCTGCCTGTGCATTAATCTGGGCAATGGCTGTGGATTCCATGTATGCGACGAAATCGGATTCACTGGCCGCATTTTTATATGCTTCTAACATTTTAGGATCTGCCTGTAAAGTTGAAATCACTGTTTTCAACTGATTCGCCTGTTCCTGTGTCATCTGACCATATTGAACCGCTGCTGCAAGCGCTTCCTCCACTGTCATGTCTGCACCTGTCATTGGATTTTTTGCTGTTAAAATTGCCATTACACCATCGTGCGCCTGATATAACTGCTTTGCCCCACTCTTCGCCTGGCTGACACCGTCTTTTGCTTTCTGTAAACCGTCAATCGCGCTCTGTAACTGTGTTGCTCCATCATAAGCTGACTGTAACGACTTGATTGCACCATCCATGGACGACTGTGATTTCTGAAGATCTGATAATTGTGTGGTCAGATCTGCTTCGGTGTTAAACAGTTGGATTTTATTATTAATGATCTCATTTTCACCTGCTCCAAGCTGGCTTCCCATCTCTTTTTCACCATCGGAAAGCTTCTTTTTCCCACTGTCGATCTGGGAAGATGCCTTATCTAACTCTGCCTGTGCATCTGTAAACTGGGCATCTATTTTGCTTAAAATCTGTTCGTTTAAAGCATCTATTTTTTCCTGATTCATGGTTACCTGAAGGTCCGTATCCAGCACACCTGTTGCCGTCACAGATGCCACACCCTCGATACTCTCAAGCAGTGGTAATAATTCATTATCCACATAATCAGATACCTCTGCCTGATCCATTCCATCCACATCTGCGGATGCGATCATAACCGGCATCATATCCGGATCGATCTGCATAATGATTGGTGTGCCCACTGAATCCGGAAATTGTCCGGTCAACTGATCCAGCTGCTGCTGGATCTCAATCATGGCAGAATCCATGTTTGTGCTCTGTTCATACTCCAAAACAACCATAGAATAGTTATCATAGGACATGGAACTTACATTATTAATATTGGAAGTCGTCGCCATTGCCGCTTCGATCGGCGATGTCACATCTTTTTCCACTTCCTCCGGACTTGCCCCTACATCCGTCGTGACAACGATCACATATGGCAGATTCATTGCCGGCAGCAGATCTGTTGTCATCCTCGTCAGCGAAACAACTCCTAAAACGATCACCAGTACAACAGCCACTAACACTGTGTATGGACGTTTTACACTATACTTCGGGATCATTCTCGTTCCTCCTGAAAAATTATATGTCTGATTGGCTATTGCATTCCCGCAAGCCAAAACCGACCGGTCGGTCGGCAAAAATCAGTTTACTCCTCTCTCATCAAAATGCAAGGAAAATCGGACAGAATTTAGAATTATTTTAGAAATGGAACAAAATTTCCTATTTACGCAAAAATGGAGTACCTATCGGTACTCCATCCCACGAGACTGTATCTTTCCAATATATAATAACAGAGGCTTTACTCTTTTTTGTTTATGACTGTTGTTCTACCAATTTCTGTATTGCCTGCTGCTCTGCTTCCGGCATCAGCTTTGATACCTCGATCAGAACGATCAGTTCTTTTGCATAGGAAGCAACCTCATCAAAACAATTTTCTACTGCTTTCATAATGACTGGCATGGAAATAACCTTCTCATCCGGGACATCAATAATCTCATCCACGTTTCCAACCTCAAGCCCAATCTTTGTACCATTCATGGATGCAACGATGATATTGTTGATTTCCTGTTCCGGATAATGAAACTGTTCTGCCAGACTGTACACTGCAATAACTTCTCCGTGCAGATTCATGATCCCATGAACCTGTGGCAGTGAATTTGGAATATTCACCACATTCATTCTTGTTTCAATGGATTCCACATCATTGACAGGAATACCAAACTTCACTCCATTTAACAAAAATGTAAGTAACTGCATTATAATCTCTGTCTCCTTTCTTATGATTCGATCTCGGGACATTTCGCAGTATCCATAAGACCTGCAAAAAGGGGACTGGCACAAAAGTACCGCCCCACTATTCTGTTCTCACCCTATTCTATTCATCTTCACCGTCTTCATCATCAACGATCGCTGCTGCCGCACCTGCCACAGATGAAACAACCGCTATCACAACAACGATGACTACCAAAAGTAATAAAATTCCCATGAAAACTAAAAAACCGCCTTCTGTCATGTCTTCCTCCGTTCTGAAAGGATTGTGCAGATTCACTTCTCAACCATTTCTTTTTTTCCAAAATCTGTGTTTATTATAGCACATTAGCAACTGGAAAAAAAGAGCCTATGTTTGATTATTTCAGACAATTTTTCTGATGTTTTTTAATATTGTAATCTTTTCCTGCTACATCAAAGGAGAACCGCCGTGATATGGGGAATCACGGCGGTTCTCAGGGAAGGTTTTTTCATTTGTAGCTATATTCTAATTTATCCTTTTACACTGCCGAGGGCAACACCCTGTACGATGTGTCTGGATAAGATCAGATAAATGATAATAACTGGGAAGATAGAAAATGCGATCATCACATAAACCTGACCCATATCAAACTTCAGCCAGTCAGCTGCACGAAGCTGTGCGATTAAGATTGGCAGTGTCTTTTTCTTGTCATTGTGTAAGATCAAAGCCGGTACAAAATAATTATTCCAACTGCTTACAAATGTAAAGATTGCCTGTACTGCAATGGCAGGTTTCATTAATGGAAGTACAATATTGTTAAATGTATGGAACTCACCGGAACCATCAATTCTGGCTGCCTCGATCAGAGATACCGGCAATGTACTTTCCATGTACTGTTTCATGTAAAAGAATGTGACCGGTGCAGCGATCGTTGGGACGATCAAAGGGATAAATGTATCTTCCATTTTTAATGTACCGACTAATTTTACAAATCCAAGTGCAGTTACCTGTGTAGGGATCATCATAACTGCTAAGATAAATGCATAGATGTATTTTTTCAGTTTAAAATCATATGCATGGATCGCATAAGCTGTCATGGTTGAAAAATAAGTACATAACGCTGCTGACAGTACCGATACGATCAGACTGTTTATCATACCCTGCCATACCGGAAGTGTTCCGTGTACCAGATTGTTCCAGTTTTCCAGCAGATGTGTGCTTGGCAGTGGTGTAAATCCGGCCTGCAGTTCACCGTTCGATCTGGTCGCATTAATGAACAGCACATAGAACCAGAACAGGCAGGCAAATGTAACAAGAATCAGGACTACATAAGCGATAAATCTTCTTGCATGGATTCCAAGTCCTTTTTTCAGATTTTTATTTTCGTTCATAATAACACCTCACCTTTCTATTCTACTCATGCTTTTCTCTTATCGTTTCCAGTTACCTTAAAGACAATAAGACTTAAAATTGCGGTGATGATGAACAGGATTACGGATACTGCACCAGCCATTCCGTAGTTCTTGCTGTACAGATGTTTATTTAAGAACATGATCAATGTCATGGTCGATCTCATTGGATCACCGGTACCATTGGTCAAAATCTGCGGTACATCGAATAACTGTAATCCACCGATCAGTGATGTGATCACAACATATACTAAAATCGGACGGAGCAGCGGTAATGTGATTTTGTAGAATACCTGTGTGGAAGTTGCGCCATCCACTTCTGCCGCTTCAAATAAAGAAGTATCGATACCCATCATACCTGCCATTAAAAGAATGGTCGTATTACCAAACCACATCAGGCAGTTCATAAGGGCGATCAGTCCTCTCGCACTTCCTGTGTTTGCCAAGAACTTATATGGCTCTGAAATAATTCCGATCTGCATTAAAATCGAGTTGATCGGTCCACCATCCGAGAACAGTGTAAAGAACAACATGGAAAATGCGGATGCCATGATCAGGTTTGGCAGATAGATCACGGTCTTGAAAAATCTGCTTCCTTTTAATTTCAAACGCACATCAGAAAACCATGCACCTAACAGTAATGACAAAATAATCTGTGGCACAAAACACATGATCCATAAAATCATGGTATTCTTTGCGTAAATCCAGATATCGCCCTGTGTAAACAGCGTTTTGTAGTTCTCCAGTCCCACAAAGTTAGGTCCGATCTGTGTCAGACCCGATAAATAATTTTCAAAAAAGCTGTTATAAATGGTATTAAACAGTGGTATAAGCTGGAATACAACATACACCAGAATAAAAGGAATCAGAAAAATGTAACCCCATTTGTTATATCTGACTGCTTTACTGCTTTTCTTCTTCATAACGCCTCTTGCCCCCTTCTTTTTATTTTTCACAGAGTTCACAGCATCCCTTCACGGACATCTTTTTGTGCAAATCTGCTGTCAGCTCTGCGCTTTACGCCGCTGACTGCTTTCTCTCCGTCCGGAGATAGGTATAAAGATAGCCGCACCCGCCGGTCTGGCAGGCGCGGCTTATTATTTTAGTATGTTAAGTCCGGATATTTCTCAACAACTGCTTTGTAGAATAAGTCAAGTGCATCATCAAGTGAAGCATTGCCTTCAAAGTAGTTCTTCATAGCGTTCTGGAACTCTTCGTTACATCCCTGATCGTATGCAGAAAGGTTGCTTAAATCAAGTTTTTCTACACTTGCACAGTACATAGACAATGGGTTCTGTCCGCCTAATACTTTACTCTGGTAGCTTGTATCTGCTGCCATTGCTTCCATAGCTGGTTTATTGTTAACGAAGTCATCATCTTTTACTACGATATCTTTCATGATCGTCTCGTCTGTTGTCATCTTTAAGATGATATCTTTTACAAGACTTGCGTTATCTGTACCTGTTGCTCCACAGATCCATGTACCGCCCCAATAGAATCCCTGAGGTCCTGGTGTAGCGCCCCATCCACCGTTGTAACCGATAGATCCTTCGGTGTCGGCTGCCATAGAGAAGTTCACGAACCATGCCGGTCCAAAGTAGCAGAATACTTTTCCTTCCGGATAGAAACCTTTCTTCCAGTCATCGCCCCAGAGTTCATATGTCTCTGTCTCGCCTGCATCATAAAGCTCTTTTGAATCAGATACCCATTTCATAATGTTATCATCAATATTGATCTTGCCATCTTCTACCCATTTAGAAGTAACGTTGTTAGAGTATACACGGTAAGTATCATTGACAGAAGATGTCATCTTGTATCCGGCAGCTTTCATTGTCTCTGCTGTATCATTGAAAGTATCCCAGTCTGAAACATATTTCTGAACTTCGTCAGGATCGTCTGTTCCAAGAACTTCTTTTGCTGCATCACGGTTATAGAATAATACGCCCGGGCAGCCCTGCCATGAAACACCTTTTAATACACCGTTAGAATCTGTAACGATATCTTTTGTATACTGATACTGGTTTGCAAGGTCTGCATCTGTAATTCCAAGATCTGCGATCGGCATTGTATAATCTGTATCGACATATTTCAGTGCGTAGTCAGCTTCTACTAAGAATAAGTCAATCTTGTCATCGGCTGCTGCTGATTCCTGTTTTAATAATGTTGCATCCAGATTGTTCTGATATGCGTTGTCATCACTTGGTGTGATGTTCCATTTTACGGTAACATCCCCAATCTTACCAGTTGTGGCATCCACTTCCTCATATCCAGGATAGTGATCTGTCAGACGGCTCTTAAACTCTTCATTCCAGCAATAAATGTTGAAAACTTTTCCCTCATCACCTGTTGTATCTGTCTCCGCTGCATCAGATCCAGATTCTGTTGCCGTTGCTGCTACACCTGAGTTGCTGTTGTCTGCGGATGTTGTGTCTGATGACCCACCACATCCTGCTACCATAGTTGCTACCATGGATACACATAATAATGCGCTAATGATTTTCTTTTTCATAGAAAACCCTCCTCCTTAATTTTTTGGCTTCCGCCTTGTTTACATTGTTATTTTTGTTCCGGAATCTTTCCTACCGATTGTCCCGGTATGAGGATTCCTTCTATAACGACTCTCTCTAAGAGAGTTGTTTTTGGTTTTTCAATGGAACCGATCAGCCGTTTTGCAGCCTCTCTGCCAATCTCTTCTGTGTCCTGCTTAATTGTGGTAAGCTTCGGATGCAAAAGCTGTGACATCCTTGTTCCGTCGTATCCTGCTACCGAAATGTCTTTTGGTATCCGAAGTCCCATCTCTATAATGACATTTCTTCCACCGATCAGTGCGGTGTCATCAGGATAAATGATACAGGTTGGCGGATTTTCCAGATTCAGAAGTTCCTTCGTCTGTTTTGCCGCTTCCTTTGTCTCCAGGTAACCTGCTGTACGGATGTACTCATCCGGGACTTCCAGCTTCAGTTCATCCATTGTCCGGTAAAAACTTGTCAACCGGTCTTTGGTAACTGCCGAACCATTCTGCTGTCCGTGGATGTAAGCGATCCTCCTGTGTCCCTGAGAATAAATATATCTGACCAGATCTTCCATGCCCTGAATGTTGTTCGAGCTGACCGCCGTGCAGTTGTGATGCAGGTAGTCAATGGTGACAACCGGTACTTCGCTATTCATCAGTTCCATGACACCAGGGTCGTTAAAATCCGCACACACAATTGCAACTCCTTCAAAATTCCGGTATTTGCAATGTTCCAGATAAGACATCTTCCGGTTTTCAAAACAGGTATTGATAAATGTAATGTCATAACCCTGCTTCTCCGCCTGAACTTTCAGACCATTTAATACTCCTGAAAAATATTCATGCTGTAAACCTCTTCCTGCTTCCTCTTCAAATAGAACTCCGAGGTTGTATGAATGGTTGGTCTTAAGTGATCTTGCTGCTGCATTCGGGAAATATCCTAATTGCTCTGCTACCGTCCGGATACGACTCTTTGTCTCTTCACTGATATCTTTTTGATCATTTAATGCCTTACTGACGGTGGCAGTTGATACTCCACACTTTTCGGCAATTGTTTTTAAAGATACCATTGAATCCTCCAGGTACTTCTTCCAGACTTTATTATGTATGACCTGTTGTCTAGTTACTTAAGTCTTTCGAAGTTTTTACTTAATCGTTTTCGCACTTTTAATATAGCTCTTATGCAAGTGGATTGCAATACTTTTTTGACATTTCGGCTAATTTTACATTTTTATTTCTGATTTTTTGTGCATTTTTTATGATTCTTTCTGTTTTTTAACAGTTTTTGCAGCAAAACCTTATACGTTTTCGTATTTCAAGCTTAATTATCCAGCTTAACCTTCTTTTGTTGCTTTCTTCTATATTAGGTTGTAATTTTTGTTAAAAGTGCTGTTTTTGCTTATTTCAAAGGATTTTTTGTTGATTTTTATAATTCTGCAAGATATAATTTTATATAAGGAATATTTACTTAATCGTTTTCGTTAAGTAATATGCAAAACAAGGAGGCCAAATCCTCTGCTCCTGTATGGACAGTCGCATTTTGCTTCGCAAAACAAGGAGGATT
>ERZ1032022.268-NODE-268-length-12966-cov-9.164976_pt1 | contig 12966 bp, 13 predicted proteins | sample MGYA00516699_ERZ1032022 | MGnify/ENA primary metagenome ERZ1032022 (study PRJEB33719, sample SAMN04261294) | wastewater metagenome | biome: rural village; feature: human; material: feces | host: Homo sapiens | place: El Salvador | collected 2013-01-07 ... | reverse complement strand
CATTTGAACCTGGATGTAGAAATAACTGGCACATCCATCATGCAAAAAGTGGAGGTGGACAGATTCTGGTATGTGTTGCCGGAAGAGGATATTATCAGGAAGAAGGTAAAGAAGCTATAGAAATGAAGCCAGGTGACTGCATCAATATTCCTACAGGTGTTAAGCACTGGCATGGTGCTGCACCGGATGAATGGTTTTCACATCTAGCAATAGAGGTTCCGGGTGAAAATGGTTCTAATGAATGGCTTGAACCGGTAAGTGATGAAGAATATGGGAAATTATGAACAATAATGACAATGGAATCTTCCCTGTCTATGGCGGAAAGATGTAAAATGATAAATCTAATTGATTATTCAGTACTATTTATAATAAATGGCAACTAATAAATTTGATAGTAACTTTAAAAAGAATCACCTTCCAGCTATAATAAAACAAAATAATAGCTGGAAGGTGATTTTTTATGGCGAAATATAAGAAAAAATTAGATGATGATATACGTTGCCCACTTGAATATGGACTGGCAATATTTGGTGGAAAATGGAAATCCCGTATAATATGTGTATTATCTGCAACCGAAAAACTTCGATACAGTGAACTTCGCAGAGAAATGTGTAATATTACGGATGCGGTACTTGCTGCAACATTAAAAGACCTGATAGAAGATGGAATTGTTGAAAGAAAATCTTATGACGAAATCCCGCCAAGGGTAGAGTATATGCTGACACAAAAAGGAAAATCTGTTGTACCCATTTTACAGAATATTTGTCAGTGGTCAGGTATTTTCTATAAAGATGATATTGAAAATGAAATGCTGCAATGTCAGAGATGTGACCATCACAGATAGGGAGAAACAAATTATGCTTATATATACAGAAGAAAAAAAGTTTACGAAAGAACAGGTTCAAAAGTTATTTCTATCGGTTCATTGGATATCCGGAAATTATCCAGATCGCCTGTATAAGGCTCTTATGAATTCCTCAACTGTACTCACCGTCTGGGATGACGAAAAACTTGTTGGTCTGACAAGAGTATTGGATGATACCGAGATGTTAGCACAGATACATTATGTACTTGTTCATCCTGATTATCAGGGAAAAGGGATTGCTGGAAAAATGCTTGCATACATAAAGGAAAAATATAAAAACTTTATGTACATAGAGGTAATGCCGGAAGATAAAAATAATGTGCCATTTTACACGAAACATGGTTTTTCTGTTATGGAAAATGGAGCAGCTATTCAAATTTGTAACTATAATAATCAGCAGTAATGAGGTTGAAACATGAAAAATGATGATGATTTGTTAGCTGATATGCCAGTATCGACTGCTTTTTTCAAGCTTGCAATTCCGGCTATAGCTGCACAACTTATTAATATATTATACAATTTGGTAGATAAGATGTTTATCGGACGCATTCCAAATGTTGGAAAGCAGGCACTGGCAGGTGTTGGAGTGACAGCACCTGTAATCTTGGCCGTTTCGGCTTTTGCTGCACTTGTAAGTATGGGTGGTGCACCGAAAGCATCTATCTTTATGGGGAAATGTGATAATGAGCAGGCAGAGAAAGTTATGGGAAGCTGTACATGGCTGCTGATTATCTTATCCATGGCACTGACTGCGATTATGCTCATTTTTGGTCGATCAATTATGTTATTATTCGGCGCAAGCCAGGATACCATTACATATGCCGTTGATTATATGAACATTTATTGCCTGGGTACTCTGTTTACACAGCTGACTCTTGGATTGAATGCGTTTATAACTGCACAGGGGAAAACATTGATCAGTATGTGCAATGTGGCTGTGGGAGCTATAACAAATATTATTCTTGACGCAGTGTTTATTAATGGATTCAGCATGGGAGTAAGGGGTGCTGCTCTGGCAACCGTTATTTCACAGGGAGTATCCGTATGTTTTGTTATCCGTTATCTTATAACAGGTAAGAGTAAATTACATTTACGTTTTAGAAATATTCGTTTTGATGGACCGCTTATTTGCTCTTGCGTTTTACTTGGTGCTTCACCGGCATTGATGCAATTGACGGAAAATATGGTTGCAATCAGCTTTAATACATCTTTGCAAAAATATGGTGGTGATATGGCTGTAGCATCCATGAGTATCCTTAACAGCATTATGCAATTTGTTATGTTGCTTTTGCCAGGGCTTGTACAGGGAGCACAACCCTTATTAAGTTATAATCTTGGAGCTCAGAATATTTCCAGAGTTAAGAAGACATTCCGTCTGTTGCTTATTTGCTGTGTCAGCGGTTCCTTTCTCATCTGGCTCATATGTATGACGGTTCCAACGGCTGTTAGTTCCATTTTCACCAGCGACAGTGCTTTAATAGCCTATACAAATAAAAGCATGAGGGTGTACCTTGCAATGCTTTTCATTTATGGTATACAGGTTGCGTGTCAGTATAGTTTTGTAGCATTGGATCAGGCACCAAAAGCAATCTTTCTTACAATCTGGCGTAAAATCATTATACTTATACCATTGATTTTTATTTTACCGCATTTAATTTCTCATTCAGTAATGGCAGTATATTTGGCTGAACCGATTGCAGACACGATTGCAGTGTGTACTACGGCGCCGATGTTTTATTTTTATTATCGTAAATTAAAAGGTTTCAGATGATAAGTCTGGAACTTTATTTTATATTAGGAAAGTCCTTATTTTGGAAGAGACTAAAAAATATGCCTCTCCAAAAAGAGGCATAGAAAATAGACGATTGTTAGAAAAGATAAAAGCCTTCTTCTCCAAAGTCGTCGTCATCATCAAATTCATGAAGAAAATAGTCCATGTCCAGAAGATCGCTGTCGCTCATATGTTTAATATCATGAGCTGTCATGCCTTCTGGAGGATTTTGAATGTACTGCAATCGAAATTTCTCTGCAAGTTCTTTTGTGTTTGTAGTATCCAACAGTAATACCTCCGTTTCTGATTTTTGTTAATCAGATTTTATCATGAATTGGACGGAGATAAAAGAAATTTACTGCGAACTGGTGAACGAATCCGATGTTTTTTCATTGCCTTTTCATATAAATCTTGCAGAGATACTGGATGATGATCGTAATAAATTTCAACAATCATCATTGTTTTACCACAATTAGGACATCTTAAAGGATCATATCCAAAAGAAGTTATAATGGAGCTGCGCCACTTATTGAAACTGAGGAGAAAGGGGTGAGCTTCTTTGGAAACGGCACGGAAAAGAAGGAAATCTTTTTCTCTGTGTCTTGCATAAATGCCATAATACCGAATCATTTTAAACTGAGTTTCAGGAATGTGTTGGATTAAACGTTCCATAAAATCCAACACAGGGAGTTTTTCGACGATGAGCTTATTGTCTTCATGACGATTGTAATGAAAAGTAACGGTATTTCCATCGTAAACATCAATTCGAGAAGTGGCAATGACAGGACGACCTAAATAGCGACCAATGTATTTGGAGACGATTTTAGGATCGCAAAGATTAGGCTTTGCATAAATATAAAAGCCGTTTTTGCAATGACTGTAAATAAAAGATTTAGTTTTTTTAAAAGAAGATCCTAATTTATTGTGGAGTTCATTTAAAAGTGCAGTACAAAAAGCATTACGAAGATAAGAATAATTAAAGTGAGTCACTTTACGCCAAAAGTTATCATTGTTGACACCACCTTCAGAGATAAGACAGTGAATATGTGAATTCCATTTAAGATTGCGTCCAAAAGTATGAAGAACGGAGATAAAGCCAGGAGTGAAGAGTTTGGATTTGTTCGATTTGTGGAACATATGGAGAATGACACTGCGAACAGAAGAAAACCGACAATTGAGTAAGGAACGATCCTGTAGAAAAAAAGAGCGGAGTTGTTCTGGAATTGTGAAAACACAATGGCGGTGAGTGCAGGAAAGGAGTTTGAAAGACATGGAGGTAGTGCGGTCAATGGAATACATGTTTCCACAAGTTGGGCAAAAGCGACTGTGGCAACGAAATGGAACAAATTTCCATTCATTGCAGTCAGGACAGTGATACATGGCACCGCCGTAGCTGGAATCACCACAGTGTATCATTTTATTAACATTATCAATAACGGCTTGACGAGGGTGTAGGATATAAAGCATTTCCTCGTAATGTTCTAAGAAAATTTTTTGTAATTTATTCATAAGACTATTATGAATGAAAAATAACTAAAAGAAAACCCCTAATCCCCTCAAGAATGAGGGGGCAGGGGAGTTGAAGTGTCGTAGACACTTTTTTATGAGACAATTCATGTGAAAATTGAACAAATTGCCACATGAACCTTGAATAAAATGGGGGGGGGTATGGTAAAATGTCTCTGAATATATGATAGAGAATTTTCTATCAATGACATATAAGATAGACGCAGATGATAGGATACACGAACTGCCATACGGCTGTGAGCCAAAAGCAGTTTAATCCACAGCTATAAGAGAGGAGGCATTTTATGAGAAAAAAGATAAGCCGGATAAAAAGAGGTCTGGCAGTAATGCTATCTGTCTGCATGGTATTCGGTGTGGCACCGATTCAGGCAGGAGCAGAGGAAAATGATTCAGAAATTGCAGTGCAGGCAAATGATAGTGCTGGAAAGACTGAACAACAATCCACGGAAGAGGAAGAGTGTAAGCATGAGGGTGTTGAAATAAATTTCAACAGCAACGGTTTCGGAAACTGCCCGAAATGCAATGCAGCCGTATATCAGCCTGCCACTGAAACAACTGACAAATACGACATTGACGATGACGGCACGAAAGAGACTGTTTACGAAATCAGCAATGCAGGTCAGCTGTACTGGTTTGCAGGACTTGTAAACGGTACTCTTGATGGAGTTGAACAAAACACATTAGCCAATGCAGTTCTGACAGCCAACATCACAGTAAATGAAAATCTTCTTGATTCCTTACAATACGATACAGAGGGCAACGTTTCCAACGGAAGTGATTTTATAACCTGGACACCGATTGCAGATTGGATGGGAAATCGTACAACACAGTATTCAGGAACGTTTGACGGAAATAATAAAACCGTAAGTGGTTTGTACTTTAATGGTGATTCAACATGTATTGGATTATTCGGAAGTTCAGAATCCGATGGCAACATAAAAAATGTTGGAGTCGTTGATTCCTATTTCAAAGGGAATGATCATGTGGGCGGTGTGTGCGGAAACAATGCTGGCACAATCACAAACTGTTATAATGCAGGGAATCTTACCGCTATTGAGTCATCTGCTACTGTAGGCGGTATATGTGGATATAATAATGGTGGCACAGTCACAAACTGTTATAACACAGGAACTGTTACCGCTACCGGCTCAGTAGCTTCTGTAGGTGGTGTGTGTGGCTGTAGTATTGCACCAATTTCAAACTGTTATAACATAGGAACTGTTACTGCTACTAGCTCATCTGCTGATATAAGCGGTATATGTGGATACAATTTTGGGCCAGTCAAAAATTGCTATTACCTCGCAGACACAGAAGACGAAAATGGCGGCAAAACCACCGCACAATTTGTAAGCGGTGAAGTTGCGTATCTCCTCTCACAAGGTTGTACAGTAGGTGAAGGTGAAGATGCCGTAACTTACAGTGGCTCTGTATGGGGACAGGCACTTGGCGGAAATGGTGATACATATCCTGTTCTGAAAAAGGCAGGGGATGTTGAGAATACAGTATATCGGAATGAAACCTATCAGGGTTGTGAAGGCAATAAGGGAGAACTGGTCTATTCGTATTCAAATACACAGGAAGCTCCGGTTTATGCTGAGCACATCGATGAAGATTTAGATGGCAAATGCGATATTTGTAAGCTGGATTTAAAAACATTTAAACAGCTTGGACTGCTGATTGCCAAAGTAAATAAGAATTTAAGTGACGGAAAGTACGCAGATGTGCAATACACAACGGCATCCATTGATAACTTACGAACGGCTCTTGTGGCTGCAGGCGCTGTTACAGAGGCTTCTTCTGATACAGATATTGCAACAGCCTTTGATAAGCTGCTTGCAGCATCTACAGTAGGTGCAGATGGACTTATCAAGGCAGACCACAATATTGTCATATCATTTGCGGATGAGGGTGCTCAAAGAGGCATAGCGTCGGGAAATGGCTGGTATGCAAATGGTGATACCGTTACCCTTAAAGTAACACCAAGTATGGGCTACATCTTCAGTAAATGGACCAAAGATACAGCAGGCAATACATCTGTAGGAACAGAGAGTACATATACCTTTACATTAGATGCTGACAGTCCGGATGCATATTATGCATGGCTTGACAAGGCAAAATATACAGTGACATGTAAAAGCGCAGAAGGTGGAACTGGTAAAGCGAGTGAAGAACAGTATGTATATGGACAGGAAGCAACAGTGACAGCAACAGCGAATGATAACTATGAATTTGTAGGCTGGAAGGATAGTTACGGAACAACGGTAAGTACGGATGCCACATACAGATTTACAGTGCTTGGTGATACTGCATTGACACCGGAATTTGTCAAGGTTAAGACAGAGGAAGGAAATGAGATTGCTTATGTAACTGTAAGCTTCTACCATCAGTCAGGAAAGCTTCTGGACAGTCAGAAGGTTGTTTCCGGCGAAGGAAAGATCACCACTACAGTAAATGCACCGACAAAGGTAGGCTTTGACTTCCTTGGATGGTCTGCAAAGGCAAGCGGTGCAACCGCAGAAGATGTGGTTGATTTTGAAACTGCAACCTTTAGCGAGAATATCAGTCTTTACCCAGTATTTAAGGCGCAGGATATTACTTATACATTAACAGTAGTAGGTTTACAGACAGAGCAAAAGGCTCCACAGTCTAGTGTTACGGTTACTGCGGATCCGATTGAAGGTAAACAGTTTGTTGGCTGGAAGGATGCAAATGGCAATATCGTAAGCTATGACAGCACATATACTTTCATCATCACCGGAGACACCACATTGGAGGCATGTTATGAGCAGGCAGACAGTGTGATAGTGAAAGAGCCGACGATAATCATAGCACAACCAACCTACGAGGATATTACCGGTGGATATAAGATGGCATTTTATTTCAACTATACGGTTCCGGAGGACTGTAAGTTGGTAGATATCGGTATTATCAGAAAGAAGGGGGATTATGCGGCAGATGGAATTACCCTTGAAACTGTTGGCGTGTCACAGTATTCCGTGTTATCTAAGTTGGGCCGCGAAGGACAGTTCTATTATACAAAATCAAATTATTATGGAACTGGACATACGGTTACGGGCTATATGATATATGAGAAGAATGGAATCAGATATACAGTGTATAGTGATTCAATATATGGTGTAAAGAATAACTAATTTAAGTGAAAGGAAGAAAAAAGAAATGAAAGAAGCTTATGAAGTAGCAGAAATGGAAATTATTGAATTTGAAACAGAAGATGTGATCACTTCCAGTGGTGATGAGATTGGTGGCGGTGGTGAAGGTTTCGGAGAATAAGAATACCATTATACAGGAGGCGGCGGTGTAAACCGCCGCTTTTTCCAAATGACAGAGAATATATTGGAATAATTCAAAACAGTTGTAGGCGTTTACAAATGGCAGTCATATAGAGGAGATTGATTGTGAAGATAAAAAACATGCTTTTAACAGCAGTATGCATTTGCTTTCTTTGCCTGCTTGGAAGTATGCAGGTATATGCGGCAGAATATTATGGAAATTTTCAATACGAAGATAATGGAGAAAACGTATCAATTTATGCGTATAATGGAAGCGACAAAGAGGTTACTATTCCTGCATATATCAATGGCAAGGAAGTAACAGAAATCAATGACTATGCATTTTTATTATGTAATTCGGTAGAGAAGATAATCGTGCCATCTACAGTTACAACAATTCATACAAATGCATTTTCCGGTGCTGGAAATCTCAAGAATGTGGTACTTGCTTCCTCAGATACCAAAATTGAGGATTCCAATGAGGATACAGACAAGAAAGATACAGATGAAAACGGAAATTTGAATCCGTCCGATGCCACAGACAATAAGAATGGCGATAATTCAGGAAATAAAGATGCCGGAAACGCTAATCCGTCCGGCACATCAAATAATCAGACTAAGGAACAGTCCGGAGCCAACAATAATCAGAGCAATTATAAAGTTACGGTTGATTCCTCTGTAGATACAGCCGCAGAGGAAAAGAAACTTGCCAAGCAGTACAAGAAAGAAAACAAGACAGATGACGGCGCTACAGCACAAAATGGTGGTACAGAAAAGCAGAGTGGTGGAACAGAGATTGCAGGAATTGACGAAGGCATAGATGCCGACGAAAATACCATCAGCTCAAATGCAGATACAGCCTCTGAAAAACCACAAAGTATTCCGGTGTGGGGAATTATATTGATAGTAGTTGTAGCAGCGATTGCAGTGTCAGGAACGGTTTTATTTATCCGGAAGAAAAGGAAACAGAAGTAGAATTATAATTTGAATGGAATCAGAGGTCGCATATGGAGAGCTTTACAATCCGTCTGGCAGGACAGTATTTTACCATCTGCCCTGTCTGTGATTATATCAGAGAATATTGCAAAGATTATATAGTGGCAGATGTTAAAAGGGGTGCAGTTACTGAGTCACCGGTTTATTTTACGATTACCACCACGCAGTCAGATATCGACTTTGAGCGTGAGAAATCCGCCAGAGAAGATACCAAAGAGGGCATTCCCATCAGGCATTTTTCCGATGCCTATCTGGAGACACTTGCGGTTTATCGCAAGATTGCAGACCACCTCTTATCCTGCGATACCCTGCTATTTCATGGCTCGGTGATTGCTGTAGATGGCGAAGGCTATCTTTTTACAGCCAAAAGCGGTACCGGCAAGTCCACCCATACACGCCTGTGGAGAGAGTATTTCGGGGAGCGTGCTGTCATGGTAAATGACGATAAGCCGCTTCTTCATATCACAGACTCCGGTGTGACAGCCTATGGCACACCATGGGATGGCAAGCACAGACTCAGCACAAATATCGCAGTACCACTAAAAGGTATCTGTATTCTGACGAGGGATGCGAAGAATCACATAGAACCGGTAGAGCCACATGCGGTATATCCGCTGATCGTCCAGCAGACGAACAGAAGCCTGTCGGCAGATGGAATGAAGCAGACACTTTCCCTCATAGACCGTATGCTTAATGTAGTGCCGGTCTACCGGCTTGGCTGCAACATGGATATCGAGGCGGCAAGGGTGGCTTATGAAGGAATGAACAGACTTAAGAAACAGGAGGAATCATAGATGAGATTAAAAGATACATTTATCACACACGACAGCGATGGAGAGCAGGTACTAATTGATGTAACCAGCTCATTTGCAGGACTTGTCAGAAGCAACAAGACAGCGGCTTTTATTGTGGAGTGCCTGAAAAAAGATACTACCGAAGAGCAGATAGTCGAGGTGATGTATGAGAAATACGATGCTCCGAAAGAGGTACTGCAAAAGGATGTGGAGTCGATTGTGGAGAAGCTGCGTGGAATCGGAGCGTTGGAGGAATGATGTGGGGCGAGCACAACTGGAAGAACTAAAAAAACATGGAATGTATTTAAGTGCACCCAAAGGGATAAGTATGAATCCAATGTTATACCAATCGGACAGCGTAGCTGAGATTCATGCAATCAAGCATCCTCCGGTTCGTTATGATGTGGTTATGTATATCAGAAATAATGAGCAGGGAGTTATTCATAGGGTATTATATAAAAAAGAGAATATGTATGTTATAAATGGTGATAATTGCTGGCAAAAGGAGTATGTTTATCCAGAACAAATTCGTGGTATAGTAACTCGATTTTACAGACACGGAAAGTGGCATTCCGTAGATGAAATTCCATACAGGTTATATTATCATATATGGGTAGATTTCTTTTTTATACGAAGACCGGTATTATATTTTCGGGATAAAATCAAAGGCTATTACAGAAGGAAGGTTCATGATGAAAAATAGTAGATCCGCCCTGCACTTTATCAACGAGGTCGCAGGCAAAAGCAGATTATATATCATATTCCTGCTGCTGGTGCAGATGGTACTTGGCATCAGCAGTGTTTTTTATGCCCTGCTCCTACGTGGACTGATTGATGGTGCAGTGGCACATGACAGCAAAAAAATGCTGACCTTCTGCGTCCTCTTTGCGGCGCTTGTGGCAGGGCAGATTGCACTCCGGGCAGTTCTTCGGTTCTTGGAAGAATACGCTAAGGCAACCTATGAGAATGCATTCAAAAGCAGGCTGTTTGCAGGGCTTCTTACACACAATTACGGAGCAGTCACCGCAACCCATTCAGGTGAGTGGATGAACCGTCTGACTTCGGATACCGTTGTTGTGTCAGAGGGACTTGCCACGATTGTGCCGGGCGTAGCCGGAATGGTAACGAAGATGGCAGGAGCACTTGTGGTAATCCTTATTATGGAACCGAGGTTTGCCTATATCCTTGTGCCTGGCGGAATACTTCTGGTGCTGCTTACTTATATTTTTAGAAAGCAGCTAAAGAAGCTGCACAAGCAGATGCAGGAAAAGGATGGATTTGTCCGTATCTTCTTGCAGGAGCATCTTGGCAGTCTGATGATCGTCAAAGCATTTGGCAAGGAAGCGGACAGTCTTACTGAGGCTGAAAGCTATATGAGTGAGCACAAGAAAGCCCGCATGCGTAAGAATCATTTCTCCAATGTTTGCAATATCGGCTTTGGAGCAGTTATGAACGGAGCCTATGTGCTTGGAGCTGTCTATGGTGCATTCGGTATCTACAATGGCACTATGACCTACGGAACATTCATGGCGATGCTTCAGCTTATCAGCCAGATACAGAATCCGTTTGCCAATATCACAGGCTATCTGCCGAAGTATTTCGCTATGCTTGCGAGTGCGGAGAGGCTGATGGAGATTGAGGCGTATGAAAAGGATGAAGTAAAATATATTCCGGATAACAGCACCTTCGGTTTGTCGCATGTGGATTTTACATACCTTCCGCCGGTCATTACCGAGGGAGATACGATCATGCCAATCGTATTAAAGGATTACAGCTTAGAGATACGAAAGGGCGAGTTTGTGGCATTTACAGGTCCGAGTGGCTGTGGCAAGAGTACTGTGTTAAAGCTTTTGATGGGACTGTATACAGTAGATGCCGGAGAGGTCTATGGGTGCAGGCGTAATATGTTTGCTTATGTGCCACAGGGAAATCAGCTTATGAGCGGAAGTATCCGGGATATCATTACATTTTCCGATAAAGACAAGAGCGGTGATGAATCAGGTATTTACAGAGCCTTACGGATTGCCTGTGCGGATGGTTTTATCGCAGAGCTGGAACAGGGCATAGATACACTTCTTGGCGAGCGGGGCTTGGGACTATCCGAGGGACAGATGCAGAGGCTTGCGATTGCAAGAGCTATTTATTCAGACAGACCGGTACTTCTTTTGGATGAAGCTACAAGTGCACTGGATGCCGGGACAGAAGAAGCAGTGCTTGAGAACCTTCGCAGTATGACAGATAAGACAGTGATTATTGTAACCCACCGTCCGGCAGCACTTAAGCTGTGTGACAGGCAGATTGAATTTGGAGAGAAAGATGGAAAAAACTAATACAGAATATATAAATCAGATTGCCTATGACATGATTTATCTGGCTTCATTTGGAATTAACAGTAAGTGTAAACCGGATGAAAAATGTCTGGAGCGTTATCGCACAAATGAGGAAAACAGAAAAGAGCTTTTTCGCATGAGTGCGAAGCATTTCATAGATGCACTTGTGGGAACAACCTTAAAGCAGGCGGGAGTTGTATTGCCGAAATACTGGGAAGAGCGCATGGTAAAGGCTGTCCGCAAGGTTCTTCTCTTTGATGCAGAGCGTAAGAAGCTGTGTGCATGGATGGACAGCGAGCATATCTGGTATCTGCCGTTAAAGGGAATTGTTTTAAAGGAGTATTATCCGTCAGTCGGAATGCGGCAGATGTCGGACAATGATATTTTATTTGATGCAGATGCATGGGAGCGTGTGGAGAAGCATATGCTTTCCGAAGGCTATGAGGCAGAGTCTGTAGGCAAGGGAAACCATGATGTCTACCAAAAGGCACCGGTCTATAACTTTGAGATGCACCGCTCACTCTATGGCAGGGGACATGATGAAAGATGGGTGGAGTATTACAGCGATATAAAGAATCGTCTGCTTTCTGACAAGCCGGAGGGCAGCTGCGGATATCATATGAGTGATGAGGATTTTTATATTTACATCACAAGTCATGCCTATAAGCATTACATCGGAAGTGGAACAGGTATTCGTACCTTGTTGGATTTCTATGCATATCTTAAAGCAAAGGAAGAATCACTTGATTTTGACTATATCAACGCAGAGTGCAGAAAGCTTGGAATCAACGATTTTGAGAAACGCAACCGCAGACTCTGCTGGAAAGTGTTTTCATCACAGCAGATATATGACAAAGTTGCTTTCGAACAATCTCTGTCAGCTGATGAGATGGAGATGCTAAAGTATTACCTTTCTTCCGGTGTGTATGGAACCTTTGATCGGATGGTCGCAAACCGCATTGAGAAGCAGACAAAAGCAGATGGAAAGAAGAAGCTGTCAAAGCTTAGTTATTATCGGCATAGAATATTTCCGGGAATGGAGCTGTATGAGAATTATCCGTTATTGGTAAAGCACAGATTCCTGATACCGGCATATTGGTTTTACCGGATTGTGCGTATGCTCTTTAGTAAAAAGCGTAGAGATTATATGCTGCGTGAAGTAAAGGCAGTTAAGAAGGCGACTGCACAGGAATCTTTTAATGAGCAGAGCAATTGTTAAGCTGTTAATCTTCTACATGGAATACATCTTCCACAAGCATATTAAAGTATTTTGATATCCGCAGCATAAACTCGGCAGATGGGGTGCTGTCCCCACGCTCTATCCTGCCGACAGTTTTAGTGCTGTATCCGATAGCAGCGGCAAGGTCATCCTGGTAAATGCCACGCTGCTCCC
>ERZ1032022.259-NODE-259-length-13074-cov-13.424610_pt1 | contig 13074 bp, 32 predicted proteins | sample MGYA00516699_ERZ1032022 | MGnify/ENA primary metagenome ERZ1032022 (study PRJEB33719, sample SAMN04261294) | wastewater metagenome | biome: rural village; feature: human; material: feces | host: Homo sapiens | place: El Salvador | collected 2013-01-07 ... | reverse complement strand
TGGAAAAAGACACTCTTATCAAAAGGAACTGATGACGTACTAGCTAATCTGTTAAGATTTCAGGACGATATCGAAGCGGAAGCATACGCCAATGGATACATACCTCAAAATAGAGGTACAGACGTTCGTGAATGGTCTAACCTGTTAACAGAATATTTGTTATAATACCACTGAAAGGAACAATACTCATGATTTACTTACTACTTATTCCCCTTGTGCTTCTCTTTCTGTTATTTGTAAACATTAGCATCGTACTCAAAATTATAGCGGGATTCTTTGGAATAATCTTTCTAATTGCAATCATTTGCCCTATCATTGATCACCAAAGTTTAAAATAACCTCAGGAATACTCCTGAGGCTTTTTTATTTGCGCTCGTTAAAAAAGATAATATTTAGCTCCCGCAACCATTGATACATGATTTTATAAGTTCTCCCTTTACTATAATGTAGATATTTGTTGCCTGCTCCTTCTACATTCATATATTTCAAGACCAGAGACTCTTTGACAGCTCTTACTACATTCGTATCACTCGCTTTTAGATGCTTTTCAATGGCACTAAGCCACGTCTGATAGATTTTAAGTAAACTATCTTGTTCTTCCAATTCAAGCCGTTTTAGGGCTTCTGGTGTGCTTCTCTTATTGGTCTTAAAACCGCTATTAATATCACTATCTTGACATGGGTAGAAAAGTTCCTGCTTGCGGTCTATAATCATCTGTTCCAAACAGGAATTTTTAGGATTGATATGACTACGTTTGAAATATCTTTTTAACCAGAGGATTTCTGTACTGAATTCAATTGTTAAACTGCTTCTTTTTCCCAATATCTTCCCTTTCCAATGTAATATATCTTATAAACTATTTCTTTCATGCAATACGTCTAAACCACCATATTTTAATAGGCTTTAACTATATTTCTTAAAATAGCAATGCAATATCATTTCAATATATTGCATTTATAAGATTTAAAAAATAATTAGAGCCCAAAGCTCTCCATTTCCTGATTGATTTTCTCTTGATTTATCCCGATATACCTTAATGTTATGTCAGGAGATGAATGGTTAAACATTTCCATCAACATGGCAACGTCATGCCCATTGTGTTGGTACATAAAATAACCAAAGGTCTTTCTCATGCTATGGGTCCCAATATGATGAATACCACACGACTTAGCAGCCTTATTCAGGATTTTCCACGCCTGAGTTACACTAATAGGTTGTTTCTGACCTTCCTTCCCTGGTATCTTACAACGCTTGCGACTTTCAAAAAGATAATCATAAGGTTTTAATCCTTTTAAAGATATATACTTATTTATCTCTTTCCTAAGAGTTCTATTGATTGGGAACAATCTTTGTTTTCCTGTTTTCTTTTCGATGACCTCTATATAGTCGTCTTGTACGTCTCTGACTTTTAAGGGCAATATATCACTTACCCTCAAACCTGAATTAAGCCCAAAGACCAAAAGAAGGAAATTCCTAGGATTCCAATCCATTAGATAATCTTTCAACATTTCTATTTGGTCCTTATCTCTTATAGGCTGTACATATTTCACATAACACCACCTCCATAATAAAAAAAGACAAGCGCTTTCGCTCTTGTCTTTATATATATACTTTTTAGGGTGACGGTTAAATACTTTTTTTCGTCATCTTAAATTAGACCTTTCAATTTTGCATATCTATCAAGCATCTTATTCTTACGTCTTCTTAAAGTAGGCTCACTCATATGCATTATTTCCTCAATTTCAGCCCACTTACGCCCCTTATTCCAACGATGGTAAGCTATTTCATGCTCTTCCTTATCAAAGGTCATAAACAGCCTAGCAATTGTCTGTTTACGGATTCCAAGATTATAGAGAACCAAATCACTTTCCTTATCACTACCAACTTTTTCAATCATATAATTATCAAGGTCGAATATATTCTTGATTGATAACTCCATTTGTCTAACAGCAATTTTCCTATCTATATTTTGGTATTCCATCAATTCAGCATCAAGAGCTAATCTCATAGCATTACGGATTTTGTTTGACATGTATCCTCCTAATTTCTAGCCAACCATTTACGACCCATCTTTTTAATTTTAGCCTGGTGCCTCATTTGCTTCCAAGTCATTTCACCCAAAGCCTTAGATAATTTCTTATTTCTTTCTACAGCTTTATCATATTTTGCCTCTAAAGCCTCGATTTCACTATAACTTCTATGAGCCTCATCATACCAGAAATTATATTCATCAAGTATCTCATCTATCGACTCTTTAAGCATATCCAATTTTTCATAAGCACTCCTGTTTAAAATGGCAAGTCACTATCTGAAATGTCCATAGGCTCAGAATTGCTAAAAGGTGACTGAGTATCATCTTTTGACTGAGCACCATTCCCACGACTTTCCAAAACTTGGAAACTATCAGCAACAACCTCAGTCACATACACACGCTGATCTTGCTGATTCTCATAATTACGGGTTTGAATGCGTCCTGTAATTCCCACAAGCATACCTTTCTGAGTCCAATCTGAGAAATTCTCAGCTTGCTTACGCCACATGATGCAATTAATGAAATCTGCATCACGTTCCCCATTTTGATTCTTGAAATTACGGTTAACAGCAAGCGTGAAACTTGCTACTGCCTGATTAGATGACGTATATTTCAAATCAGCATTTCTAACCAAGCGCCCAACTAAAACAACATTATTAATCATTATTTACCTCTTTATATGTTTCCTCAAAAATATCTTTCTCACAAACATAGCCATTCACCAGTTTGATTCTTAATGAGATAATCACCATCTGAGAAACGCATTTCCCCCTCAAGCGTATCAATTGAATGTCTTATAGGCCCATAGCAAAAAACGATTCTTTGCAAAAAAGCAAACTCTTTAGTCTCTTCGCGATTGTCCTCAGTAACCTGAATCGCTTCAACAGGCGTTGTTTTAATGTATCTTTTAATCATTATAGTAACCTCTTTCTAAATCTTTCAAAGGCGTCATAGTCTACACGTGCTTTGTCATCGTTCGTTAAATATAATTCATATTTTCCACGCGTTTCAATAGGTATTGCAAAGACTACGTGATTTTTATTGATATATACACCTTGTTTTGTTAGTTCATCATAAACATATATCATTCATCCACCTCTTTCGCAAATTGCCACGCCCACTCAAAATCTTTTTTAATTTCTGCCTCAGTCAGTTTATATTGCTTTTCATCTTTCCAACTGTCTGTAAAAACAGCAAATATAGCAACCTTACCATCATTGTATGACCCAAGCGCTAAGCTTACATCTGCTCTATTAGGATTTGGTATTTCGACTGTATACAGCTTTTCTTTCTCGACTTCATAGCCGTATAATTTCATTTTTACAAGCGTTTCAATCGCTTTATTATCTGCGTTATCAATCCACTTCTTTACTACCTCATGCTTACCCTGTGAATAGAAATACTTATAAAAACCATTTATGTTGAAATCAAAATAACCTTTATGCTCTTCATACCAATCAGCCACAAATTGTGGCACTACAGGTTTTTCTAGCTCTTCGACCAACAACAGTGCAAAATTTAGGCCAGCTTTTTCGCCTCTTTGATAATTATCTAGAATGTCTTCTGGAATCGCCGCTTTAAGTTTTTTAATCACTTCTTGTTTATTCATTCTTCTACCTCCGTCACAGTATATTCACCTAAATTATTAAAACCATATTCTGCTAGTTCGTCTCTAGTAAAGATCGTCTTCATAGAGCCGTCTTCCTGATGAATGCCAAGATAGAACCCGTTTGACTTAAGCGCCACTTTGTATTTCCTGCATTCATAACCATACAGTCTCATCTTAACAAGCGTTTCGATTGGTTTGTTTACAGAGGATTTAAACCACCAGTACAATTCGTCGCTTAGTTGGCTTTCGTCTTCATAAAATTGTGCGCAAAGTTCATACACCCCACCTTCAAGATCATCTTTGATAGACTCGTAGAAGTCTGCTACGTATCTTGGCACTGCAGGTCTTTTTGGTTCATCTAGTTGCTCGGCAAAATAAATAGCGTAATTAATGGCAAGATTATAGAATTTATTAAAGTCGGCGTCATCAATTTCTGATGGTGCTGTTAATCGTTTTTTCAGTTTGTCAATTAATTCTTGTTTATTCATATATTCCCTCCGTTTCCTGTAAGTATTCACCTTCTGTGATATACCCTTGTGATTCTAATAGCTTTATCTTGTACTCAAACAAGCCTTTAAACACTTCGCTACCAGAGCTCGTCTTTCTTGTTAAACTCTTCCCGCAGCGCATGCAAATTCGTGTTTTGTATGTGTTGATCATATAAATCGATATCGAATCTTGCGGTGTAGTATACCACAAATATGTCTTATACCTATGATCACAGAACAGTCGTTTTAATTTATTCATCATTTTCACCTCTCAAAGCGTTAACGTGATATTGCCACTCTTTTGGCTCATCTTGCATTGTGTAACCAAGAGCATTTAGACGTTTTTCTGTTTCCCCTAATTCTTTCTCTAACATTGCCACCACCACGTTTACAATTTTGTCGTTTAACAAAATTCTATCGCCCAAAATTTCTAATTTTACAAACGATGGGCAAACATGGCATTGCTGGATGATGTACTGTATACGCCAATATTTATCAGCAAGGTCTGATATTTCTTTAAATTTCCCTTGATCAATTGGTTCACAAATCCTTGTTTCAATTGTCATCTTCCTCTAAAACCTCAAATCCTAAGACATCACTAGAGTCTACCCGAGCACTGCCTAAACGAAGTTCTTCATTGTTATACCATTGAGTTACAAGATTCAAATATTCCTTGTAACTTGTTACAACAGTCACCTCTCCGTCTTTCATAAAAAACTTAACTTCCATTACCATCTACACACCTCGCAATCTTTGTGTTATAATAGATATATCGTTCATATAATTCATGCAAGGTTTTTCCCAGCCTTGCTTTTTTTGTACACTTTACACAATAAAAGCAGTCAGGCGCACGAACTGCAAAAAAACATTTATTATGACAACGCCTTGTATAATCACAACTCGCCGATTAGTTGCTTTAGAATAACCTCATTAGTAGAAAAGTAGTTCCTCATTTCTAATTTTTTATTTCGGCTTTTTTACAGCTAGCCACCCGACAAGCTAACCGTGATAATTTTTGTAAGTGTGTAAGAAGGAGTGCTTTAACCACCTCCAGAATATAAAAACCTTTTTTTCGGGTTACGCTTGCCTAAGGATTTGAACCTTAGCTAAACCATTGCAAGCAAATGAATAGTACACCTCTATTCACTATGGAAAATATCTATTGAGTGACATGTTTGAAGTTTTTCCTACTTTCTAATATTAATTTGGTGTATAACCACAAGCGGATTCGCACCGCTTAAAACGCCTAGCGTGGCTACCTTCTGCGGAATACGACAGTCCCATTCAGTCGTAGTGTTTCCGAGAAATCTTCTGGATTTTTGCAGGTAAATGATAAAACTCTGCGTGTTTTACAACAAGAGTGTTCTGGAATGAATGAAGGAAAACACTCTTGAGGAATGAGCCGCCTTTTCAGGCAATTAAAAAATCAAAGGAGTCCTAAGCTGACGACTAGGAAACAGCTATCATAGGAACCTACTTTCTTTTTTTATTTTTTAGTTCCTAGTCTATACCCACGCAATGAATCGAACATTGCTAGATACCATCGTGGGTGATTAGTCTTTTAATACTCAATCGCTTCTTTAATATGATTCCCATAGCTGTCATTTGCAATATAATGGTCAAAGCCTTGTAAAATACATTTTTGACAAGCATTTGCTAAAAGTTTTGTCGTGATTGGTCCTTCTCTATAAATAGTGTCCTGACCAAGTTTTGTTTTATCTTTATTGTAATATGTAATTTTAATCATTAAATCACTCCTATATCACGAACGCTGATTCGAACATTGCTAGATACCATTGCGGGTGATTAAAGCTTATAAAGCACCATAGCACTATAACCACTAGTACCCATACTAGTTGTATTTGCAACAACAGAAACATTAATAATCTCATATTCCTCTGCAAGCTCATTTATAGCATCCTCTAATCTACGCATACTCCTTGCGCTAAAACTTTCTACTTTGTTCATAGCTCATTCGCCTTTAATCTTCTAGGCAAATTTCAACCATACCATCATAAATAGTAATTGTATCAATATAGTGTGAAAGTATATCTGAGATATCATCTACACCATACTCAAACATTTCATTGTTATCATCAAATATGTAGATTGGGTCGTTATTATCCATGATAATCAAATCAATAATGTCTCTTAATTCAACCATTTTATTCTCCTTTACTAATCACAACTTTATCAACGTTTTCATCTTCAAGAAAATGTACTATTATATCTCTCATAACATTAGGATCAGCAATCAGATAGTTATGGTCTTCTTTAGTTATTTTGTAAACTGTAACTTTACTCATTTCAAACTCATTCCCAATGACTTCAATCTTATTAGTATTAATATCACTGATGAGATATTCAGCTAATCCATTAACTACGTAGAAAGCGCCTAACTCGTAAGTGACAACACCATCTTCGAGCGTGACATAGCTGAACCCATCTGTTAGTGTGAACTTCACGATGTCTCCCTCATAAATCTCTCTGCCATTTTCATCTTTAAGTCCTGTTGACTGCATAAGCTCAATTTCATCAAAATCTCTTTCGCACAAAAGACCATTAATTTCCTCGATCATCACAGGAAACATCTTCTTGCTTATTTTATCCCACGCTCTAAATTTTGGTGTCATCTTCCACCTCAATTTCCATTAGTTCAATAGATAAGATTTCATCCGATTTCATCACACAATTAGCTATTTTAAAATCTCTCTTGTGTTCCCAATGCCATTTAAAGATTTCATAAATAGCAGGAGGGACATCAAAAAATAGCTCTTCATCTTGGGTAATAACTTTAATTTTCAGTCTCATTTTCAGACTCTTCCTCTTCAATAAGCCATTCTAAATAGTCTTTTGCTTTCTTAAGGTCTTCTACTCCACCTTTGTTTTTAAAACGTAGTACATACTTCACAAGGTTCGACCAGTAGAAACCCTTAACCCATTCTGGACTAGGCGCAAAGTCTTTTAATACATCTTTAACTTGTTGTCCTGACAAACCTACATAGCGTTGCGGATTCTCTTCCATCTAGTACACCTTCTATTTCTTAATCACAATGTTATTGCCAATATATACATCACCATATTGTTCAGTAACGTAAAGCAAACCATCTTTAACCTTATATGATTTTACTTCAACTTTTTTGTAGGACGTATATTTTTCTTGGCCAAAATATGGTTTTGAAGCTCTTGGTACATACGCATACAAATGATACTCAGTAGAATTAGTTTTAGCTTCTACTTTTCGAGAACCTCCAACCACCCCAATAGTTAACACGACTGCCCCAATAAGAGCAATAGTTACTTTCTTCATTTTTCCCCCTTCACAGCCTCATAAAATTCTTTAATCAATTTTGTGTACTTACGTGCTGTTAAATATTCCTTAAATTTCAGCACCACTAAAATACACCACAATAAAATCAACGCTCCATTCAAGAAATACTCAACTAATAAAAATGTATCCATTATTTCCTCCTCTAAATACCACAGCGATAAATCGCTTTGAACAAATATTCTTTATTCGAATGTTCTCTTTTTTGAACTTTTTTAGTCTTTGACAGCTGATAAGCACGGTCAATATCATCTGGATTATATTTTTTTACAATATAATCACCTTTCCTGATACGATAGGCTAAAGCACCAATATTATCGAGCCCCAGCTCTCTAGCACAACCTATTTTGCTTCCTGTAAATACCCATTCACCCTCAGCGTTAAAGAACACGTACTGAGGCTCTTGAGGGTTACTCACAATTTCTGTACGAAGAAACGCTCTTGTAATAACCCCTTCTCTTACTTTCTTATCAAAGAAATGTCTTGAAAGACCAAATGCTTCCCGAGCATCCTTTACCAAACCAATGAATGACTTCCCCGTCTCAGAATTATAAAACTTATAAACCTTAACAATTCCCACCTAATCACCTTCTCTCTCGTATTGCATAACCTCAGCATGTAGATGAAGCACATCCTGAACATACTTTTGACGTTCTAAAGCATCTGCTTTCGTGTCGTAAATTTCATTTTTACATTCCTTACGCTCCCAACGTGGGATATTAATCGTTACCAGCCAGCTCATCAGCAATCCTCAATCTCTGTAAACATTTCAATATCATCATCTAACTGTTTAACACCAATGATTTTAATTTTTTTATCTGTATGAGCTTTTAAAAACTTAACTAAAATGCTCTCGTTATAATCCTGATAACGTAAATTCTTACCGTAACCTACCAAGGATAGAGCACTCCCTAAAGCAGTACCTAAGTTGTAATGCTCATCCGTTTCAATTTCACCAACTCTTACTTTAAATCTCAAAATTCAATCCTTCCTCCAATTTCTGCCCAATTTTGCCACTCAATAATTTTTAAAACAAAACTATCAAATGGTAAAAGAAGCATCTGTTGTTTAACTACAGGGTCAAGCTCCCAGTAGCACGTTTCAAAATCACTAATCAGCTTCTTCTTATCCTGCAATTCTTTATCAATCATCGCTTACTGATACTTCCTTTCGGATAAACTAAAACCTGTTTATTCTTAGTTGAACCTTTAAAAATTCGGTCAACTAAAGCACTATCATATATCTTCAGCAACTCATCACGACTAAAATTAGTGTTAATAACTGTAGTCTTGCGAGCATCCAGAATATTAAACAAAACACTTTGCACCCAGTCACTTGCTGGCTTGATAGTGTTAGCCATCGAGCTCTCTTTACCAAGGTCATCCAAAAACAAAAAGTTAACCTTTGTTAAAAAATCAATGGCATAATCTTCAGTAAACTTCCCACCACCATTAAAAGATGACTTGATTTTTGAAAACATACGAGCAACAGGCATAAAAACAACCGTTACAGGCTTGTTATCAATCCTGATTTTCTTGAAGACTTCATTAAGCCCATCAGCCATAGCCAACGTCAAGAAGCTCTTCCCTACACCAGGAGGACCAATTAACACACTATTACCCGAACCACCTTGATAGTAGTCTCTACACATTCTTCTAGCAAAATTTAAAGCCCTCGTGTCAAAGTCGGTTTCAGCTTTGAATGTTTTAAAACTAGCCCCTCTTAAATCATCAGAAATAATGCTGTCTTTTTGGAAAACTTGATAGCCTCTTGCAATATCAGAATTAATAAGCCCACGTTGTATACCTTCTTCTTCCTTCTTCTTAATAGCTAGCTTTTGACACTCTGGACAAAATTCCTGAGTAACCATACCATCAAGAGAAGGTCTTGCAATACGCCAAAGCTTAACACCGTGTAAATCACAAAGTTCTTCTACTTCTTGCTTGGTCAAAAATTCAACATACTTACTAGCCATATCATCAACTTTCTGCATCAATTCCAATCCTCCATACCAGCAAACTTATCAGCATTCGGGTCAGAAAAAGCAAATTTATCTTTTGCTATTGGAGTTGGGGTATTTAAATAGCTATCAAATTTTGTCCCAAACAACGTCTCAGGTCTTAAGTATTTTGACATGCTTTCATCGTTTAACCACTCAGCTGATTTAATATCAATCACCTTTTTAAAATCCTCAAGTGTATATCCTTCTTTAAACCTTGCGTTTACAGAACTCATATTTTTATCTACATACTTAAAATTCCTATTAGTTACTTGGTTCAAGTATGCAATCGGGATTCTCTTTTCGTAATTGTCAGGATTTCCTTTTTTTATAAGCTCAATTGACTTTTCATTTAACCAAGAAGGAAAGATGTACATTTGCGATTCTTCGCAATATCTCTCTTGTTCTCTCTCTCTTTCTTGTTCTCTCTCTAACTCTATCTCTGGTGTACATTTGTTGTACATTTGTACACCAGCGTTTTCATTGTGCATCAACAGCTTTTCAGATTCTATCTTTTGTCGATATTTCCTAATACGGTCAGCTTCTGAACTGCTTTGACCAATGAAATTCTGGATATCTAGCATATAAATAGCACCATTATCCAAAATCTCAATTAAATCCATTTGTTGAAAAATTGAGATTGCTTTTTCAACTACTGCTACAGGATGTCTAGTGATGGTAGCTAACATTCCAGAATTGAATGGTATCCTGTCGTTAAACATTAAACGACCATCATTCTTTAGACTTCTAAGATAGAGTTTTAAAAGAATATTACTGTAAAGATAACCATCAGGTAGGCTTTCAAGAACTACAATTTCATCACGGTCATAAAAGTTCTCTTTTAGCTTTAAATAGTAGTATTTCTTATTATCTGCCACTAAAGCCCTCCTATTCTTCCTCAAAACGATTACTAATAGCCTGAGCTTGTGCCCACATCTCACTATTCTTCTTTACACGTTTCATAAACACTAAGTCCTCATATTCTTTACTACGATAGTACTCAATGGTTTCTTCTCTATGTCTAAGCAAAGTTAAAGTGAACACCTCTGAAAGAACCAAAAAACTGAAGCCAATAATAAGATATGTCATGTTATACTCCCTTTCTTAAAACTCTCTGCACGTCTGCTAAATCATAAAGATACTTACTGTTGACACTTGCCCCTGTTCGCTGACATCTAAATTTCCCTTGGTCACGCAAGCGTTCAAGCTCTTTACGACTACGCCCAGTTTTTTCAACTAGAATCTTAATCCCAACCCACTTACTTTCATTTTTGAGTTCTTCTTTTACGATGGTGAGAGCCTCACGATTAAGCTCTACTAATTCTGCTAACAATTTATCCCTAAAATCTTTATCAAATTCATTTAAGACTTCAATTGCCATAGCTTTTTAATCCCTTTCGTGTTATAATTAATTGAGTTTATTTGGTGAGTCACTGACTGTTCAGTGACTTTTTTTATTTTCCTAGACTAGCAGGTAAAGCTGTAGCAAGCTTGATAATGATTTAAGAGTTCAGCCAATGTTTAAGTTTATTTAAGAGATACCAATGAAAAGATATCACTTGCTACAGCCATAGCTACTAGCCTAGGTAGATATTAAAGCAGACTAGCAGATAGAACGCTAGCAGGGACTTAGGGTATAAAAACTAAAGAGGAGTTAATCAGTGCGTATTTTTTAAATTTGGTATTCTTGCCCTGCTAACGTTTTATCTACTAGCCTGCATTGTTTTTATTAATAAATTTGTGAATTTAGTTGTTGAATTTTCATTCGTGTATTAGTGCTTGGTTCCCAAGTTGACCAATAAGCGAATGCTTCATCTTCAAACTTTTTAGGAAGCATGTCGTAACGACCAATTTTAAAATACTCTTTAAAATCTTTACCCGCTTCCCAAAATACTTTACAAGAAAAATCTTTATTCAAGTAAGCTCCCGCTGTTGTACCACCGAGCAAGGCGACAACTCTTTGCTTACGTTTTTTTCAAGACTTGCTAAGTGACTTGGATGGATTGGTTGTTCTTCTTTCAAGTAATCAATGTCACGTTTCATACTTGCCTGTTCTAACTTAATCTTTTTCTGATTTTGGAAAAGATTGATGAAAGCATCTTTCACTAAGATTCTTGTTGATATAAACACCTTGACGGCGAATAGTTGGAAGAACTTCGCTTGTTACCCAACGTTTAAACTCTTTCGCTTGTGGAAGCTTACTAGAAAGGATAAGTGAGCAAAGACCAGACTCATTAATGACTGCCAAATTTTGCTTTCCACCAAGGGTGTCGCATCTTGCGACTCCCTTATCTTCTTCATCAACATGCTTATTTAAAGCATCTCGTTGATTAGAGTAACCTAAGATAGTTGCTACATCTTTACCTACAAAGTAAGGTTCACCATCGATTGTCATCGTACGGACTTCATATCCGTGAAATTCAAAAATATCGTTCATAAAATTACCTTTCTAATTTGATATAATAGCTATATGAAAAATAAAGATTCCATACAAGTATTAATCAGCGTTTTAAATTATTTTTTGATTATTATATTCTTATTATTTGCTACAAGCGTTATAGTAATGATTATCCAGTTAGTCCAACTACTAGATTTAAATTGGATAAACAATAGCTACTTTGCTAAAATAACCATATTTAACTGGAGTAGATTTTTGGGACAATTCATACTTCTGCAAGTTATTTTTATCCTTTTATATATGGTATTAGCTTATCTTCCATTTATATTTTGGGAACACGTACCATCATTAGTAAAAAGAAATTTAAAGTCGATTACAGTTTTATACTTTGCTACAACACTTACATTGACTTTATCAATAACAATGTCTGAAGCTGCTTTTGTAATTACAACTTCAATTGTTGCTTTTATCGCCCTTATCCATCCTGCTTTTGCCCGACTTGTTGACAAGCTTCAATAAACTATCAATAACTACTTTAGGTATGATATACGCATAGAAAATTATCAAAAAAATCGCAATAATTGCTAATAAGATTTCTGTGCCACCTTTCTAATCACCCCAAGAGCTAGAATTGTTTCCCAAACATCTAATCCCTCAAGACTATCAATCACCACTTGATTTAGCTGGTGATTTTTCTTTTGCCAGTTCAGGATGAGTTTATTTTTCATCTGATTCTTTAAATTCTTCCCACGGTTCACGAATGCTCAAAAGATTAGAAACACGTAGTTTTAAATCAACACTTCCTTTACCAGTTTTGAGCAATCCTGTAATTGTAGCTGGACTTCTTAAACCAACAGCTTGTGTCAAATCAGCTTTTGACCAATTCTTTTCTTTTAAACGCTGTTCAACTAATGAAATCCAATATTCAAGTTGAGTCATTTTTTCTCCTTTCTGAATATTAAAACGAATTTTTTTGTGAATTTTTCAACTTTAGTATTGACTAATTACAAACTTTAGTCTAAAATCAGTGTATAAGAAAAACATTAACAAAACGCTTGATATTACTAATTTCAAAAGTCGCCAAACTTATTTTTTAGTTTTATATTCGCTTTTTGTTTTACTTATTTATTCGCTTTACAAATTATATTCTATACTAAAGTTTGTATTATGTCAATAATTTTTACAATCTTTTTTGTAGATTTTTTTCGTAACTGCGTAGG
>ERZ1032022.258-NODE-258-length-13075-cov-5.643241_pt1 | contig 13075 bp, 13 predicted proteins | sample MGYA00516699_ERZ1032022 | MGnify/ENA primary metagenome ERZ1032022 (study PRJEB33719, sample SAMN04261294) | wastewater metagenome | biome: rural village; feature: human; material: feces | host: Homo sapiens | place: El Salvador | collected 2013-01-07 ... | reverse complement strand
ATCATCATATAAGAAAAAAACAGAGTAATAAAAAAGAGAAAATTATGAAAAAAAAGGGAACAAAAATCATTGTAAATTTTCTGATTCGTGGAATTATTGGGTTCGCGATCATATTTTTTGTAAACGAATTTCTTGACGGACAGGGAATTCCTGCCTGTGTCGGGATGAATCCGATCACTTTTTTGACATCCGGATCCTTTGGATTTCCTGGGGTTGCTCTACTTTACGGTATAACTTTTTATCAAATTATGTAAACATTGCACAAAGATTGAAAACTTTTAAAAAGGGCATAGACAAATACAAATCATCCAGTATATAATCAGCCTACAAGTTACGAAGTAGCTTGCATCTGATTTGTAGTTCTAATTGTTAGATTCAAAAAATTCAAGAAGTATTCAATGCCGTATCGGCAAACGTTTCAGATTTTGTGTAAACGTGTTGAAGGAGGGATAGTATGTGGTAAGCAGAAATCTGGTGATTTGTGACCAGGAAGTGAGATACGCTGCGGCCCTTGCGGAAGTTTTTATGAAAGCGAAGGAGCTGGCACTTGGCGTACAGGTATGTAACAGTGTTGAGCAGACCGTAAAACTGCAGGAGGAATCACCGGTTGATATCCTGTTGATCGGAAGCAGTTATCCGGTAGAAGACAGGAAGAAGATAAAGGCCGGGAATGTGTTCGTTCTGGCACAGTCGGAAAATGCAGCACATGAGACAAATGAGAAACTTATCAATAAGTACCAGTCCGGAGAGGCCATTATGGGAGCGGTGATCGAACAGTGTACGCAGTCCGGGGAACCGGAAAGATTTTTCCTTAGGACAGCGAAAAAGCAGAATGTCAGGATCATCGGAATCTTTTCCCCGGTGCACCGGAGTAAGAAGACCGGGTATGCATTAAAGCTGGGAAAAGAACTGGCAAGGACGTACAATGTATTGTACCTGAATCTTGAAGTATATGGAGGGATCGGGGGACATTTTCCGGATGCCGGACAGACGGTAGCGGATGCACTTTATTATTCCAGACAGGAGAAGAAACACTTAAGAGCAGCTCTGGCAGGTATGGTAAAACATATGGGACCGCTTGACTATCTTCTGCCTATGCGGATGTCGGAAGATCTGAAGGCAGTGGAGATCGAAGAGTGGACAGGGTTTGTGGAACAGATTGCAGAACAGAGCATATATGAAGTCCTGATACTGGATATCGATGAAGGGATTCGTGGAGTATATGAGCTCTTGAGGATGTGTACGGAGATACATGTGGCAGTCATAAAAGAGGAGGTGGCGCAGGCAAAATTATTCCAGTTTGAAGAAGAATTACATCTGATGGGTTATGACGATGTAAAGCAGAAGATGGTAAAGAAAGAGCTGGAAGGATGAGGAAAATGATAGAAGCAGAGCAGCTCCATGCAAGGATATTATCCAGACTGGATATGACAAGGGACATGGAGGACGAAGAACTGACAGAGTTGATCTATGAAGTACTTCAGGAAGCTTCGCAGGAAGAATATCTGCCGTTGGATCAGAAAACAATGCTTGGAAAGGAACTTTTCAATGCATTCCGGAAACTGGATCTGCTGCAGGAATTTCTGGAAGACGAACAGATCACAGAGATCATGATCAACGGGACGCAGAATATATTTATTGAAAAAGCAGGAAGGATCATCCAGTCAGACAAAAGATTCTTATCCAGAGACAAACTGGAGGATGTGATCCAGCAGATCGTGGCAGGATCCAACAGACTGGTAAATGAGGCATCGCCGATTGCAGATGCCAGACTGGCAGACGGATCGAGAGTCAATGTCGTACTTCCGCCGGTCGCATTAAATGGGCCGATCGTTACAATTCGAAAATTTGCAAAAGAAGCAATTACAATGAAAAAACTGATGGAATGGCAGTCAATCAATTCAGAAGTATCGGGTTTTCTGGCTTTATTAGTAGCCGCCGGATACAATATATTCATCAGTGGTGGAACCGGATCCGGGAAAACCACTTTCTTGAATGCACTATCGCAATATATACCCAAAAATGAACGCATCATAACGATCGAAGACAACGCAGAACTTCAGATTCAAAATGTAAAGAATCTGGTAAGGCTGGAAGCAAGAAATGCAAATGTAGAAGGAACAGGAGAAGTTACCATCAGGGATCTGATCAAGTCGGCACTTCGTATGAGACCGGACAGGATCATCGTGGGGGAAGTGCGCTCGGCGGAAGCAATTGATATGCTTCAGGCACTTAATACGGGGCATGACGGAAGTCTCAGCACCGGCCATGCAAACAGTCCGAAGGACATGCTAAGCCGTCTGGAAACGATGGTACTGATGGGAATGGATCTTCCCCTTCCTGCAATTCAGAGACAGATCGCCTCCGGTCTGGATATCATTGTACATCTCGGCCGTCTGAGAGATAAGACCAGAAAAGTCCTGGAAGTAACAGAAGTCCTGGGATACTGGGAGGAAGAAATCCACCTGCAGACGCTGTATTGCTTTGAAGAAGCATATAAGGAGGCGGTGAATGTAACAGAAGATGAAGAAAAAAGAGAAATCAGGATGGAAAGAAAAGTCAGCGGAGACTGGAAAAAAATTGCAGAACTTTGTCACCGCGAGAAGCTTATGGCAGCAGGATATCACATTTAAAGAACGTGGGGTAGCCGGGGGAAAGGCTGCCACACTTATTGGGATTACGGCATGGCTTTATTACCGGAAGATATGGGCTGTGCCGGCACTGATCCCGCTGGGGATATGGCTGTACAGAGAATTTCTGAAAGAAGAGAAAAAGAAAAAAGAACAGGAATTCCAGAAGCAGTTCCGCGAGATGATACAGTCTCTGTCGGCAGCACTGAACACGGGCTATTCGGTAGAAAATGCATTCTATGAAACGCAGAAAGAATTAAAAATTCTTTATCCTCCGGAGGCCCGGATTTCTAAGGAATTATTGGTTATTACGAGAAAATTGCGGATACATATTCCGGTTGAACAGGTGTTGGAGGAATTTGCAGAACAGGTTCTGTCGGAGGATGTAAAGAGTTTTGTAACCGTATTCGTAACGGCAAAGAAAAGCGGTGGGGACATGATCGGTATTATCCGTAATACAGCGAATCAGATCGGAGACAAGATAGAAGTGAAAAGAGAGATCGATACCATGCTCGCTGCAAAGAAATATGAATTTCAGATCATGTCGATAGTGCCGTATGGAATTATCGGTTATATGTCACTTAGTTTTCCGGAATTCATGAATGAATTATATGGGAATATGGCAGGAATCGGGGTGATGACATTATGTCTTGGAATCTACGCAGGCGCTTATTATCTGGGAATAAGGATATTGAGAATCGACGTATAGTGCGGGTGACTTGTGTACTGTTCATATCCGGAATATTACTGACCGGAGCAGATGCCGTTCGTTCTGTAAAGCAGCTACAACCGGCCATTGAGAGGAATGATTACGGAAAAGGGTCAAAGACAGAAGTCTTAGATGTAAAAGTCGGGAATGCAAAGAAAAAAATAAGAACGGATATAGAAGTATCGGAACGCCGGTATACGACAGAAGAGATACAGGAACTGTTCGGAAGGATCATCCGGAGGATGGACAGGCTGATACTAAATGAAAACCAGACGCCGGATCATGTGGAGACAGACCTGAACCTGATCACAGAGATTCCGGGAGAACCGGTGACGGTCTCCTGGGAACTGGACAGGTATGATGTAATGAATGTTAAGGGCGAGATACAGGAGAAGAATATTGCAGAAAAGGGAACGCTTGTAAAACTGAATGCGGTACTTACTTATACGGAAAATGAAAAAGAACAGGCAGCTTATCAGTGCGTGGTCTGTGTATATCCTAAGAAGTTAAGCGGAGAGGAAAAGATAAAGAAAATAGTAACGGAAAATATGAAAAAGGCAGATGAAAAGCAGCGGGAACAGGAAACGCTGATTCTGCCGGAACGTCTGGGGAAAAATGAACTTCGTTATTATCATCCGTTTCATAACCGGGGAATGATTGTGCTCACAATGAGCATAATGATCGGAATATTGCTCTGCGCATTACAGAAACAGAATGAAAAAAAGGCACTGGAAGACAGAAAAAAAGAGATGCTTAAGGACTATCCGGATATTATCAACAAACTGACATTGTATCTGGGAGCAGGCATGACGGTAAAGCGTGCCTGGAGAAAGGTAACCGAGGGCTATGCGAGAGAAAAAGAAGAAGGGAAAAAGAGGTACGCATATGAAGAAATGATACAGACCTGTCATGAGATGGACAGTGGTGTGACAGAATCGGAGAGCTATGAGAATTTCGGCAGACGGTGTGACGTTCAGGTTTATATAAGACTGGGGGCTTTGTTGTCACAGAATCTGCGGAAAGGAACAAAAGGATTGACAGAACTGTTAAAACTGGAATCCATACAGGCATTTGAAGAGCGGAAAGCACAGGCAAAAAGGCTTGGGGAAGAAGCCGGGACAAAGCTGCTGCTTCCAATGTTTCTTATGTTGGCGGTGGTACTGGTCATTGTGATAGTACCGGCATTTCTGACATTGCAGATATAGATGAAAAATAAAAGAAAAAGAAGGAAGGGGAATACAGTATGTGGAGAATTCGATATGCATTACAGGTATTAAAAGACGACCGTGGGATCGGGGTGGTAGAAGTGATCTTGATCCTGGTCGTACTGATCGGACTTGTGATTATCTTCAAATCACAGCTTACCAGTCTGGTGCAGACAATATTCGAAAAGATTACCAGCGAAAGTTCCGGAATTTAAGTGTGGTGAGCACCGAAAAGAAGAAGATGACGACAGGGTATGTAAGAGGAGAGGTAACGGTATATCTGACACTGACATTTATTCTGCTTGTCTCGCTTGTACTTGCGTTGACGGAAAGCGCATCCATCCAGATGGCAAAGAATTACAGAAGGGCAGATATGAACCGGGCAGTGGAGTGCGTATTTGCGGAATATCAAAAAGAACTTCTGGAACATTATGATGTATTTGCCATAGAGGCAGGATACGAAAGCGGGACATACAGTGAGCAGAATTTGTTAGACCGCCTGTCATATTACGGTGCTGATATGGAAAATGATATAAAGAGAATCCGGCTGTTCACAGATCAGAATGGGGAATTGTTCATGGATCAGGCCGGTAAATACATGAAACACAAATACGGAATCTCATGGGCAGACAAATATCTTGGGAGTACTTCCATCTGGAAGAATCAGGAACGGCAGGCGGATGAAATTACCAGAGAAGAAAAAGCGCAGACAGATCATCTGGAGGAGCTTCTGAACGGGCAGGAAATGGAACTTCCGGGCGAAGAGAATCCGTTGGAACATGTAGCAGGACTGAAGCAGGCACCGATTTTGAATCTGGTATTACCGAAAGAAACACAGGTATCAGAAAAACAGATTGTGTCAGAGGACATGCCGGAGAACCGAGAGAATCAGACCGGTCACGGAACATTTGAAGATGTGGAATCGGAAGGAGGAACACTGGATTCCGTATTGCTGGGCGGGTATATACAGGAACATTTTGCGGATTTTCTGGATGAATCGAAGGGTGGGAGCCTGGACTATGAAGTGGAATATATTCTGGCTGGCAGGCAAAGTGATCGGGAGAATCTGGAAGCGGTTGCGAACAAATTAGTGCTGCTGAGATTCGTGCCGAATTATCTGTATCTGCAGACCAACAGTACCAGACAGGCTGAGGCACGGGCAGCGGCAGGGACATTATGTACACTGCTTGCGGTACCGGCGGTTACAGAAGCTGCAGCGCAGGGAATTCTTCTGGCATGGGCATACGGGGAATCCGTGATGGATGTGAGAACATTGCTGAATGGAAAAAAGACTGCAGTTGTAAAAGATGATGCAAGCTGGCAGCTCTCATTATCCGGTCTTATGAAGCTTGGAACAGAGGAAGACACCGGCGATGGGGCGGATGTAGAAGGTGGTATGGACTACAAAGACTATGTGCGAATGTTGTTATTCCTGGAAGATAAAGGGAAATTAACAGTAAGAACCATGGGAGTGATCGAGAAGGATATGCAGACGATTTATAGCCAGCCGTCATTTCGGATCGATTACTGTGTCGGAAGAATGGAAGTGGACACGGTGTGTAAGCTGAGAAGAGGGATATCGTATAGATTTCAGACATATTACGGCTATCAGTAGTGAGTATAAGAACAATAACATGAGGCGGATAAAGATGCCCTTTCAGGTATCGTTAGAAATCCCGGAAATATAAAAATAATAAAGAAAGGAGCAGGATTCGCAAAATGAGAAATAATTTATTCTCCCCCTCACAACCTATCAATCATTCAGTATCTGAAAGGGTATCTTTATCCGCCTCAATACGATTGGAAAAATTATTCCGTAATAAAAGAAAGGGAAGCGTTACCGTAGAGGCGGCAGCAACGGTACCGCTGTTTTTCCTGGCGGTTGTGACACTGCTGTACCTTCTGGAAATGATGGCAGTACATACTGCAGTCAGGAGCAGTCTGCAGTATGCAGGAAAACAGGCGGCAAAAGACACCTGTATCACACAGATGCTGATGCCGTCAAAGGTAGAGCGTGATGTCGTTTATGCAATCGGAGAGACAAGGATGGAAAGAAGTATCATTGCAGGCGGCAGCAGTGGGATGGACTGTTCGGCATCAAGAATGTCTGTGCGTACCGGGATTGGAACATTGAACGCAGAATATCAGGTGAAAATTCCTGTGCCGGTATTCGGTATCAGACCGGTAAAATGCAGGGAAACCATGAAGATAAAAGCATGGAGCGGATATGAAAAAGAGGGATTATCCGATATGGGAAATGATACGGTCTATGTGACGGAGAACGGTCTTGTATATCACAAAGATTATCATTGTTCCTATCTGGATCTGTCGATTCGGATGACACATATGGGTACGGTGTCTGATCTTCGTAATGAAAGTGGCGGCAGATATTATCCATGTGAACATTGCATGAAAGGAAATGCAGGAACTATATACATTACAAATTTTGGAGACCGGTATCATAGTTCATTGTCATGCAGTGGATTAAAACGGACAATCTATGCGATACCGGTATCGGAGGCAGCGGGAAAGGGGGCATGTTCCAAATGTGGACGGTAAGCCGCATCGTGGCGATGGTCATACTGACAGGACTGTCGTTTATGGATTATAAGATCAGGAAAGTTCCGAGAGATGTACTGTTATTGTGTATGGCAGGAACGGTTCTATATCAGGCAGTTACACAGAATATAGACTGGATGGTATCGCTGGGAGGCGGGCTGATCGGTATGATATTTATAGGAATCAGTAAGATTACACGGGAAGCAATTGGATACGGGGACAGTCTGGCGATTCTGATACTTGGAATCTATCTGGGAGTATGGGGACTTCTGGAAGTTCTTGCGACTTCATTTTTTATTCTGGGGATTCTTGCTCTGGGATGCGTGACCCTGAGACGGAAGAAGAGTCTTGCATTCCCATTCTATCCGTTTCTGACAGTGGGCTATCTGTTTGGCGTATGTATCGGAGGACTGTGAGATGGAACGGATCATAAACATAGATAAGAAACATGCTCTGAACGGAAGCTTTACAGTGGAAATGTCCCTGCTGATGCCGATGATATTATTTCTTGTTATGGGGTGCGTCCTGGCATGTTTTTATTATCATGACAAGAATATTATTGCGGGAGCAGCATACGAGACTGCTGTTGTCGGAAGTACGAAAGCCAGAGAAAAGGACGGAATACAGGAAGCGGAATTAAAAGCCTTATTTCAGGAGCGGGTCGGGAAAAAGTGCATCCTCTTTCCGGGAGCCATGGCGGCATGTTCCGTGAGCAAAGAAGAGATCCGTGTGTCGGCCGTGGCGAAAAGACGGAAGATGTCACTTGCGGTAGAAAGCAGGGCAGCGGTAACAGAACCGGAACGGTATATCCGGGATATCCGCAGGATAAAGAAATAAATGGGGAATGAAAGAATGGAACGAAAGATAACGATAGAAGAGCATGTATTATATAAAGAGGACTATCAGATGAAGATGCTGAAAGCCAATTCACCGGAAGGATTCCTTAAGGTGGCAGGAAGAGGCATGAATGGCAGCAGTTATTATGATTATGATGTAAGCGGAAAGATATCTATGCAGGCAATGTATACAAGAGCAAAGTTAAAGGCGGAGGATATACGGCAATTTATGTACCAGTTTGGGAATGTGCTGAAAGAAACCGGAAAATATCTGCTGGATATCCACTGTATTCTACTGGAACCGGAATATATATTTTATGAGGAAGGGCAATTCTTTTTCTGCTATTATCCGCCGGCAACGCAGGATCTATGGGAGAAATTCCATGTGCTGACAGAGTACATGGTGAAAGTTGCGGATTACGAGGAAGAAGAATGTGTCCGGCTGGCATTTTTGCTGCATAAGGGAACGATGGAAGAAAATTACAGTCTGGAGAAACTAATCGCAGAATGTGGGGAAAGAGAAGAAAAAGATATGGAAAAACCAGTAAGAAAAACAATGATAGATGAACTGCTGGAAGAAAAAAGAGAGCGGACATCTTATTACGATACGGAAGAACATGACTGGATTACAGAACAGGAGATGGGAAGCTCGATCATGCGTGAGACAGATAATCTGTGGATCCCGGTAAAGCGTTTCCTGACTAAACATAAAAAAACAAAATGGGGAGAATGGGACGGACTGCATATTGAAGAAGAGGAATTGTAATATTTAAGTAATCTATGTTATACTGATAAAGACAGAAAATGAATAGATTGAAAGGTAACGGACGATAGAAGATGAATAAGAACACAATAAAAGCACCATGTACTGTATTACTGGCAGTTGTGAATGTAATAGTCTTTCTGGTACTGTCATTTCAGGGAATGACGGAGGATGGAAGATTCATGTTACAGCATGGGGCAATGTATGTTCCATATCTGATAAAGAACGGAGAGTATTACCGGCTGTTTACGAGTATGTTTCTCCACTTCGGATACGATCATCTTTTCAATAATATGGTTGTGCTTGTAGCGATGGGGTGGAATCTGGAACTTGAGATAGGAAAGATAAAGTTCCTCATCGTATATTTTATAAGCGGCCTTGCAGGGAATATCCTGTCTGCATGGTGGGACATACTGACAGGAAGTATGGCAGTATCGGCAGGCGCATCCGGTGCAATCTTCGGAATTATCGGTGCACTTCTGTATGTGGTGATCCGTAACCGGGGAAGGATAGGAGAGATATCCGGTAAAGGATTAGTGTTTATGGTTGTGCTGACATTATATTATGGATTTACCAGTGGCGGCGTAGACAATATGGCACACATCGGAGGCCTGGCAGCCGGCTTCCTGATGGGAGTATTACTGTACCGGAAGCGTAAGGGTAAACGTGGTTCCGTTATGTAAGACGGAGTTGAACGCAATTGTTCCGTGATGTGCCTGGATGATCCGGCGGGTGATTGCAAGTCCAAGACCGGTCCCGTCCGGTTTGTGAGTGACAAATGGCTCGAAGATAGTCTCCTGGTCTTCGGGAGCGATGCCGCAACCGTTGTCCCTGACCCCGATATGCAGAGAATCTGTCTGGAGAGTGACAGAGAATGTAATGACCGGCTTCTGGGAATCAGGAGCTTTTTTGTTCAGTGCATCGCAGGCATTACGAAGAAGATTCAGAACTGCCTGACGGAGCTTTACGGGATCTGCAGATATTTCCGGAAGATCCTCGGGAATACGGGAAACAAATTCGATATCTGTATCAACAATAGAAGCAGCGAAGGATAAAGCAATCCTGCGGAAATATGTGCTTGCACTTACCGGGGTAAGTTCCAGACGTTCTCCGTTATTGTAAGAAGACAGATCCTCCAGGAGAAATTTCATGTATTCGATATCCTGATGCAGTTCCGTCCAATGGGAAAATGTAAGGACTTCCGGATGTTGTGATTCGATAAGCTGGAGTGTACTGTAAACCAGTGTCAGAGGATTACGGATCTCGTGACTTATGGTACTGATCTCCATCTGATGAGAGGTTAAAAGCCGGTTTATAAGTGCTTCGTTTTCAGGATTTTCCTGCATGATCTGTTGTAATTTGTCATGGTCTGTCGATGATAACATAATAATTACCGCCCCTTTCTGAGGTATCAGTTTAGCATTGGCGGTTTAAATAATCAATCATAAATTTTAAAAGAAAGAAGGATAAGATTATGAAGGATGAGAATTGTATTTTTTGTAAACTGGCGAATGGAGACATTCCGACAGCGACTGTGTATGAGGATGAAGATTTCCGGGTGATCCTGGATGCCAATCCGGCAGCAAAAGGACACGCACTGATCCTGCCAAAAGAGCATTATGCCAATCTGTATGAGATTGATGATGAACTTGCAGGAAAGTCGATGATCCTTGCGAAAAAAATGATCACAAAGCTCACAAAAGCACTGGGCTGCGATGGTTACAATATTGTCCAGAACAACGGTGAAGCTGCCGGACAGACAGTATTTCATTATCATGTACACATGATCCCGAGACATAAAGATGACAAAGTCGGACTTGGATGGACGATGCATGAGTTGACAGAAGAAGAAAAAGAAGATGTTTTATCAAAGATTAAGTAGATAAAAGGTAGGAGCGTAAAGTGGGAAAAGAGTTTACAGGGGAAAGTGCTTTTGTGGATGCATATAGCGAATACTTTGACGTTGTATACAGGGAGGCACTCAGATACTCTGGAAACCATCACGTAGCAGAAGAAATTGCGCAGGATGCCTTCTTCATGGCATATGTACAGAATGGAAATGAATCCAAGCAGCAGATCAAAGCATGGATGCTGATGCTTGCAAAGTACAGAGCCATGAATTATATAAGAGACCATAAACGCGAAGTGTCGTTAGAGGAAATAACGATGTCGGAAGAGAAATATCCGGACGCTCTGGTTGATGACAGTTCAGAAGAGTATGTGATAGCGATGCTCAAGGAACAAGGTTTCCGCAAACTCGGAATTGATATATTCCGGGAACTGTATCAGAAAAAGGCCAGATGGTATCAGGCAGTGACACTTGTATATTATGTAGATATGCCGCAGAAGGAAGCCGCTAAGCAGATGGGCGTTACATTATATGCATTGGAAGGTATGCTGAAAAGAGCAAGAAAATGGATGATAAAAAGGTACAAAGATGAGTATGACCGCTTACACAATACATAAAAAACAGGTGGAAGTACAACCACCTGTTTTTATGTATTACAGAGATAAATGCAGATCAGTGTCTGGCAACAGATTCGATCAGGTCGATAATGGTATCGATGGAATTCTGCTGAGGAGAATTCTTCATTGCCTGAATGTACGTCTCACGGTTCTGATAAAGGTCCGTGATTGCTTTCAGGAGGACATCATGATTCAGTTCCTCTTCTTCCAGAACAACACTGTATCCCTGACGTTCGAAAGAACGGGCGTTCAGGATCTGGTCACCACGGCTTGCGTTTGCGGAGAGTGGAATCAGAAGGTTTGGTTTGTGCAGTGCAAGAAGTTCGCAGATCGCATTGGCTCCGGCTCTTGAAATAACAAGATCTGTCAGAGCGAAGAGGTCCTTCAGTTCGTCTTTGATATATTCGAACTGAGCATAACCTTCCAGGTCTTTCAAAGATTCATCAATTTTGCCCTTGCCACAGAGATGAACTATCTGGAAAGACTGAAGCAATTCAGGAAGGACACTGCGGACAGCATCGTTGACGGCAACAGAACCAAGACTTCCGCCAACGACCATGATCACTGGTTTGTCCTGAGTGAAGTGCAGAAATTCCAATGCCTTATATTTATCACCGGATAACAGTTCCTGACGAATCGGAGAGCCTGTGAGAACAGCCTTTCCGGCAGGAAGATGCTCGATGGTTTCCGGGAAGTTACAGCAGATTTTTGATGCCGATGGCATGGAAATCTTATTAGCAAGTCCCGGTGTCATGTCAGACTCATGGATAATGGTCGGAACATGACGGCTTTTACCGGCAAGAACAACAGGAACGGATACGAAGCCTCCTTTGGAGAAGATTACATCAGGATGAAGGATCTTCACAAGTTTTTTGGCTTCGCCGAGTCCTTTGATCACACGGAACGGATCCGTAAAGTTCTGTACGCTGAAGTAGCGGCGGAGTTTACCGGTTGAGATCCCGTGATACGGAATACCGAACTGTTCAATCAGTTCTTTTTCAATTCCATTATAAGAACCTATATAGTGAATATCATAGTTTAATTCTTTCAGACGTGGCAGAAGAGCAATGTTAGGTGTAACATGCCCGGCAGTACCGCCACCGGTTAAGATAATACGTTTCATAATTACCTCCAGACTTGAATATGTATTATTCTTGCATACATAAAATATAATAAAGATTATATCTATATTATACTTTCTGAAAGAAATAGGTCAAGTGGCAAAACTATGGAGAAATTTACAGACCAGTCAAAAATTTGAGGGTAGCAAAATGAATGATAAGAAAGACGAATTTAAAGAATGCATTGCCAGAGAATTTGAAGAGATTGCCAGAGAGGAAGAAGAATTTCTGGAAAATGACACCAGTCTCGTCGTGCCTGAAGGGACAAAGGAAGCTGTCCTCGCAAGAGTAAGAGAACAGATTCGTGCATATGAGATGGAGCAGACCAGGAAAGAAACAGAAGAAAGAGAAGAAGCAATCAACCATCTCTCTGAAGAAGATCGTGAGGCTTTGGAGCTGGGACGCAAGATGTTGAAGGCAGGGATCGGACAAAAGGATCCGGAGGAACCTTCCGAAAAGAAAGTCAGCCGTAAAAAGAAGCCTTTGAAAATGTATCTCGCACTGGCAGCAGTTATTGTCTGTGTGCTGGCAATGGGGATTACCAGTATGGGAGGCCCGGAGAGGATTGTGCGGATGATGACGCAGAATGTGGGGGATAGAGAGGTTGATCAAGTAGATTCAAATCATGCAGATAAAGAGAATAAGGTCATAGAAGGAGAAGATGAGGAAAAGGCATATCAGGAGATTGGAGATGTGTTTAATACTGATATAGTTAAATTATCTGCGAACTTAAAAGACATGAAGTTTGATTCAATGAATTTAGATGAGAATAATCAAATCGCAGAA
>ERZ1032022.250-NODE-250-length-13183-cov-7.032831_pt1 | contig 13183 bp, 8 predicted proteins | sample MGYA00516699_ERZ1032022 | MGnify/ENA primary metagenome ERZ1032022 (study PRJEB33719, sample SAMN04261294) | wastewater metagenome | biome: rural village; feature: human; material: feces | host: Homo sapiens | place: El Salvador | collected 2013-01-07 ... | reverse complement strand
ACCAACCTGGGAACGAAGTCCTTTTCCTAAGTCTTCAAGACCAGCACCGATTGCTAATCCGTCATCAGAGAATGCACTCTGTGTACGTCCGTAAACAATCTGTAAGAATAATTCTCTCATAGCTGTGTTGATAGCATCACAAACTAAGTCTGTATTTAAAGCTTCAAGGATTGTTTTTCCCTGTAAAACTTCTGCTGCCATAGCTGCAGAGTGAGTCATACCGGAACATCCGATTGTCTCAACTAAAGCTTCCTCAATGATACCATTCTTTACATTTAATGAAAGCTTACAGGCACCCTGCTGTGGTGCACACCAGCCTACACCGTGTGTAAATCCTGAGATATCTTCAATTTTTTTAGAGTGAACCCATTTTCCTTCTTCTGGAATTGGAGCTGGTTCATGTTTTGCGCCTTTTGCTACTGGGCACATGTTTTCGACTTCCTTAGTGTAAATCATTTTAAGTCTCCTTTCACATATAAATAGATATGTCATCTGCTAAACATTGTCAGATGCTTAACATACTTCAAACATTTTCGCACATTTTTTTCATTTTCACAAGTAGAAACCATAAAATTTATGTACTTTTTTGTAAAAAGGAAAAACATACCACAAGCAATATATCATTTCGGAATTTTTACTGCTTTTCTACAATTTCATTTTTATTTTTATAAATAGAGTTTGCCGGAACAACGCCACGCACCATAGACAGCGGATAAACATTGCTGTGGCTTCCGATCACAGTCCCCGGATTCAGCACGGAATTACATCCTACTTCCACAAAATCACCTAACATTGCACCAAACTTCTTCAAGCCTGTCTCGATTTCTTCCCCGGTTGTCTTATCCTTTACTACTACAAGTGTCTTGTCTGATTTCACATTTGAGGTAATAGAACCTGCACCCATATGGGATTTGTATCCCAGAATAGAATCTCCTACATAATTATAGTGTGGCACCTGTACAGAATTGAAAATAATATCGTTTTTCAACTCAGTAGAGTTTCCGACAACAGAGCCTTTTCCGACAATAGCACTTCCTCTTACAAATGCGCAGTGACGAACCTCTGCCTCCTCATCAATGATGAGCGGTCCATTTAAGCAGGCAGTCGGTGCAACCTTTGCACTTTTGGCAACCCAGATGTCCTCGCCGCGTTTTTCAAACTTTTCAGGATCTAATGTCTGTCCTAATTTTTTGATAAATTCACTGATTCCTTTTAATGCTTCCCACGGATAAGTAAACTGCTCTAAATATTCTTTCGCAATTGTCTCATTCAGATCGTACAAATTACTGATTTTTGCGTTTTCCATTTTTTCTTCCTTCCTGTTTTCATGCAAAGAGCCACAGCTCTGCTGTGACTCCTTTTCTTATATTATTTTTCTTATTATTCTTTTATTTCTGTTCTCTTAATTTGAACTGTCTTACAAGGTTATCAAGTGTTTCAGCCTGTGCTGACAATTCTTCACTGGTAGCAGAAGTTTCCTGTGCCATAGCGGAGTTGGACTGAACAACTTCGGAAATCTGGTTGACTCCCTGCTCTGCCTGCTCCATAGCCGTTGCCTGAGACTGTGAATTCTCACTTAAGGACTTGGATGTATCTGCGATATCATTAATTCCTTTGATAACTTCGTCTAATGTCTCTGAAACCAACGCAACCGCTTTATTTCCTTCTTCTACGTCATGGATAGAACCCTCGATCAGTTCTCTTGTGGAAACTGCAGAAGCCGCACTCTGTTCTGCAAGTTTACGGATCTGGTCAGCAACAACTGCAAATCCCTTTCCTGCCTCACCTGCACGTGCTGCCTCAATAGAAGCATTCAAAGATAACAGGTTTGTCTGGCTTGCGATATCCTCCAGTTCGGAAATGATATTCTCAATCTTCATGGAAGACTCGCTGATACGCTGCATAGCTTCCACCATTGCGTGCATCTGCTCACGGCTGTGATCCGCATCATCTGCATATTTTCTTGCATCAGCATGAGACTTTTGAAGATTCTCCGCTGTGTGTTCTACGTTGGCAGTGATATCAGCAATGGTTGCCTGAAGTTCTTCGACTGCTCCGGCCTGTTCCGTAGCACCTTCTGCCAGAGACTGTGCAGCCTCTGCCATATTGCCGGAACCTAAGGATACCTGTTCTGCTGTCTCCTCTACCTGACGGAGAGATTCATCAACCTTACGGTTCATGTTGCGTAATCCGACAAGAAGATCATTGAATTTTCCGGTGTATCTTTCTTCATGTTCTGTTTCGATAGCAAAATTACCATCTGCCATCTCATTTAAGAGTTTTCCGCTGTCAGAGATGATCACATTCAGGTTATCTGCCATCTGTCTTGCCGTTTCGATCATTTCTGCAACCTCGTCCTTCGCATCATGCTCCGGGAACTCACTGTCAAGATCTCCTTCCGCAAATGTTTTCAGACGTTCTGAAATCTGCTGTAATGGCTTTGAAATTCCATCTGCAATCTGGTTTCCAATACGTTTTCCAATGAAAATACAGAACCCAATGATAGCTGCGGTAATAATAACTACGATAATCTCCATCAGAGCCAGCATACGCTCTGTCTGATCACCTTTCTGTACATTGACATCCATCAGGTTTTTCAAATCACTGTAAACTGCCTCATACAACGGCTTTAACTCTTTTGCCGCGCGATCCTGTGCTTCTTTACTCTTAGCGGCATCTGTCGTAGCACCGGCTTCGATCATTTCATCAGAAACATCCCAATATCCATCCAGATCTGCAACAACCTGATTATAGGCATCTTTTCCAGTCTGAGTTACCATGCTCTTTTCAATATCCGCAAGGCATGTATTAAATGCATCCTGTTTTGCGTAATAATCTTCTTTTAACTCTTTGACAATTCCTTCTTCCGTGTATCCGATTGCACCTCTCAAATCGCTTCGTGCCTCAGCGAATGCTGTCATCGCCTTACCGATATCTCCCTGGGAGAATCCATAGTTTGTGAGTGCATTGTTATACATTCTTGTCATTGCCAGCAATGCAATAATTCCGACGACTGCCGAAATACTTGCAATGGCAATGACCTGCATGAAGCTCTTAGACAGTCTTTCACGAATTTTTAATTCATGACCTTTTTTCATCTTCATTTCCCCTTTGAATTTATTTTTGCACGCACACATCTCAACGTGCCGTACTACTATACATAAGAATACCCCTGTATTATACAAAAATCAATAAATTTTGTCAATTTTTCACATTTTATTTACACTTCAAACGTAGTAGTTTGTTTTTTCTGATTTTGTGCGCTTTCAGCTGGCTTTGCACTTTCCATCACCACATTTTCTCTCGGATTATCAAAATCAAAACTGATCCTGTCGTCCTCAAATTTCAGGCAGGTATCAAACACATTCCCTGCTTTTGACGTAAATCCGGTGATTTTTTTCTTTGTCTTTCCAGTCTCAAAAAGTTCCTGCATAATGGCTTCCTCTAACTCCACTTTTGCCACCGTATGCGCCACTTTAAATCCACATTCACACTCATAATACCACTGGGATTTTTTCATAAACTGTCCACATTTCGGACATTTTAAAGTCGTGTCTACGGGCTTTGGTTTCTCTGGGAAGTCAAACGTCACCTGACCTTCCGGCGTGAGTTTTAACGGTGCGTCAAACATCATGCCTGTCTTTGCGATAAAACCTTTGATGACTTCCGTTTTGCCGCGGAGCAGCAGTTCTTTCACCTGTGCCTCTTTTAGCTTCACGCCCGCGATTGTTCCGATCGCAAATCTGCAGCTCTCCGGATTGTCCTTCGAGTAATTGGCACAGCCGTAGCCAAACGGGGTCTGGATGATCTCCCCGCCGCAGAGCGGACATTTCACATCCTTTACTTTCACCGGCTCCAAATCCGTGAAATCGAATTTTAAACCTGTGACTTTGCCACCCTCATCGCAGTTTAATGCCACTCTTGCGTCAAACTTTTTCCCTGTTTTCGACTTGAAACCACGGATTGTTCCGGTTCTTCCGTTTGTGAGCAATTCTTTCACCTGTGATTCTGTCAGGGATTTTTCTGCCATTTTACCAATAGAAAAACGGCAGCTCTCCGGATTATCTTTCGAATAGTTCGCACATCCAAATCCAAATGGGGTCTGGATGATCTCGCCTCCACAGAGCGGACAGACAACATCTTTTACTTTTTTTGCTTCCACATGCTCAAAATCAAACTTAATGACAGTCTTACCGTTTTCATCTTTTTCCAGACAGAGACAGGCATCAAATTTCTTTCCATTTTTTGATTTAAAGCCGCGGATTGTTCCGGTTTTTCCATTCGTTATGAGTTCTGTGAGCTGTGACACATTCAGACTTTTCTCTGCAATTTTTCCGACAGAGAAATCACAACTGTCCTCTTTCTCCCGGTCATAATGGATACACCGGAAACCGTAGGCTGTCGTCACAATGTCACCACCGCAGGACGGACACCTGATTCCTTCCACCACCTGTGGTTCGTTTGCAGAAAAATCAAAACTGATATTGATTTTTCCCTCCTCATCCTTCTGCAAAACAAGTGACGCCGGGAATTTCTTCTTCGATTTGGAGACAAAGCCATCCAGAACATCCGTTCTTCCTTTCGTAATCAAATCCTTGAACTCTTCCTCCGAAAGATCACGCCCTGCAATCGTTCCGATGGAAAAGCCACAGCCGGTGCCGTCTTTTTTATAATTGCTGCACCCATAGCCAAACGGTGTTGTTACAAGCTCAGCGCCACAGACCGGACAGGCAATGCCAAGCTTTTTCTTCGCCGCAATGCCTCTTGCGCCCTTTCCGGTCAACGGCTGGATCTGTGCCACAAGCTGTGACGTCAGATTCCGTTCCACCATGTTTAATGTCTCTTTTCGGATGAAATCCTCAAGTTTTTCCCGGTAATCTTCCATGATCACCGTTCCGCGCGTGATTCCGTCAAGTCCTTTTTCCCACGAAGCAGTCATTTTCGGATTCAAAAGTGCCGGGACGGTCATATTTACGACTTCATAAACCATCTCGCCCAGCACCTCCGGCGACAGGATCTGTGATTTTTTATTCAAGTGCAGATAACCGATGCGCACCAGTTTTTTGATGATCTCTGCGCGGGTGGCAGAAGTTCCGATTCCAGAACCTTTGATCTGTGCACGCAGTTCTTCATCCTCGATCAGTTGTCCGGCATTTTCCATCGCAAGCACCATCGAACCGGAAGTATAGCGTTTCGGCGGTTTCGTGCTTCCCTCTTTCAAAGAATAACCATTGACTGGCAATTCCTGCCCCTTCGTCAACTGATCTGCCAGTTCTAAAAGTCCCGGACTATCCGTCTCCTCGTTCTCATCCTTGCTGCCTTCTTTTTCTTCTTCCTGTTTTCTCCCTGCAATCTCTAAAAATCCCGGCGTCTTTAATGCTTTTGCACCGGCAAAAAGTTTTTCCTCTCCGACAGCCACCACAAGTTTTACCGTCTGATATTCTGCTGCCGGATAAAAAATACTTAAGAAACGGCGGACGATCAGATCATACACACTTCTCTGCAGTTCATTTAAAGAACGCAGTTCTGTGAGCTGTCCGGTCGGAATAATCGCATAGTGATCGGTAATTTTCGAGTCATCCGTATACTGGGTCTTCACAATATTGTAATGAAGTCCCTCTTTCATAATACGCTCAACATACCCCTGCACCGGCTCATAGCCCTTCAGTCTGCTGATATTTTTTCCGATTTCTTTTGCCACTGCCGTTGAGAGAACACGCGCATCCGTTCTTGGATAAGTAGTCAGTTTTTTCTCATAGAGATCCTGTGCCACCTGCAATGTCTCATCCGGACTGATTTTAAAGCGCTTCGAACACTCGGCCTGCAGTTCTGCAAGGTTAAAAAGAAGTGGTGCCTTTTTCCGCGAGGTTCCGCGCTCAATGGAGGAGACAACCGCTGTTTTCCCGGAAAGTTCTGCAATTAAGTTTTCCGCAGACTCCTGCTTTTTAAATCCGTTTTCCTTATACAATAATGGAGATTCAAAGTATTTAGAACCTTCTACCGCTTTCCACTCCGCTTCGATGTCCGCATCCGTAAAGCTTCCGATCACACGGTAAAATGGCGTTTCCACAAAATTGCGGATCTCACGCTCCCTTATCACGACCATACCGAGAACGCAGGTCATGACACGGCCGACTGCAATTGCAGTATAGCTTCTCGTCCCTGCCGCATCATTTAAAAGATTTCCGTATTTCACAGACATTGCACGGGAAAAATTGATTCCCATCGCGTAATCCTCAATGGTCCTCATAATGCCGGATTTTCCGAGGTTTGCATAATCCGACATCGGCTTTGCTTCGCGGATACCCCGCTTGATTTCCTCCTCTGTCTGGGAATCGATCCAGACGCGCAGCTCTTTCATCCCCTCGCGGACACCGCCGTACATACGGATGTTTTCCTCAATGGTCTGTCCTTCTTTTCCGGCATCCCCTGCCCAGTAGACAGTATCAATATCTTCGCGGTGCAGCATTTTATGTACTACATTATACTGTTTGCTGACCGCCGGGATCACATCATATTTGTACTCTTTTGGAAGGAAAGGAAGATCCTCTAACTTCCATTTTTTATACTTTTCATCATATACCTCGGGATAAACCATCTCCACAAGATGACCGACACACCAGGTAATGACGTAATCACTATTTTCTATGTATCCGTCATTTCTGCCTGATACACCAAGAATCCGTGCGAACTCCTGCGCAACACTTGGTTTCTCCGTTATAATTAATGACTTTGCCAAAAAAATTCCTCCAACTTCTGTAATTCTTACTTCTTTCCTAAATAAGAAGTTTTATAATTCATTCATATCGACCAGAATATATCTGGTATCCTCTTCTGCAAGCTGTCTGATCTCTTCTGAAAAACCTTTTGCTGAAAACAGAAAGAAATACTTTGCATCAATTTTTGCCTGCTTCATACTCTTTAACAATTCTTCTTTCATCTCCATGGTAAATTCCGGCTGATTCCAGTTACAGTATCCGACAATATTCTCCCGCACAGAGTTCTGTGCAATAATGTCGATATTTCCTTCTTTTCCAATCCATGTTCCCATCTTACTGATCTTCATTGGCAGTTTTCCAATCAGATTCAAAAGTCCTACATATTCCATGCAGACTTCCTTGAAATAACGTTCCAGATATTCGTCAATTCCGGGTGCGATATACGCATCATAGAACTGTTCCGGGCTTGTCATATAAAGTTCGGAAAGATGCGGATACACAAAACGGAACCAGAAATTCACATAGTTATCTTTAATGCGATAGACAGCTTTTTTCGTGTTTTCCCATCCACCTGTCTCAAAAGATGTCTCTTTCTCCACAAGATGAAAAGTTCCCAGATTCTTCATGTATACACTGATCTTTGCGCGCGAATAGCCGGTTTTTAAATGAAGTTCATTTAACTTATCATAACCGCTTGCAATATAATAAAGAATTGTCTCATACACAGACAGTTCCCTCAGTTCTGCAGCGATCAGCTGCTCTGCTGCCCGGTGCATATAGCCATTCCGGTTTAAAATATTTCTGCATATATTGGTTTTGAGATCCTTGCGCTGATCCCAATGGTTGATATAGCCTGCAACACCTCCGATTACACCGTAAGTTCTGATACAGTCACTGACCTGATACTGTGGAAATGCACGTACCACCTCTAAGAAATTCAAAGGATTAATCTTAATCTTTCCATCAATTCTTTTGCTCTGCTCACCGAGTGTTGCGGGCATCTCCTGTTCCACCCATGCAACCGAAGAACTGCACAAAAGGATCAACACCGGTCCCGGATAAAGACGTTTCATTCTTAATTTTTCAATGCTCTCCATAAAAGAGGCATCTTTTTTTGCGATCAATTGAAATTCATCAATCACAACCACAAGTTTTGACGCATCACCACTTTTGATCCGGTTGAAAAATTCGTCATAGCTGTGCTTTGTAATATTCGCCGAAAACTTCTGCCGAATCTCTGCCTCCATCTGATTTCTCTGTTCCTGTCCCGATGCCTGTCTGCTGCGATAATAAAAGTACTTTTTGTCTGAAAGAAACGCTTTCAATAACTGTTCTTTCTCAGAATCTGTCCGTCCATACAACACATAGAGCTGATTTCCACTCTTCCCATAAATTGTCTCAAGTTCTTTTAAAATGGATGTCTTCGCTACCATAAGAAACCTCCCATTTCTGTCTGTTTGTTCGTTTTCCCTCAATGTAGTAAAAATTATATCATTTTTTAACTTTTCCGACAACCCGGTTCTTGCCATATAAAAAGATACATAAGAAATGACCGGAACAGCATTTTACTATTCCGGTCATTTCTTTACAGTCCACACATCTGTGATACGGACTTTTTAAATCGCTATGATATTCTCTCTTATTTCTTTGTGATGTAACCCTGTGCTTTTAACAGTTCTGCGCAGAGCACTGCACCACCTGCTGCACCTCTGACAGTATTGTGGGATAAACCTACAAACTTCCAGTCATAAACAGTGTCCTCTCTCAGACGTCCAACAGAGATTCCCATACCGTTCTCAAAGTTGACATCTAACGCGATCTGCGGTCTGTTGTCCTCCTCTAAGTACTGGATGAACTGCTTTGGAGCACTTGGAAGATTTAATTCCTGTGGAACTCCACTGTAGTTTCTCAATGCTTCGATCAACTGTTCTTTGGTTGGTTTCTTTTTGAATTTTACAAATACGGCTGCGGTATGTCCATTTAATACCGGAACACGGATACACTGGCATGTGATAACCGGAGATGCTGCAGGAACAATCTCTTTCTTCTCATCATCAATGTGTCCCCAGATCCGAAGCGGCTCTTTCTCGGATTTTTCTTCCTCACCACCGATGTATGGAATGATATTTCCAACCATTTCCGGCCAGTCTTTGAACGTTTTTCCTGCTCCGGAAATTGCCTGATAAGTAGTTGCCACTACTTCGTATGGCTCAAACTCTTTCCATGCGGTGAGAACAGGTGCATAAGACTGGATGGAGCAGTTTGGTTTTACAGCAACGAAACCGCGCTTTGTACCAAGTCTTTCTCTCTGATATCTGATAACTTCCATATGTTCTGGATTGATCTCCGGTACGACCATCGGCACATCCGGTGTCCATCTGTGTGCACTGTTGTTGGATACAACCGGTGTCTCTGTCTTAGCGTATTCTTCCTCGATCTTTTTGATCTCTTCTTTTGTCATGTCTACTGCTGAGAAAACAAAATCTACTTCTGCCGCAACTTTTTCTACTTCGTTGACGTTCATGACAACAATCTTTTTTACTGCTTCCGGCATTGGAGTATCCATTTTCCAACGATCACCAACTGCCTCTTCATATGTCTTACCGGCACTTCTTGGGCTGGCTGCAATCGTTGTCACCTCAAACCATGGATGATTCTCCAACAGAGAGATAAATCTCTGTCCTACCATACCTGTTCCACCAAGAATACCTACTTTTAACTTCTCACTCATTGCCTAATCTCCTCGTCTTTCCCTGTTCGTTCGAAGAACCGTCCCTGTTACCGGCTCTTTTCATTCATGACAATCGAATATCCGCAGACCGTGCATTCCATTGTTTGTCCGTCCATCGCGAACAGCTGTCGTTATAGTGAATATATTATGCTATTTTTCTCAAAAAAGCAATGGTCTATTTTGTAAAAAAATGTCATCTTTCCGGGTATTCTTTGTGCATTTTTTACAATAACGTTTTACCGTGTTAAAGTTTCCTTTTTCCAATCCTCTGCCAGATATGCCTTTTCTGCCTCGATCACTTTCTCCATGGCTGCCTTTCCCGGCGCCCCGATCGTCAATCGGTTATTCACGCATGTCTCCATGGAAATCTCTTCATATATATCTTCCTCAAATACCGGACAGATAGCCTTTAACTCGTCTAAACTCATATCGTCGATCGCAATTCCGCGTTCAATACAGTAGAGAACGATTTTACCTATAATGCCGTGCGCATCACGGAATGGAACACCATGTTTTACCAGATAGTCTGCTGCGTCAGTTGCATTGGTAAATCCGTTGTTTGCGGACAGACGCATTTTACCCTTATTAAACTTCATGGTTGCGAGCATTCCGGTAAATAACGCAATACAGCCTTTGACGGTATCCATAGCGTCAAAAGACAACTCTTTGTCCTCCTGCATGTCTTTGTTGTAGGCAAGCGGGATTCCCTTCATCGTGGTAAGCAATGACATTAAAGCGCCATAAACACGTCCGGTCTTGCCGCGCACAAGCTCTGCGATATCCGGGTTCTTCTTCTGAGGCATAATACTGCTTCCGGTACTGTAAGCATCATCAATCTCGACAAACTGATATTCATTGGAGTTCCAGATAATGATCTCCTCGGAAAATCTGCTCAAATGCATCATGATGGTTGCACACGCGGACAAAAACTCGATCAGGTAATCGCGGTCGGAAACACCGTCCATACTGTTTAACGTCGGACCATAAAAACCTAACAGTTCCGCCGTGTACTCACGGTCCAATGGATAGGTTGTTCCTGCTAATGCACCGGAACCGAGCGGACAGTAATTCATTCTCTCATAAATATCGTGCAGTCTCAGACGATCGCGTTTAAACATCTCAAAATAAGCTCCCATATGGTGCGCCAGTGTGATCGGCTGAGCCTTCTGCAGATGGGTAAATCCCGGCATGATCGTCTCGGTATTTGCCTCCATGATCTTAAGGATCGTCTCTAATAATTCTTTTAAAAGATCATCTGTATGTAACAGTTCGTCTCTTGTATACAATCTCATATCCAGTGCGACCTGATCGTTACGGCTTCTTCCGGTATGCAGTTTCTTTCCGGTATCTCCGAGGCGGTCGATCAGATTTGCCTCCACAAAACTGTGGATATCCTCGTATTCGGATGTGATCTCTAACTTGCCACTCTCTACTTCATCGCGTATCTCTTTTAATGTGCGGACAATATCGTCTCTCTCGTGCTCTGTCAGAATGCCCTGTTTTGCGAGCATTGTCACATGCGCAATACTGCCTTCAATATCCTGCTTATAAAACTTCTGATCAAATGTAATGGACGCATTAAAATTATAAACAAGCTGATCTGTCTCCTTCGTAAAACGTCCTCCCCATAACTGTGCCATGGTGTTTTCCTCCTTTATATAGTCCTCTTATTGATTCTTCAGGGCAATTTCCCTGTCTCTCTGATTTTTTGAAAAAACACATCCGCAATAATACTGCCGATACATGCCATACTGCTCGGATAATTCCACAGAACGCTTGTATCCATTCTTCTTCTTAAAATCAGAATTTAAATATGCAATGCCGTATTCTTCCGCCAGGGCATCTCCGATCTCATTGAGCTTTTCTGCATTTTTTAACGGACTGATGGATAAAGTCGTTGTAAAATAATCCATCTGCATTTTCTTTGCAAGCTCTGCCGCCTCCCGCAGTCTTAATTCATAACACAGGAAACAGCGTTCACCGCCCTCCGGGCAGTCCTCAAGTCCTTTTGCCATCTCATAAAAACGCTCTTTCTCATATGCACCCTCCACAAAGTGGATCGGATATTTCACCGGAAGTTTTTCAATAAACTTCTGCTGCTCTGCCACCCGCTTACGATACTCCTCCTCCGGATAAATATTCGGATTATAATAAAAAACAGTAATTTTAAAATAATTTGAAAGATATTCCAGGCAATAGGAACTGCACGGTGCACAGCAACTGTGTAAAAGCAGCGTCGGCACACGGTTTTCGCGCTCGTTTTTTTCAATGGTCTGTTCTAAAACTTTTTGATAATTTACCTTGTTCATATTAACGAATTTTACTTTAAAGTGCAAGCTAAAAGCTGTTTTGCTTTTTCCTCCCATGTATATTTATGCTTAAATTCTGTATAAGCATTGTTCTGAATTTCCCTGCAAAGTGCACGGTTTGTAAGAAGTTCCGCCGCATAATCCGACAAAGTCCTGATGTCCTTCAGGGAATACATGCAGACCTGCTCTCCCTCTTTTAAAATCCGCTCCAGATACGGATTCCGATCTGTCAGAACAGTGCAACGATTCGCCATACCTGCAAAAATGCGGTCATGTGCCCCATGATTGAAAAACGGTGACACATTTAACAGCACATCCGCATGCGCGATCTTTTCAAAAGACAAGCCAAAAACTACCGGTTTTTCTCTCGTCACATAAGCTTCGTTGCAGCTTTCATACTTTTCCCATCCCTCGCCGACTAAGCGAACCGGAATTTTTGCACTCACAAGTTCATCCACCGCCGCCTTGCGGAAATAATCGCGGATAAATGCATCCACCGGATACATTGCATTCATAAAAAGTGCAAACTTATCATCCGGTAATTCCTCACCGTGCGCCTTTAAAAGCTGTCGGAATCCCGTCTCCATCGGAAGAACCGGATTTTCCACGCGCATATCGATCAGTTCCTTCATATATGTTTTCAAAGGCTCCGGAGAGAGACTGACCATTTCATAAATGCTGTCCGGATCATCATAGGTTCCCATAAAAAGGATATCCTCCGTCTCCCTTTTTTCGCCTCCGGTCACAGCTTCTGTTGCGCCAAGCGGCATTGTAAGTGTCTGTTTTACCCTGGGATAATACCGCTTTACATAAGCCTCCTGCGCTTCATCCAAAAAAATTCCATTCAGATTTTTCAGATTGGCATTCAGACAATTGTAATGGAACAACGGATGATCCAGAATGTAATCAAAAAACGGACCGTCTATCTTATCTAAAACCGGCGTTCCGTCCTCCTCCACCATCCTTGTGATCGTGGAATTAAAATCTAACAGCAGACGGTATTTTTTCCCATAAAGCGGCTGAAAAACAGCATCGAGATCATCCTGCTCATCAAATTCACAGACGCTCACGTCAAATCCCAGTTTTTCAAAAGCATCTGCCATCTGGTTTGCAAAAAAGCTGCTCGACTGATAGCAGATCTCTCTGGAACTGAAAACTATGATTTTTTCTTTTTCCTGCATAGTGTATTCCTTTTTCAGAAAAAGGCTGCCGCCGGGAAATCACTTCCACAATGCAGCAGCCTTGCTTCTTCTACTCTCTGATAAATTTTAATGATAAAATTCCAACCACATAAACCAATGCAGCTAATACCATAAATACGAGTTTTCCGCAGATTGCTCCAGCTATGATCTGAACTAATACAACCAGACCATGCAGCCAGATTGGTACATCATGCAGACATACTGCCATTGCCGCTTCTAACA
>ERZ1032022.245-NODE-245-length-13354-cov-30.581322_pt1 | contig 13354 bp, 9 predicted proteins | sample MGYA00516699_ERZ1032022 | MGnify/ENA primary metagenome ERZ1032022 (study PRJEB33719, sample SAMN04261294) | wastewater metagenome | biome: rural village; feature: human; material: feces | host: Homo sapiens | place: El Salvador | collected 2013-01-07 ... | reverse complement strand
GGTCGCGGCTGGGCTCCAGTTCAAAGCGGTAGACCTCCTCGCCGTAGGTCAGCTGCTCCATGACCTTGTTCAGTTCCCGGAACTGCCGCCGGGCATTGAAGATATCGTCCTTCATGCGGAACAGGATATCCTTGCGGAAGCGGTCCTTGCAGTCCCGCTGCGCCTGCTCCAGGCGGGCGGCGTAGCGCTCCAGGTCGATGCGCACAAGGCTCTCGTGCTGGGCGCGGTACTGCTCCAGCCCGGCAAGTCCCAAGGGATAATCGCAGACATAGCGCTGGTTATAGGCTTTCTGTGCCGGTTCCAGCGTGCTGTTCAGGTAGACGGTCAGGGCATCGTCCAGCTTGGCCTGTGCCTTTTCGGCGGTCTGCGCGGCGGCGCGGGGAGATTTGTCCGGCCCGGTCAGCGCCTGCTGACGGCTGCGGGAGAGCGGCTCCACCAGCGGGTGGGCGGCAAAAAAGCTTTCTGCGGCCTGTGCGCTCTTTTCGGCGGTGTCCACCGCCTTTTGCTGCTCCGCCTCGCAGGAGGAGATCTGTTTTTCGCACACGCGCAGATCGCCACCGGTCTGCTCCACGGCAGTGCGGGCAGTCTCCCATGCGGCCTCGCGCACCTCTTCCTCCTTATATAGCTGCTGCAGCAGGGGGTTCTCGCGGCACTCCGCCAGCTTTGCGGCCTGTGCATCCACGGCTTCCCGGGCGGCGGTCAGGGCGGCGCGGGCGTCCCACAAAGCGGCAAGTTCTTCCAGCGTTGTGCCGCGCAAAAGGGTCTGGTACTGGCTGTATGCGGCTTTCAGGTTCTGCTCTGCCTGTGCGGCGGCGCGTACTTCCTCGGCAAGGGCGTTCATCTCCCCTGCCAGTGCCCCGGCGCGGGCGCGGCGGGCTTCCAAACCGATATAGCGCTGCGGAGTGCGCAGACGCTCCAACCGGAAGGGGTGGTGGCGCAGAAGGTCCCGGGTGGCGCTGTCGGGATAGTTTTCCAGCGTGTCGGGGGTGTCACAGCAAACGATGCGGCGCAGGATGGTGTCGGCGTACTGCGCCGCCAGCGGGTTTTCGCTGGTGACCTGTGCCGCTAGACTGTCGGCGGGGGCGGTGTCGGCGCGGCGGTTAGCCTTGCGCAGACCCGGGGTGTCCAGCAGGCTGATGGGGCCCACCTTATCCTTCAGCGCCACAAAGGCGCTTTTTGCGGCGGCGTAGTGAGCGGGCGGCACAAGGATATCGAACCGGCGGTCGCCCAGACAGGCTTCCACGCAGTCCTGCCAGCTTTCGTCCTCCACGTTCAGCAGTTCGCAGAAGATGCGGGCGTCCGGCTCCATGCCCCGGCTTTTCAGTTCGGCGTTCACGGCGTCCCGCACCCGGGTGGCGGCGTCGCCGTGGGGGTACACCCACTTGCCGCCGGACACGGCGTCCAGTTCGGCGCGCTTTTCGGTCTGCTGCCGCTGCAAGGCGGCGGTGTGCTGCCGGGCGGCAAAATAGGCTTCTTCCAGCGGCTTTTCCTGTGCGGTCAGCCAGTCGGTCAGGGCGGGCAGGGTGTCGGGGGTCAGGTCTGCCATCTTCTGTCCGGCGGCAAAGCCGCTGCGGCGCAGCACTGCCAGCAGGTTGCCGGTCTTTTCGGCAGCTTTTTCGGCGGTGTCGGCGCGGCGCGCGGCAGCATCCAGTGCGGTCTGCCGGTGCGCCAGTTCCTCGCTGAGGGCATCCAGTGCGCGGCCCTCGCCGCTGGCACCGGCGGCGCTGTGGGCGGTCAGGTAGGCGCGGCGGGCCTCCGCTTCGGCGGTCTTGGCCTCAGCGTAGCGGGTGCGCAGCGTTTCCTGCTGGCGGCGTCCGGCGTCCACCCGCTCCTGCCAGACAGCCTTTTCGCCGGCATCGGCAGCAGCCCGCGCCAGCAGGGCGGCGCCGCGGTTCACAAGGGCTTCGGTCTGCTTTTCGGTGGCTTCGCGGCCAAAACGGACGATCTCCTCCAGCGCATCGGCGCGGGTCTGGGCTTCGGCCAGCACGGCGTGCAGGTTTTCCAGCTCCAAGCGGTCGCCCTGCAAGGCTTCCAGATCCAGCTCCGGCTGGGGCAGGATGTACTGGTACAGAAACTCCCGGAAATTCGGGATCTCGTCCATGCTGGTGCCCATCTGGAACACCTCGTTGAACTTTTTGCCCAGCGGGCTGGCTGCGCGCCCGATGCCCAGTGCGCGGCAGATCCTATCCCGCGCTTCGCTGGGGCTGCGGGTATAGGAAAGCCGCCCCTCGGCGGGCTTGAAGTCCTCCTTGGCGCTGGGCGCACCGGTGCGCGGGTCAATAAAGGGCAGCTGCTCCAGCGTGATGCCGTCCTCCGAGATATACCACGTCTGATCGCCGGGGTGCAGTTCCTGCATGGGGCCCTCGGACTCCACCCGCACCGCGATGACAAAGCTGGTGTGCTTGACGCTGTCCCAGAACTCTGCCCCGATATACGCCACGGTATGCCCCGGGCGGCGGTAGGCGTTTTCGCCGCGCTGCTTGGCGTGGACAGAGCCCTGCAGGGTGCGTCCGCTCTTTTTATTGCCCAGCGCATTGAAGTTGCGGTTGGTGGTCAGGCAGTAGCGGATGGCGTCCAGAATGGTGGTCTTGCCCACGGCGTTCACGCCGATCATATAGGTCAGGCGGGCGCAGTCGAAGGTGGTATTTTCAAAGTTGTGCCAGTTGATAAGCTTCAGGCGCTTGAGTTCGATCATACTTCAACCTCCCCTGCTTCGGTGTCTGCGCCCTCCGGGCGCTCGTACAGGCCAAGCTCGGTGCGGGTGCGGGCGCTCTCGGCGGCGGCATCCGCAAGGTCAGCATCCGGCAGCGCCAGCAGCACCGTGGGGAACACTTCAATGCGGCTGTCCAGCCCGGAGAGCCGTCCCACCGGACGCGCCAGATTGTACCGGCGCAGGGTGCGCATCAGCTTTTCCAGCGTTTGCTGATCCAGCTTGCGGGGCAGGTTCATCTTTTGCAATTCGGCCTGCACTTCCTCCACGGTCACCAGCACCTCGTCCGCGCTGGCGGCAAGGCTTTCCCGCTTTTGCAGGTACAAAAGCCGCAGCACCAGCAGCAAGATGCTCTCGTACTTGAGCAGCCGTGCCTGACTGCCCTCGTGCTCGTTGACCAGCGCCGCCGCCTGCATGGGCGCGGGGTACAAAAGCACCGCGTAGCCCAAGGGCTTGAACACCGCGCGCACCTCGTTGAGGTGATCCTGAATATACAGATATTTTGCCCGCTGTTCCTCTACGCAGCCCAGCACAAAGCAGTGGTTGAGCAGATAGTTTGCGGTCTCCTCCAGCAGATCAATGGTTGCCATCCGTGTTTACCTCCTTGCGGCGGGTCAGGACAAAATCCTGAAACCGGAAGCCGCCGCGCTCCACCCAGTTTCCGGTCAGGGCGATATCATACTCCCGGTGCGGCGACTGGGAATAGGTGTGCAGGCCGATGATGCCTGTAAAGTCGTTTGGGTATTCCTCCACAAGGGTGGAGGCGTTCACCTGCCCGCGGGCAGCCAGTGCCTGCCGCGCCAGCAGCGCCACGTTTTCCTCGGTGACGGCAAGGCGGGCGTAGTCCAGCAGAAGCTGCTGCTCCTGCCGCAGCCGGTCGGGGTCGAGAGGTTCGGTGCGCACCGGGGCAAGGGGTGCTTCGGTGCGGGGCGCGGCGGGGGGATACAGCGGCTTTGCGCCGAACACTGCCGCCGGGTACAGATGCAGCCGCGCTGCCACCGGGCCGTCATCCGGCTCGAACAACTGCTCCGGGCTGCGGATGTCCTCGGCGTAGCGGCGCAGCAGGGCGGTGACGCTGCCCTGCGCCGAGCGGTCGCTCAGCAGCAAAAACTGTGCCCGCTGCACCGCCCGCTTGCGGTAGCGGATGTGGCTGGCGTCGATTTCCTTCATCAGGGTGCTCATCTCTTCCAGCGCGTCCCGCTGCTGCTGGATGAGGGCACGCACCCGGGGTGCCGCCTCGCCGGGGGCGCAGCGCTCCACCCGGGCGTAATCCAGCGCCAGACGGGGCAGCTGGTTCTGCTCGCAGTCGTCCAGTTCTTCTTCCAGATAGGCGCGGTAATTGAACAGGTTATCGCTGGTTTTAAAGCGGTGATACGCCGCCGCCACCACCTTTTCCTCGTACTGGTCGAACAACTCCAGCACCTCCTGCGGGGTGCGGTTATGGGTCAGGCGGTCGATGTAATGCCCGATGGAGGCGTTGAGGGCGCGCAGAGACTTGTTCAGGGTCTCAAGGTCTGCCGCCACCTCCCGCAGCACATTCTCGTAGGGGCTTTTTTCCTGCCCGATGCTGCCCAGCAGCTGCCACGCCTTATACAGTTTGCCGGTATAGGTGACCACCCGGGGGTTCAATATCTCCTCCAGCGCGTCCAGCAGCGGAGTGACCTCCGGCATAAAGGCAAAGGTGGGCTCGGTCTCGTAGCTGCCGGGCTGCTCCTCCAGCCAGCCGGTGCGGCGCAGACGCAGCAAAAAGCCCACCGCCAGCGTGTGGGGGTCGCGGGTGGGCTGCTCGTCCTCATCGCCCGCACCGTCGGCATCCAGCGCCAGCGGCTTTGCCAGCGCAGCAAAATAATCCTCGGCGCGGGAGACGGCTTCGGCGCGGGAAATGCTATAATCTGCCGTATGGCGGCACTCCTCCCAGAGCAGCAGCAAAAGCTCTGCATAAAACGCCCGGTTAGGCCCCGCCAGCGGGCGGAACAGCCGTGGGCTGACCAGTTCAAACAGCTGCATGGAAACGTCCTTTCTGTGTAAGTTCGATACCCTTTTATTGTACCACAGCGGGCGGGATTTGTCACAAAAAGGCGAAAAAAAGCCCGCCGGGCAAGGCGGGACGATTTGGAATGCGCGCCGCGTGCGCTTTGCGCATATTCAGCGGAAAAAATATTTTAAATTTGCAATGCCGGAAAATCTGCGGAACTTGTCGGGGCAAAGCCCCTCCATCTGCTAACGCAGACCGCTCTGCCACTTAAAAGCCCCACTGGGGCTTTCATTGCTGCGCAAACGCGGATTTTCCGGCATTGCCTTTTCACAGAGAGGGGGTACGCAAAAAGCCCCGGAGGGCGGGTGCTCTCCGGGGCGGGGTGCAGTTTTAAGAGGGTGTGCTTATTCGCTGATCATAAAGAGAACCAGAGTGTAGTCCTTCTGCTTGGTAACGGTAACGCCAAACTTAGTCGGGTTCTTAATATCAAAATTCTTCATGATTATCTCAATGTTGGCCATTCCGCTCTGGACGATATTGGCCAGGTTTTTCTTGTTGACCTCCGTAGTGCTCGGGAAGCGGATATCCACGGGCGCAACCTTTTTGCCGTTTGCAGCCGCCTTAAGATTATTCGCCAGTTCAGTCTGGGCTTCCAAATAAGCCTTCTTGTCCCCTGCAATCAAGGCATTATGCGCCTTGACAACAGCAGGCAGGCACTTATCGCTGATTGCAGTCAGGGTGGCATCCTCAGTCAGATCCAGCTTTGCGCCCTTGCCCAGTTCCACAGTCCACTCGGCAACGCTCTTCTCCAGTGCGTTATCACGGGTCACAGGTGCGCTGGGGGTGCCGCCGCAAGCGGTGAGCATTGCCAGTGCCATGATGCCGGCCAGAAGAACGGCCACAAGACGTTTCATCTTTTTCATGTTAGATTCCTCCATAATAAAAATGAATTGCAGGCCTTTTCCGTGCCCCAAATGCCCGGACTGCCTATGTTTATTTTACAGCGCCTGCACCGCCGCGTCAATGTACAGACTACCTATATTTTCCAATTATTTTTGAGCAGATACGTCAGTTTGTTGGATACAAAAAGCCCCGGAGGGCGGGTGCTCTCCGGGGTAAGATGTTGAAATTATCAGGTCTTCGGGTATGCGAGGTTCAGAACACGAATGCCAACTGCCATGTAGGTGCCCTTTGCATCGCTCTCAACAACGACACCAACGCCTGCCCACTTGCTATCCAGCTTCACGTTTGCATTGCCGCCAACCTTACCGAACGCCTTGCTGAGCTCGCTCATCACGTTCGTCAGAATGGTACCGAACCGGTAGTCCATGGTCACAACAAAGGTGACATACTCCTTTGCAGGGTCAATGCCATCATGGTGAATATCTCCCTTGAAATAAGCAGAACCATAACTGGCGCGAATATCTGCATCCAGAGCTTCTTTGGCAAATCTGTAGACATCGCGGTCATTTTTGAGTTCGCCATCCTTGACCAGACTTGCGGCCTCCTTGCGGCTGCTGAGATTCTTCAGAACTTCAGCTTCGGCATCCTTCTTCACGCTACCGCCACCACCGCCGGAACAGGCGGTGAGCATCACCATAGCCATTGCGCCTGCAAGCAGCAGAGCGACGATCTTTGACAGTTTCTTCATAGGGGTATCCCTCCAATCAGCGTTTTTTGTGGATATGTTTCTTTTTTCTCGAAAGGCTTTCGCAACCATCGTTGCCTTTCTGCCCTGATTATATCCGACGCCTGACGGTTTTGTCAATCGGGAATATCGCTAAACTTCCTGAAGCGGTTTCGTGAAAAAGGATGAAAACAGGTCGAGTTTGTTGCAGTTCTGGTATATTCTGGAATCCATTCTGTCGACAATCTACGGAATCTCCGTTTCCCTGCCCCGGCGGCGCGGTTTTGCCGGGTGCGGGAGCACTTAAATTTGGACATATGTTGTGTTAGCGGTGTTAACTCCTTTTTTGAGGAGCACCCCCTCAGTCAAGCCCTTTCGGGCTTGCCAGCTCCCCCAAGGGGACGCCTTTTGGCAACGCCGCAAAGCTTGCCGCCACCGCTGAAGCCGTCCCCTTGAGGGCCGACTTCCCCCGGCCGGGGGAAGATGTCGCGCAGCGACAAAAGGGGGAGTGTGGCTTGGCGCGAAGCGGCAAGACGGAAGGGGTATTTCCCCCATTATTTTGCCTTTTTACACATTTTCACCACGTTTTAGTGGTAAAATCATGTCCAGATTGAAACGAACTTGGAGGAAGTACCCATGCAACACTGTCCCGCCCGCGCGGCACAGCGGCTGGCGGCGGCAGTTTTGGCGCTGGTTTTGCTGCTGTGCGCCTTTTTGCCCCGTGCCCACGCCGCTGAACTGAAGGAGAAAAACGGCATCCGGCTGCTCAGCTTCGACACCAGCCACATTCTTTCCATCGGCAACCAGACCTCCGGCAAGTGCAGCCTGTACGCGCTGCGCTACGCCCGCACCATTCTGGACGGCAAGGTGTGCTCCGGCAGCGGGATGTGGTCGAACGGCGCGGTGTGGTCCGCAGCGGGCTACACAGGGTACTCCGGCACCCGTGCCGAGTGCCTGAAAAAGCTATATAGCGAACTTTCTGCCGGGCGTCCGGTGATCGTGCACCTGAAAAACACCACGGTCAGCGGGGTAAAGCGCCACACGAACCGCACCTCTACTTATGAATACCACCTGACTTCCTCCGGCTGGAGCGAGGTGAACTACCCCCACATTGCCACCAGCAGCACCTACGGGCACTGGGTGTGCGTGGCGGGCATCTCCCCCACCGCCGACCCGGAAAACCTGACCGAGAGCGACTTCTACGCCCTCGACCCCGCCCGGGTGACCGCCAACGGCCGTCTTGCCGTCACCCGCCTGCTGGATCATACCCTGTGGGTGGAAAACTCTCCCCTTAAGGTGCTGGGGTAAAAATATCATAGGATAAAACAGAACGCCTGACACCGCAGTGTCAGGCGTTCTGTTTCTATTCCGTTCCTTAATATCCCTTCACCGAGAAGCCGCGCTCCCACGGGTCGGGCGGGATGTCCCTTTGGCGGATGCCGGTGATCTGGATATAGTCGCTTTTCTGGATCATGGCAAACAGAGAGATGAACTTGTCCGGGTCGCCCTGCACTTCCAGCGTCACGCTGCCGTCATCCTCGTTCTGCACCCAGCCGGTCAGGCCGAGGGTCTGCGCGGCGTACCGCGCACGGTAGCGGAAGCCTACCCCCTGCACCTGCCCGGTGATGGTGTAGCGCCGCCGCTCCGTGCCTTCCGGCAGCGCGGGCGGGGTGCGGTCCTTTTTGGAAAGAAAATCAAACATTTTGCCCTCCGTGTGCTTTTCTGGAAAGCCTACCCCTTCCGTCATCGCTGACGCGATGCCACCCGCTCCCCACTCTGTCGCTAACGCGACATCTCTCCCCGGCCGGGGAGAGTCTGTCCAAGGGGACGGCTTCAGCGACGGCGGGAAACTTTGCGACATTGCCAAAAGGCGCCCCCTTGGAGGAGCTGTCACCGCAGGTGACTGAGGGGGTTGCCCCCTTCTTTACAGTTCCTGATAAGCGGTCATCAGGGCGGGGATGAACTGCTTTTTGCGGCTCACCACGCCCGGCAGCGTCCAGCTGGCATCGGCGGCGGGCTGGGTGTCGAAGCCATCCGTCAGCACCTCGGCGGCATAGCGCCCGTTGCAGATGACCACGCTCTCCTCCTTGGGCACGTCGGTCAGCAGCATATAGATATCCTCCACGTTCTGCTTGTTGCGTGCTTCCTCGAGATACGGCTTCAGCAGCGCCTCGGCGGCGGTCAGGTTCTTGCGGGTCATGTAGCTGCCCTGCGCCACGCCAAAGCGGATATCGCCGCACATGAACACCTTGAAGTCCTGCAAAAAGACCTCCTCGGCGGTCTTGCCGTCCAGCTTTTCGCCGGCTTCGAACATTTCGTTGGCAAACTCGTTGATGTCCACGCCGGCAAGCTTTGCCAGACGGTTGGCGGCGTTCACGTCAACGGGGGTGCAGGTGGGGCTGCGGAACACCAGCGTATCCGAAAGGATGGCGGCCAGCAGCAGACCGGCGGTCTTTTGCGGGATGGTCACGCCGTTTTCATCGTACATCTGGGTGACGATGGTGGCGGTGCAGCCCACCGGCTGGTTGCGGAAGTACACCGGGCCGCTGGTCTCCAGACTGCCGATGCGGTGGTGGTCGATGATCTCCAGGATCTCGGCCTGATCGAAGCCCTCCACCGCCTGTGTGGCCTCGTTGTGGTCCACCAGAATGATGCGGCGCTTGCGCAGATTGATGATGTTGCGGCGGCTGATCATACCGCAGTACTTGCCGTCTGCGTCCAGAATGGGGAAATACCGGTGGCGCACCTTTGCCATCACGCGGGTGACGTCTGCCACCGGGGTGACGAGGGTGAACTTCATGATATTGTCCCGGGTCATGTAATAGGAGATGGGTGCACACTGGCTGATGAGCTTTGCCGCCGCGTAGGTATCGCAGGGGGCGCTCATGATGGCTACGCCGGTCTCGGCGGCGATATGCTGGATGGTGCGGCCCACCTTTGCGCCGTTGCAGATGATGATGAGAGAAGCTTCCTTCTCGATGGCGCAGAGCTGGCTTTCGTAGCGGTTGGTCAGGATGACGATATCACCCTTTTCCATGCTGCTTTCCAGCATTTCCGGGGTGGCTGTGCCGATGCGGATGTGGCCGGTGGTGCACTCTGCGTCCTCGCTGCCCACCACCATGGTGGCGCCCAGCGTTTCCAGAATATTGCGGTAGCTGGTGCGGCTCTTGGCAAGGATGCCGGTGTCGAACAGGTCCATGTTGGCGGTGGCGATATCCTTCACCGTGATGACGCCCTGCAGTTCGTCCTCCTCGCTGGTCACGGGGAGGGTGTCGATCTTCTGGTCACGCATGATCTCCCACGCCTTGCGCAGGCTGGTGGAGCCGGGGATGCCGGGCACCTGCCGGTAGTCCACGTCCCGGATCTTAGGGTTGACGTCGGTGCACATCCGGGGCGGCGTGACCCCAAACTTTTTCAGCACAAATTCTGTTTCCTGATTCATCTTGCCCGCACGCCGGGCTTCGCAGACCAGATCACTGGTCTTGTTTTTCAGCTCTGCATAGGCAATGGCAGAGCAGATGGAGTCGGTGTCCGGGTTGCGATGCCCGATGACAACGACCTTATGCGCAGTTTGCTGCATACTGTACCCCCTTATGGGTCTTTACCTTCTTATCATATATCTTATCATTTATCAAACAGCGCCCCTCTCCTGCACAGCGGGGCGGGCTGCAGCCTTATTTTAACACAACTGCGCCCGGGGGTAAAGGGTAACAAACAGCTTGACCTGACCGGTAAAATGCTTTAAGCTTATAGAAAATATTGCTGATACGGAGGAATCCCCATGAAAAAGCTTTCCCGCCTGCTGCTTGCCCTCGGCCTTGCGCTGTGCATAAGCCTTACCGCCTATGCCGAGGACGCGCCCGCTGCCCAGCCCACAGCCAAGGAGCCCCGCACCCTGACTGCCCGCACCGGCACCGAGACCTCGCTGTGGAACGCCTATGCCTTCCTTGCCCAGCACGGCACGGCCTACCTCTTTGCTCCCTGCGCGGTGCAGACCCCGGCAGACGCCGCCGGTGCCGCCCCTGCCGAGGATGCTGTGGCGGTGCTGCGGCTTTACACCACCTGTGTGGAAAAGGATGCCCCCCTGAACATCGACGGTCATGTGTTTCTTGCGGTGACCAACAACACGGATGCCGACCTTGTGGTGGGCGGGCTTTCCATTGCACCGGGCACCAGCATTACCATGGGCACCCGGGGCAACAACCGGGAGCACGCCGGGCTGTGGTATAACATCGAAAGCTATAATACGCACTATCTCCCGGATTTTTATGTCAACCTGACCTGTTTGCAGCTGTCCATGAACGCCGAGCAGCTGGCAGCTGTAAACGCTGCCCTTGCCAAGGCGGACAAGTGGTCGGCATGGCACAACTGCGCCGCCTTTGGCGCGGCAGTGTGGAACACCGTGTGCACCGACAAGGTAGACCCCGGCACCCCGCCTACCCCGGCAAGCCTTGCCGAAAGCGTGCGCAGCTGCACCGGCAAGTGGAATGCCGACCCGGCAGTGCCCTTTGACTACATCGTTTACTATGGCTATCCTGCCGTGCCCAGCAAGGAATTTGCCTGAGCAGGGAAATTATTGTATACATCACTTGCATTTCGACAGCTTCCGCTGTATGATAGAAGCATTCGAGTCGTTTTTGTCATTGCAACGGAGGACAGCATGAGATCGTCCAAATTCACATCCACTCCCCTGTTTCCACGGCAGGCGCTGGTGGCGCTGCTGCTGCCGCTGATCGCAGAGCAGGCATTAAGCGTGACCATTGGTCTGGCTGATACCTTAATGGTATCCTCGGTGGGCGAAGCCGCCGTGTCCGGCGTGAGCCTTGTGGACAGCTTCAACACCCTGATGATCCAGATCATGAGCGCACTGGCTACCGGCGGCGCGGTGGTCACCAGCCAGTACATCGGCCATCAGGAGCCGAAAAACGCCAAGGCGGCCGCGGCGCAGATCCTGTTCGTGCTGTCCAGCTTCAGCGTGCTGGTGGCGGCGGTGGTCATCGGCGGGCGGCACGCCATCCTGCGGGGCATCTTCGGCTCCATTGATGCGGACGTGATGCGCTACGCCGAGACCTATTTTCTGCTTTCGGCGCTGAGTTACCCCTTCATCGGCCTGTACAACGCCGGTGCGGCGCTGTTCCGGGCGCAGGGCAACAGCAAGATCAGTATGCTGTCCAGTCTGGTGATGAACGTAGTGAACATCGGCGGCAACGCGGTGCTGATCTACGGCTTCGGCATGGGGGTCATGGGTGCGGCGCTGGCCAGCCTTGTGTCCCGCGCCATTGCCTGCGCAGTAGTGCTGTACCTGCTGCAAAAGCCGGGCTGCGCCCTGCGGGTGGACAGCCTGCGGGCGATGGCACCGAACGGCGGGCTGATCCGGCGCATCCTGCGGGTGGGCATCCCCGCCGGTATCGAGAACGGCATGTTCCAGATTGGCAAGCTGTCGGTCTCCAGCCTGACCTCCACCCTTGGCACGGCAGCCATTGCCGCCAACGCGGTGGCCAATACCACCACCACCTTTTTGAACATCCCCGCCAACGCCGTGGGCATGGCTGCCCTGACCGTGGTAGGCCAGTGTCTGGGCGCGGGCGAAAAGGAACAGGCGGTGTACTACTCCCGCCGCCTGATGCTGACCGCCTACTGCGGCGCGTGGGTGATGAACCTGTCGGCCTTCTTCTTCGCCAACCGGTTCGCGGTGTCTCTGTTCAACCTCTCGCCGGAAGCGCAGGCCATGGCGCTGGACATCATGGTGTGGTTCAACATCGTTTCCCTGTTCGTGTGGCCGTCCAGCTTTACCCTGCCCAACATCCTGCGTGCCGCCGGTGATGCCCGGTTTACCATGACCGTAAGCATCGTGTCCATGTGGGCGTTCCGGGTAGGCTTCTGCTATCTGGCAGTGCTGTGCTTCGGCGGCGGGCTGCTGAGCATCTGGATGGGGATGTATCTGGACTGGGTGTTCCGCTCGCTGTGCTTCTACCTGCGCTTTTGCCGGGGCAGCTGGCTGGAGCAGAGTGTGATCTGATAGTTACCCCCTCAGTCTTTGCTTCGCAAAGCCAGCTCCCCCAAGGGGACGCCTTTCGTAAAATCGGAAACTTTCCGGCATTGCCATAAGCCGTCCCCTTGGGGAAGGTGGATTGCCGCGCAGCGGCAAGACGGAAGGGGTTTTCTCTGGCATCCACCCCTTTTCCGGTCTGTAAAGACCGGCGAAAACGGGGTGGATCTTTTCTTTTTGCAGGAAAGCACCACTCTGATTCGTATTATCAACAGAAGAGCGATGGTATTTTTTACAAGTTCCACAAATTATTTTTTCAGTGCTTGACAAAGTTTTCACCTTTCGTTCTTGCAATCTTCATCGTTCGGGCGTATAATTTCTCAATGCTATCAGACCTTGCTCTTCTGCAAAAGGAGGCTATTCTATGAAACGCAGCTGGCTTGCGCGCCACCCCATCGGGTTCATGGCGCTGTATTCTATATTTTATCTTTCCGTTTTTCACCATCTGGAGGCAAACGTCCCTCTGCGCAGCATTCTGGTGCACTGCCGTCTGGACGATCTGATCCCCTTCTGCAAATATGCGGTGATCCCCTACTTTGCATGGTTTGTGTGGATCCCCTTCACCCTGTTCTATCTGCTGTGGAAGGCCCCGCGTGAGGACTTCTGGCGGCTGTGTCTGCCGCTGTTCTCCGGCATGACCATTGCACTGGCCTGCTACGCGGTGCTGCCTACGGCGCTGGACCTGCGCCCCTACTGGGTGCCGGGCAGCGACGTCTTTGCCCGGGTGGTACGCTTTTTGTACCGCACCGACACCGCCACCAACGTCTGCCCTTCCATTCATGTGTTCAACTCGGTAACGCTGCTGCTGGCGTACTACCGCAGCCGCATCTTTGATGCACCCCGCCGCCGCTGGATGCGTCCCGCCGCCGCTGTGCTGTGCGTTTCCATCGTCTGCTCCACCGTGCTGCTCAAGCAGCACAGCTGCATTGATGTAGCCTTGGGTGCACTGCTGGCACTGGCGCTGGACAGCGCCTTTACCGCCCTCGAGCGCAG
>ERZ1032022.243-NODE-243-length-13371-cov-28.522679_pt1 | contig 13371 bp, 8 predicted proteins | sample MGYA00516699_ERZ1032022 | MGnify/ENA primary metagenome ERZ1032022 (study PRJEB33719, sample SAMN04261294) | wastewater metagenome | biome: rural village; feature: human; material: feces | host: Homo sapiens | place: El Salvador | collected 2013-01-07 ... | reverse complement strand
GTATCAACATTACTTTTATGGCTTTTACCATCTGTTTCCTCCTGTATCAATTCTCGGATAAGTTTCTTAGCTTTGTTCGCTCGTTTTCCTTGTAATTTGCAACTGAATACTGTGATTATTTGAACCAGATCTTCAACAAGTTCCTGCTGTTCAGATTTTTCAGTATTATCAATAATCTCAATCTCACAATTATAAAGTGAAGCGATATATTCTATCAACTCAAAACCAAATCGCAATAGCCTGTCTTTATATAAAACAACAACCTTTTCAACCTGATTTTGAGAGATTCGTCTGATCAATTCCTGAAGCCCTTTTTTCTTATAATTAATCCCAGAACCGATATCACTTATTATCTCAAACGGCTGCCCTTTTGCTAGAAGATCTGTCTTGACATTATCAATCTGTCGTTCCAAATCATCTTTTTGTTTATGGCTGGAAACGCGACAACATCCAATTGTAATGCGATTTTTAGGCTTTACATTTATTACCTGGTTGAGTTGCTCATCGGAATAATATCTATAGCCACTTACTGTAATATGATGCGGATGAAGTTTTCCATTGGCATCCCAATTTCGTAATGTCTGAGCAGATACGCCTATAATTTTTGAAAATTCATGTATAGAATAATATTTACTCAAAGTATCAACTCCTTTCAATAATATTCCACTCTAATATCTTATAAAACTCAATACCAACTTATATAATTTTATAATTTATATTTAACTGTTAATAACCTTCTATTCTTATTTCTTCGGTCTCGGTGGCTTTGGTCCCTGGAACTGATAGAAATATGTTTTCAGCATACCATTATAAATCTTACGGTTTTTATCTGCTTTTCTTCCGAAATAACGTTCTGCGTCTTCATAACTTGTGATCATGTATGCAGACCAGCTGTCAAGTTTCCTAAAGCTCTCGCCAAATTCACGATATAAACCAGGAAGTGCCTCTTTCTCCTCAAGACGCTCTCCATATGGTGGGTTTGTTATAATAAATCCATATTTCTTCGGATGACTCAGTGCACTGACCGGTCTCTCCTGGAAATGGATCAGATGATCCACACCTGCATTCTCTGCATTCTGTCTTGCCATCCGCACAACATCCCCATCAATATCATATCCCTGGATATCCGTCTCAATTTGATCATCGATCAGATCATTCGCCTCATCAATGGCCTCATACCAGAGTTTCTTATCAATCAGATTCGCCCAACTCTCAGCCGTAAAAGAACGATTCATTCCCGGTGCAATATTTGCTGCCATCATTGCTGCCTCAATTGGAAATGTTCCACTTCCGCAAAACGGATCCACTAAGATACGCTCTTTTCTCCACGGTGTCAGCATGATCAGTGCTGCTGCCAGTGTCTCAGAAATCGGTGCCTTGCCGGCTGATGGACGGTATCCTCTCTTATGAAGAGAATCTCCCGATGTATCGATTCCGATCGTAACGATATCCTTCATCAAAAATACTCTCAGTGGATAAGAAGCTCCATCTTCCTGAAACCACTGTACATGATATCTGCTTCTAAGACGATCTACCATCGCTTTCTTCATAATTGACTGAATGTCCGAAGGGCTGAACAGCTTACTCTTTACCGATGAAGCTTTCGCCACCCAGAACTTCCCGTTCTTCGGTATATAATTCTCCCACGGAATTGCTTTTGTCTTCTCAAACAATTCATCAAAGGTAACTGCTTTAAAACTTCCTGCCTTGAGCAGAACGCGTTCTGCTGTACGGAGAAATACATTCGCTCTGCACGCTGCATCTGCTCCTCCGTAAAAGGTAACTCTTCCATCTTCCACCTGTGCGATCTCATATCCCAGATCCTGAATCTCCCTTTTTAATACTGATTCAAGACCGAAATGACACGGCGCAATCCATTCCATTCTTTCCATATCTACCTCATATTATCTTTATGTACTTATTAATTGTTACTGTTCACACGATGTGCGACCAGCAACGCATCTCGCCATTTTAAATCGCCTTTGGCGATGGGGCGAGATGCATTCAAGCCAAAACATGCATCCTCCGTGTCAATCAGCGGAGTGATTGACACGGGAGTGAACAGTAACTATTAATTACTGTTAACTGATTCTTTTTACAGTATTATAATTTTACTATAAATGAAAGGCAGAGTAAAGTGCGATTGCCTTTCTTCTCTGCCTTGTTGCTGTTTATAATAATCTTATGAAGTGAGTGTCAAAAATAAATTTTGCCACTCACTTGTTTGTTACTGCATACAGTATCTGTTAATATCTGTCTGACTCATCATAATCATCTTTTCCGCCATAGCAGTCATCTGCATTTTTGGAATTGCAGTTTGTGCTGTTCTTACTCTGATTTGAATAAGAATTTTTGCTGGAATTCTTATTCGAACCTGAATTAGATGTTGAATTTCTGTTCTTACTCTGATTTTCTTCCTTCGATGAATAGAATCCATTCTGAGAATTTTTACTTGTGTTGCTATAATTTTTTGCCATGATACTTCCTCCTTATTTGGTGTTACTGTTCTTATTAACTGACAGTAACTATTTAGTACAATCTTTATTATCCCAAACGGAGGTCTTTTTATGCATTTTGTTTCAACCATATTTTGAATATTTTGCTTGCTTTTTCCAAATGCATATATTATACTGATTCATGTAGAAAGATTATTTTCTACAACCCCTTATTAATTATTTATACTCCCCTCAAAAGACCGATGGCTCCCCCATCGGTCTTTTACTTTTCTTTTTTCTAATATCGTCGGTTCCCACCGATCAGTCTGATCACGATCATAATGATCAGAAGAGGAACAAGAACCGGTGCCAGAAAACTGATGATTCCTGTTATAACAGACACAACTACTACGACTACAAATACAACTGCAAGGATCAGCAAAGCCTTCTTCCACCAGGTATCTAATCTGAACTCATGATAGGAACCATAAGAATGCTCTGTTCCATATTCATCCTTCTGTCCATAACCAGTATAGCTGTTCTGTGCCTGCGTTGTCTGGTTGTACGAATTATTAAATGGACTCCTGTTCTCATAAACCACTTCTTCGTCTGTTCCATCACTTGCATCTACAATGGTTTTCGCAATTGCCCACGGATCTCCGAGCAGTTCCAAGACCTCCTGCTCGCTCTTTCCTTTTCTCATTTCTTCTATAATATAATCATCATAAAACTTAAGATGATCCTGAATTGTTACGGCATCAAGCTTTCCATTCAAAGCCTCCTGTAATTTTCGGATAAATTCCTGTCTTGTCATATTCAACTGTTACCTCCTGTTCCGAAGGTTACTGTTCACACGATGTGCGACCAGCAACGCATCTCGCCATTTTAAATCGCCTTTGGCGATGGGGCGAGATGCATTCAAGTCAAAACACGCATCCTCCGTGTCAATCAGCGGAGTGATTGACACGGGAGTAAACAGTAACTTCCGAAGTTTTCTTTAGATGTAGAATACCACACTGCCATTCTTTTTTAAACCGTTATTTTCCACTACATCTGTCGTTCATAATTTGTTCATTTATCATTTAAAAATCTTTCATCTTCTTATCACTTTTTCTTCATTTCTCTCACATATACTATAAGCATCAAAGGAAAAAACAAAAAACTTTGAATAAACTTTTTCATAATACATGCCGGGAACCAGTAAATGGTTACCCGGCATCCTCCCTTTTATGGAGACTTTTTTCTTATTCCGGAACAACCGGATCATTTATCACTTCTTGTTTCGTTTCCTGTTGTATTTCCTCTTCTACAGATTTTTCCGCAGTTTCCTCTGTTTGCTGTTCTGTCGTTTGCTCTGCTTCTTCCTTGTTTTCCCCGTTATTCTCTTCTTTCGTCGTTTCTTCTATCTTCTTTTCACATGCTTTGACCGATTCCAGAATCTCCTGAACCCGTTCCTCCATCTCTTTCTTCCATTTCATATCTTCCAATGCTTTTTTTCTTTCCTGTTCAGTTTCACTATGTTCTTCTGGTATTGTTTTTACATCGTCTGCTTTCTGAGCTTGCACTGCCGTTTCACTTTTCCCAACTGTATTGTTGCTTTCTCTTCCCCGGCTCATCCCAATTCCTGCTGCCGCAATTACTGCCCCGGCAGCAAATAAAAGAACCGCCAGTTTGACATTCCGAAATTTTACTTTCTGTTCCAAATTCCATTCCTCACGTTCCTCCGGAAGATCACGTATCACCTGGCTGATCTTGTCATAATGCCGTCTTCCGCCACCGGTACAACGTTCAATGATCCGCTCCAATCTGCGTTCTTCACTTCTGCTAAGTTCTGGAATCTGCTCTGTATATGCCAGTAAAAACTGCAATATTTTACCATATCCGAACAAATCCACGGAACAATTTTTCCTGCTGCCTGACGCTGTCGGGCGGATAAAATGACTTCTCACCGCTTTCTGCTGCATCTTCTTCATAACAAATTCATTTTCCTGTGCATCCGGATTCAAAAGCAGCAATTCTCCTTCTTCTGTCACAATAATACTATATGGGGTCAGACAACGATAATTCTGCCCACGTCTCGACTGCTGATACTTTCTTATTTCCCCTGCAATCTGTCGGAACCATTCAAATAACACTGCTTTATCCAACTGTGTATTATCCCGCAGATAATAAATCAAAAGTTCTCCCTGCAGGCAATCGATACTTGGCTGGCATTCGGTTCCTTTTTCCACGAAGCGAAGTACTTCATACATTTTTTCCATATTTAATTCTACTGCAATCTGTCATCTAAACGTGTGCGGCCCCACACCGCACACGATACAATACCTGTCCAATTGAAAATTATCAGAATCTGATACGAACTACTCTTCAGAATCTTTCCTGATTCTTCAGTCAGAACGACTGAAGTGTGACTCTCATATTAATTGAATTCTTCCAGTCTGTCAAGAGCTGCGGCAACAACTTTATCCATGTCATAATATTTATAATCTCCCAGTCGTCCGCCAAAGATTACATTTTCTTCCTTTTCTGCAAGCTTCTTGTATTCTTCAAACAATGCATTATTCTTCTCATCATTTACCGGATAGTATGGTTCCATGCCAACACTCCATTCTGATGAATACTCTCTGGAAATAACTGTCTTCTCCTGCTTGCCAAACTCAAAATGCTTGTGCTCGATAATTCTTGTATACGGAACTTCACGCTCTGTGTAATTGACAACAGCATTTCCCTGATAGTTCTCACAATCAAGAACTTCTGTCTCAAATCTGACAGAACGATACTCCAATGCTCCCAGCTGATATCCAAAATATTCATCGATCATTCCTGTAAAAATAATCTTCTCTGCAATCTCCGGATTCTCTTTTCTGAATTCAAAGAAATCAATCCCTGTACGAACTTCTGTCCCTTCCATCATCTTCTCAACGATTGCTGTATAACCGCCAACCGGAATTCCCTGATATCTGTCATTGAAATAGTTATTATCGTAAACAAATCGGAATGGCAGACGTTTGATAATAAATGCCGGAAGTTCTGTACACTTTCTTCCCCACTGTTTCTCTGTATAACCCTTGATCAGCTTCTCATAGATATCTCTTCCGCCAAGAAAAAGTGCCTGTTCCTCCAGATTTTGTGGATCTGTGATTCCTGTCTCTTTGCGCTGTTTTTCAATAATCTCTTTTGCTTCCTGTGGTGTGCGGATATTCCACATCTTACTGAATGTATTCATATTAAATGGCAGGTTATAAAGTTCATCTTTATAAACTGCTACCGGTGAATTAATGTAATTATTAAATTCCGCGAACTGATTCATGTAATCCCATATCTTTTTATCAGACGTATGGAAAATATGTGCACCATATTTATGTACATGGATTCCTTCTATGTCCTCACAGTAAATATTTCCTGCAATATGATCTCTTCGGTCAATCACAAGACATTTCTTCCCTTTTTTCTTTAATTCATGTGCCATGACAGCTCCATAAAGACCTGCTCCGACAATCAGATAATCGTATTCTTTCATTTACTCCTTCTTTCCGCAGAACGATTGTCTGGATCCGGTAAAATTCAGAGATAACCTTTCTGCCCTCTTTTTTTTCATGTTACGGTGCGTTTATGATAACACATTTTCTAATAAATTTGAATCTCTATCAAAAATACGGTATACTTAACAGCAAAAGGAGGATGAATTATGCTTATAAAAAATGGTTTTCTAATTGATCCTGCATCTGATACAGAACGTCTTGTCGACCTTCGCATCACAGACGGTCTGATCCAGACACTCGCAGATGCCGGAACTCTGACACCTGAAAATGGAGAGGATGAGCTTGATGCTGCAGGACTTATGATTTCTCCAGGACTTGTTGACACACACATTCATTTCCGTGATCCCGGATTTACTTATAAAGAAGATCTCCATACCGGATCTCTTTCAGCAGCTGCCGGTGGATTTACTTCCGTGATCTGTATGGCAAATACTTCACCGGTCATCGATTCTGTTCCGGTTCTCAAAGAACTGATGGAACGGGAGGCTTTGGAAGACATCCATATTTTCCAGGCTGCTGCTGTCTCCTGCGGACTCAAGGGTGAAGAGATGACTTCTATGAAGGAACTTGCCGCTGCCGGTGCCTGTGGATTCACAGATGACGGAATCCCTCTTAAGAACGCTGCATTTCTATATAAAGCAATGGAAGAGGCGAAGGCACTTGACCTTCCGATCAGTCTTCATGAAGAAGATCCTGCATTTATTGAAACAAACGGAATCAACCACGGACCTGTATCTGATGCGCTGGGCATCTACGGATCTCCTTCGATTGCTGAAGAATCTCTTGTTGCCAGAGATTGTCTGCTGGCGCTTCGTTCCGGTGCACAGGTCGTGATCCAGCATATCAGCTCCGGACAGTCCGTTGAACTGGTACGCACCTTTAAAGCTATGGGAGCAAATCTACATGCAGAGGCAACTCCGCATCATTTCACTTTGACAGATGAAGCTGTGTTAAAATACGGCTCTCTTGCCAAGATGAACCCGCCGCTTCGTACAGAAAATGATCGTCTTGCTATCATCGAAGGTCTCAAAGACGGTACGATCGATCTGATTGCTACAGACCACGCGCCACACAGTACGGAAGAGAAATCCCGTCCTATCACACAAACACCAAGCGGTATTATTGGTCTTGAGACTTCCCTTGCTCTCGGAATCACTTCCCTTGTACGTCCGGGACACCTGACATTAAGCCAGCTGATTGAGAAGATGACGATCAATCCTGCCAGCCTGTATCACCTTCCGTGCGGTTCTGTCGCAGAAGGAAAATCAGCTGATCTTGTACTGTTTGATCCGAATGAGAAATGGACTCCTGAGACTTATGCTTCTAAGTCTTCTAATTCTCCATTTACCGGATGGGAATTGTATGGAAAAGTAAAATATACAATCTGTGATGGAAAGATTGTATACAAGGATTAATCTAAGAGGTCCCCTGCAGAATCTTTCATTTCCGCAGGGGACCTCTTCTTTGCTCATTAATCCTCGATCGCTGTTACTGTATAATCTTTGTCTTCGACTGTCTTTTTCAGCACTTCATTACTGATTTCGGAATTCAGTGTTACAACTGCTGTTCCTGCCTCATGGCTGACTTCTGCTGTATCAACCTGCTCAAGTGCCTCGAGAGCTTTCTTCACAGCCGCCTCACAGTGTCCACACATCATTCCTTCGATTTTCATTGTCTTTGTCATCTTTGTCTCCTCCTTGTTTTCTGACTCATTTTTGTCTGCTAAGACAATATCTGAAACAGTATTTTCTGCTGTTTCTACCTTTTTCATCTTTCTTTTTCTGTCTTTGCTGGCATCGTACATTTTAAACAGATTCAGTCTCAATGCATTTGTTACTACACAGAAACTTGACAGGCTCATTGCCGCCGCTCCGAACATCGGATTTAATTTCCAACCAAAGAGCGGGATCCAGATTCCTGCTGCCAGTGGAATTCCTATCGCATTATAGAAAAATGCCCAGAACAGATTCTCATGAATGTTGCGCAATGTTGCACGGCTCATACGGATTGCCGCCGGCACGTCACTTAACCGGCTCTTCATCAGCACAACATCCGCTGCATCGATTGCAATATCTGTCCCCGCTCCAATGGCAATTCCCATATCTGCCCTGGTCAGTGCCGGTGCGTCATTGATACCGTCACCTACCATCGCAACCTTTCCTTTTTCTTTCAGCTTGCGGATCACCTGTTCTTTTCCTTCCGGAAGAACACCTGCGATCACTTCATCCACACCTGCCTGCTCACCAATTGCCTTCGCTGTGCGCTCATTATCTCCGGTCAGCATAACAACATGGATTCCCATATTCTGAAGTTCTTTCACTGCCTGTGGACTATCTTCCTTGATCACATCCGCAACTGCGATCATGCCAAGGAACTGCTCATTCCTTCCAAAGAACAGCGGGGTCTTTCCTTGCTGTGCCAACCGTTCCGCCTGTTCTTTTATGCTGGCAGAAATCTTCATTTTGTCTGAAATGAATTTAAAATTGCCTCCGTACAGCCAGTCCTCTCCAAGTTTTCCTGACAGACCATTTCCTGGAACTGCCTGAAACTGTGTGATTTCACTTTTCTGCTCTGCTTCCCCATTTTCTTCTGCCTTTGCAAGAATTGCCCGGGCAAGCGGATGCTCACTTTTCTTCTCCAATGCATTTGCAAAAAATAATAATTCATGTTCTGTCATTCCGTCCGCAGGGAGCAGATCCGTCACCTTCGGTTCTCCACTTGTGATTGTTCCTGTCTTATCCAGTGCGACAATCTCCGTCTTTCCTGTCTCTTCCAGCGAAACAGCTGTCTTAAACATGATTCCATTCTTCGCGCCCATTCCATTTCCAACCATAATTGCAACCGGAGTGGCCAGACCTAATGCACACGGGCAGCTGATTACCAGAACAGAAATTCCCCTTGCAAGTGCAAATCCAACAGGCTCTCCGACAAGCAGCCATACAATCATTGTGACAACTGCAATAGAAATAACTGCCGGGACAAATACTCCTGAAACTTTATCTGCCACTTTGGCAATTGGCGCTTTTGTTGCTGCCGCATCACTTACCATCTGAATGATCTGTGACAAAGTCGTATCCTCGCCAACTCTCGTCGCCTCGCAACGCAGAAAACCTGACTGATTCATTGTAGCCGCAGACACTTTATCCCCTTCTGCTTTATCTACCGGTATACTCTCTCCGGTCAGGGCAGCTTCATCTACTGCACTGTTTCCTTCCAGAACAATTCCATCCACCGGAATATTCTCCCCCGGTCTTACAACAAACTGATCTCCTCTTCTCACCTGGTCAATCGAAACTTCCTGTTCTTTTCCATCACGCAGGAGCGTTGCTGTCTTTGGTGCCAGCTTCATGAGGCTTTTTAATGCATCTGTTGTCTTTCCCTTTGAATGCGCTTCAAGCATCTTTCCTACTGTGATCAACGTTAAAATCATTGCTGCTGATTCAAAATAAAATTCATGCATCAGCTCCATCACATGATCCATATCGCCTGCCGTCTGCGCTACCGTCATAGCGAATAATGCATACACGCTATATCCATAAGATGCACCTGCACCAAGTGCAACCAGCGTATCCATATTTGGTGCTCTATGGATCATGCCTTTCCATCCACTGATAAAAAACTTCTGATTGATCACCATAACGATTGTCGTTAACAGGAGCTGCGCCAGCCCCATCGCCACATGATTCCCTTCCAGAAATACCGGAAGTGGCCAGCCCCACATCATATGCCCCATTGACAGATACATGAGCGGAATCAAAAAACACAAAGAAGCAATCAGACGCCTTTTCATCTTCGGTGTCTCCCTGTCTTTCAACGCATCTTCCGCACAGTTCTGCTCACTTTGATTCATCCCATGCCCTTCATTCTTTGCAGATTTCAACGTTGCCCCATATCCAGCTTCCTCAACAGCCGCAATGACCGCATCTACTGTTGCTGTGCCTTCCACTCCCATGGAATTCGTCAGAAGACTGACTGAACAGTTCTCAACTCCGGGGACTTTCCCAACTGCCTTCTCAACACGGGCACTGCAGGCTGCACAACTCATTCCCGTCACATTATATTGTTCCATCTTACTCCTCCTTCAAGTTGTGATCCGGACTTTTTGTGCCAGATCTCTCTTCAGATCTTTTATCGCATCAATTTCTGAAGTGTCGTCACGAGCTCGTCAATCGTTTCATCTTTTCCATCCCGGATATCATCTGCCACACATGTCCGGATATGGTTTGCCAAAAGCACTTTATTGAAACTATTCAGAGCCGCATTCACCGCAGATACCTGAATCAGAATATCCGGACAATACGCGCCTTCTTCAACCATCCTTCGAACTCCCCTGACTTGTCCTTCAATTCTACTCAGACGATTCATCAGATCTTTATATTCTTTTTCCGGGCGGTCCTTTGTCTTGTGACAACATCCCGGACAGACTTTCTTTTCTTCCATTGTATTTCTCCTGTTGTATAACCCCCAGGGGGTATATTTTCTAATTATTAATATATACCCCCTACAGGTATATTTCAAGTGCTTTTTAACAAAAAGTTACTGTTCATGCTAGCTTACGCTATATGCAGCCGGCAACAACAAAGAAGCTGTCATGGAACATTTCACAATTGTATCTATGTTCCATGCAGCTTCTCTGCAATCCATTATTATGTTCGTTATTATATTTCCTGACAAATCTGTCTTATTCTACACTCTTGAGTGATTCAACCATGTTAATCTTCTTTAACTTAAAATACATCACTCCATTGACAAACAAAGAAAAGGCCACTGTCAGAAGAAAGGCATACAGGAAACTTGGTGGATCGATATTTCGTCCAAACATAACCGAATCAATCTCCACTGTCTCAACAATAAAGCGGTGCAGAATTTTTCCGATCAACAATCCTGCCAGTGCCCCAATCAAGGTCAGCAGGATATTCTCTCTGTAAACATAAGAAGAAACTTCCTTGTCATAAAATCCAAGTACCTTTAATGTTGCCAGTTCTCTCTTGCGCTCTGTAATGTTAATATTATTCAGATTATACAGCACTACAAATGCCAGCATTCCTGCTGAAATAATCAATACAACAATCACGATGTCCAGACTCTCCAGCATATGATCCACCTGCTTTTTCAGGCTTGTCGTATAGCTGATGCTAAGTGTTCCATCACACTTCATTATATTTTCGCCGACATCCTTTGCCTCCTCTGTTGTACGGTCCTGAGTTCTATAATAAATTGAATTATAGGCCGGAGCCTCACCGAATGTCTTTTCATAGACTTCAGATGTCATATAGAGATAATGTCCCATATAGTTCTCACAGATTGCGCTGATCAAGACTGTTTTCTCTCCATCATCTGTATCAATCGTTAATTTATCACCGACATTGACTTCCAGCAGTTTCGCTACTTTTTCAGTCAGGATTGCTCCTTTATCATCCAAGGAATAAATTTCTTTTGTCTTCCGATCCCGGATCACGACAAACTTTTTGAATGCTTCTACATCTTTTGGTACATCTAAATAAACTTCCTGAGAAGACTCTCCTGAACTGACCTCAATATTTTTCAAAAGATTTTCTGCAGTCACTGATACCTTCTTATCCGTATCCAGTTCTTTCTGAACCTCAATTCTCTCTTCTTCTGTCACATCTTCCTTTAAAATAACGTCTCCATCATAAAGCTGAATCTGTTCGTATTGAAGCGGAACGATTGCTGAAATAGAATCTTTTAATCCAAAACCAAACAACATCATGCCCATACAACCGCCAATTCCAAATACTGTCATGAAGAAGCGTTTTTTATACCGCACCAGATTACGCACGGTCGATTTCCATGTAAAATTCAGATTTTTCCAGATAAACGGAACTCGTTCCAGAAATACTCGTTTTCCCTGTTTTGGTGTCGGCGGACGCATCAATTCTGCTGCCTGCTCTCGTAATTCTTTCATACATGAGAACAGTGTTGCGATCACTGTACATGCAAGTGCTGCTGCACATGCTGTTACAGCATAATACAAATTATACGGAATCACAACATCATTCATATGGCGATACAGGATCTTATATGCCGTGATGATAATATAAGGAAGTATCTTTTCTCCAATCAGAATTCCGAAAACACCACCGGTTAATGTCGCAAGGATCGCATACCAGAGATATTTTCCAACAATTGAAGCATTTCCATATCCGAGAGCCTTCAAAGTACCGATCTGCGTTCTCTCTTCCTCTACCATTCGTGTCATTGTTGTCAGACTGATCAATGCTGCAACAAGGAAGAAAATGAGTGGGAACACTTTACCGATTGCCCGCATACGATCTGCATTATCTCCATATCCACTGTATTCTGTCAGATTGTTCCGATCATAGACATACCACTTTGGCTTTTCAAGATCATCGATCTTCTGCTGTGCTTTCGCAAGCTCTTCTCTTGCTTCTGTAATCTGCCGCTCTCCATCCTCAATCTTCTTCTGAGCTTCTATACGCCCTTCCTCATACTCTGCCCAACCGTCTTCCAGCTCCTTTGTTCCGCTGCTTAACTGCTGCTGTGCCTCCTCAATCTTCTTCTGTCCCTCACTGATCTGCTGCCATCCGCTGTCAATCTGCTGCTGACCGGATGTAATCTGCGCCTTTGCCTGATCTATCTGCCGACTTGCGGTAAGGATTGCAGCATCTCCCTGTGTCAGCACATCCGTCAGTTTCTGTATATTATCCTGTAATACCGGAATTCCAGCTTCAATCTGGGTTATCCCGGCTTCAACTGCTGGAAGCCCTTCGTTGATCTGCGTTAATCCGGCTTCGATCTTTGTCTGGTTTTTCTGAATCTCCGCTTCGGCAGCTTTCGCCTCCAGTTCCATTTTATCCAGATTTGCTTTCCATTCAGTCAACTTCTCTTCCATTGCTGTTTTTTCAGCTTCCAACTGTTCTAACTGAGCTTTTAATTCCGGATTTTCTTCTCCTGCTTCCTGCTTCCGGTCGTATTCTTCTTTCAGTGCCTCATAGTTCTGTAAAAGAAGTTCATACTGTGTATTTAATTCTTCATAAGACTGTTTCAGCGGCTGATAAATCTGCTGATACGCGGACTGATAGTCTTCTGCCTGTTGTTGCAATTCTTCCTTTGCTTTCAGAAGCTCGTCTTTCTTTTGCTGCATCTGTGTCTGTTGCGCTAAAAGTTCTTGTCTCTGATCTTCCAGACTTTCTTCCTGCTCTTTCAGTTGTGCCAGCTGATTTCTTAATGTTGTAAGTGCAATCTGTTTTTCGCTAAGTTCCTGTGCTCCCTGCTCAACTTGTGCTTTGGACTGATTCAGCTCCTTTTGCTTTGATATCAGAAGATTTCTCGACTGCTCCAGTTCAAGCTTCGAAGCTGCCAGCTGATTTCTTCCTCGTTCAAGTTCTTTCTGCGCTGCATCAAGTTTCTCT
>ERZ1032022.241-NODE-241-length-13403-cov-6.805439_pt1 | contig 13403 bp, 9 predicted proteins | sample MGYA00516699_ERZ1032022 | MGnify/ENA primary metagenome ERZ1032022 (study PRJEB33719, sample SAMN04261294) | wastewater metagenome | biome: rural village; feature: human; material: feces | host: Homo sapiens | place: El Salvador | collected 2013-01-07 ... | reverse complement strand
CTGTAACACTACCCATAAATATATTATGGATAATGTTACAAAAAATTATTACAAATTATTTTGCTCTTTTACCAGCAACTTCTTCTTGAATGCTCTTTGGTACTTCTTCATAGTGATCGAATACCATTGAGTAGTTACCTCTACCTTGAGATCTAGATCTTAAAGCTGTAGCATATCCAAACATTTCAGCTAGTGGCACGTACGCTCTTATAACTTGAGCTCCGTTAACTGCTTCCATACCTTCCATTCTACCTCTTCTTGAGTTGATATCACCGATAACATCTCCCATGTACTCTTCTGGTACAGTTACTTCAACCTTCATCATTGGTTCAAGTAATACTGGGCTTGCTTTTTGCATAGCGTTCTTGAATGCCATAGAACCAGCAATCTTGAATGCCATTTCTGATGAATCGACTTCGTGGTAAGAACCGTGTACTAACTTAACTTTGAAGTTAATAACTTCGTATCCAGCTATTATACCGTTCTTAGCAGCTTCTTGGATACCAGCGTCGATAGCAGGAATATATTCTCTTGGAATAGCTCCCCCAACGATAGCATTTTCAAAGCTGTATTCACCATCAGTTGGTTCCATTTCAATTACAGCATGACCGTATTGACCCTTACCACCTGATTGCTTAGCGTACTTAGCTTCAGCTTTAACAGCTGATCTGATAGTTTCTTTGTACGCAACTTGAGGAGCTCCAACGTTACATTCAACCTTGAATTCTCTTTGTAATCTATCAACGATGATATCTAAGTGTAATTCACCCATACCAGCGATGATTGTTTGACCAGTTTCTTGATCAGTCCAAGTTTTGAAAGTTGGATCTTCTTCAGCTAACTTAGATAAAGCTAATCCCATCTTTTCTTGACCAGCTTTTGTCTTTGGCTCGATAGCTACAGAAATAACTGGTTCTGGGAATTCCATTGATTCAAGTATGATTGGTGCGTTTTCATCACATAAAGTATCACCAGTAGTAGTGTTCTTTAATCCGATGATTGCTCCTAATTCACCTGCTTCTAATGACTCAACTTCTTCTCTAGTGTTAGAGTGCATTTTAACAAGTCTTCCGATTCTTTCTTTCTTACCCTTAGTTGAGTTAAGAACATATGAACCACTGTTCATTATACCTGAGTATATTCTTGTGAATGCAAGCTTTCCAACGAATGGGTCAGTAGCAATCTTGAATGCTAAAGCTGACATTGGAGCTTCATCTGAAGCTTCTCTTGAATCTTCTTCACCTTCTAAAGTTTGACCTTGGATTGCAGGAATGTCTAATGGTGATGGTAAGTAAGCAACAACACCGTTGATCATTTCTTGAACCCCTTTGTTTTTGTATGAAGAACCACAGATACATGGAACTATTTCATTAGCTATAGTAGCTTTTCTTAAAGCAGCGTGTAACTCTTCTTCAGTTAATTCTTCACCTTCAAGGTATTTTTCCATTAACGCTTCATCAGTTTCAGCGATTGCTTCAATCATAGCCATTCTGTATTCTTCAGCTTGATCAGCTAATTCTGCAGGAATTTCTTCAATTCTTACATCTTTACCTAAATCATCATAAGTGATGATAGCGTGATTAGATATTAAGTCTATCATACCTTTGAAATCAGCTTCAGCACCTACTGGTATTTGTATTGGAACTGCATTAGCTTTTAATCTATCTCTAACAGTGTTAACACATCTGAAGAAATCAGCTCCTGTAGCATCCATCTTATTAACATAAATCATTCTTGGAACACCGTACTTATCTGCCTGTCTCCAAACAGTTTCAGTTTGTGGTTCAACCCCACTCTTAGCGTCTAGAACTGTAACAGCTCCATCAAGAACTCTTAATGATCTTTCAACTTCAACTGTAAAATCTACGTGTCCTGGAGTATCGATGATGTTTAATTCATGACCTTCCCAGAAACAAGTTGTTGCTGCAGAAGTAATTGTTATACCTCTTTCTTGTTCTTGAACCATCCAGTCCATTGTAGCAGCACCTTCATGAACTTCTCCTATTTTGTGGCTCTTTCCTGTATAGAATAATATACGCTCAGTTGTTGTTGTTTTACCAGCATCAATGTGAGCCATTATTCCGAAGTTACGGAATTTCTCTAATGGATATTTTCTAGCCATTTTATGTCCTCCTCTCAATGAGTAATTTTATATTCGACAAAACTGTTTTGGCATAAGCCAAAACAGTTTTTGTAATATTAGTATCTGTAGTGAGCGAATGCTTTGTTTGCTTCTGCCATTTTGTGAGTATCTTCTCTCTTCTTAACAGCAGCTCCAGTATTGTTAGCTGCATCTAATAATTCTCCAGCTAATCTTTGAGCCATAACTTTTTCGCCTCTTTTTCTAGCAGCAGCTAAAATCCATCTGATACCTAAAGTTTGTCTTCTCTCAGGTCTAACTTCGATTGGAACTTGGTAGTTAGCACCACCTATTCTTCTAGCTTTAACTTCTAATAAAGGCATAACATTGTTCATAGCTTCTTCGAATACTTCTAAAGCATCTTTGCCTGTTTTTTGCGCCATAATTTCAAACGCTTCGTAGCAAATCTTTTGTGCTACTCCTTTTTTACCATCTTCCATTACGTTGTTTATTAACTTAGTAACAACTTTTGAGTTGTACATTGGATCTGGTAATACATCTCTTTTTGCGATAAATCCTTTTCTTGGCACTTTTCTTCCCTCCTTAACAATTTTAAATTTAATTCATAGGTACTCGGTAAGTAAACTTACCGTAAAGTGCTTCGCTTCTTACATCTATATAAACTTATGTAAAATTTCTAGTCTATGTAAATGCCGAAGATAAGCACTGTCTTAGTTTAGAAAACTATTTTGCTTTTGGCTTCTTAGCACCGTATTTTGATCTTCCTTGTAATCTGTTAGCTACTCCAGCACAGTCAAGTGCTCCTCTTACGATATGGTATCTAACACCAGGAAGGTCCTTAACTCTACCACCTCTTATAAGAACAACGCTGTGCTCTTGTAAGTTGTGACCTACACCACCGATGTAAGCAGTTACTTCGAATCCATTTGTAAGTCTTACTCTCGCAATTTTTCTTAACGCTGAGTTAGGCTTCTTTGGAGTAGTAGTTTTAACAACTGTACAAACTCCTCTTCTTTGTGGACACTCGTTTAGTGCTGGTGCTGTTGATTTATTAACAACAGTCTTTCTACCTTTTCTTACTAATTGGCTTATAGTTGGCATTTCTTCACCTCCTGAAATTTATTTATCTATATAAAATAAGATAAACACTAATTTATTATTCTAGGGTCAATATCGCTGATGAATTAACATCAATCCCGCCTATCTTCCCAAGTTCTTTCATTGTAGATACTTCTACAATCTCAATGTTTTTCTCTTTTGCAAGTTGAATTATTGGAGATATCAACTTAGCATTTGCATCTTTAGCTACATATAAAACTTTTCCCTCGTTGTTTTTAATCAATTTAGTACACTGTTTTATTCCAATAACCTTTTTTACTACAATTCTGTCTAACATGAATCCCCCTCCTTAATTAAAGATCATAGAGGCATGCTATACAGTATGCCTCCATAAATCATGTAGACAATCATACTGTAGTGTAGCTTTAAATCACACAATTGGTATTTTATCATTTAAGCATACACATGTCAATAAAATTGCATTGTATTATTCTATTGTATCAATATTATCTTCTTCTAATTCTTCTGTTGGTACATCTAGCTTAACAGATCTATATCTCATCATACCAGTACCAGCTGGAATTAACTTACCTATAATAACATTTTCTTTCAATCCTATTAATGGATCTATTTTTCCTTTTATTGCTGCTTCTGTAAGTACTCTAGTTGTTTCTTGGAATGAAGCTGCTGATAAGAAACTATCAGTTGCAAGGGCAGCTTTTGTTATACCTAATAAAGCCATTTCTCCCTTGGCTTCTTCTCCACCAAACTCTCTTACTCTAGCATTTTCTTCTTCAAAATCAAACATATCTATCATAGTACCTGGTAATAAATCTGTATCTCCTGAATCAGAAACTTTTACTTTTCTTGTCATTTGTCTAACAACTACTTCTAAGTGCTTATCGTTGATATCAACCCCTTGTAGTCTATAAACCTTTTGAACTTCTGAAAGTAAATATCTTCTAGCTCCTTCAACACCTTTAATATTCATAATATCATGTGGGTTAACTGAACCTTCTGTAATTTCATCTCCGGCTTCAATAACATCATTATCAGATACTCTTAATCTTGAACCAAATGGAATGTCATAGCTACGTTCTTCACCGTCAGCAGCCATTACAAACACAGTTTTCTTCTTCTTAGTTTCTTCTACTCTTACAGTACCTGCAATTTCAGAAACTATTGCAAGACCCTTAGGTTTTCTAGCTTCAAATAATTCTTCAACTCTAGGAAGACCTTGAGTGATATCCGCACCAGTAGCAACCCCACCAGTATGGAATGTTCTCATTGTAAGCTGAGTACCAGGTTCACCGATTGATTGAGCTGCAATTATACCAACAGCTTCTCCTATATTGATCTTTTGAGCTGTAGCCATGTTCATACCATAACACTTAGCACAAACACCTACTTTACAGTTACAAGTAAATACAGATCTTATTTTAACCTTCTTAACTCCTGCTGCTGTAATTCTATCAGCCATATGAGATTCAATATATTGATCTTTTCCTAATAATAATTCACCGCTTTCTGGATCATAAACATCCTCTGCAGTATATCTTCCATATAATCTTTCTGCTAATCCTTCGATTACTTCGTTACCTTCTTTGATTTCAGATACGATTAATCCTCTATCAGTACCACAATCTTCTTCTCTTACGATAACGTCTTGTGATACGTCAACAAGTCTTCTTGTTAAGTAACCTGAATCGGCAGTCTTAAGTGCTGTATCGGCATTACCCTTTCTAGCACCGTGTGTTGATATGAAGTATTCTAATACGTCAAGACCTTCTCTGAATGAAGCCTTGATTGGTAATTCGATAATCTTACCTGATGGAGCGGCCATAAGTCCTCTCATACCAGCTAATTGTTTTATCTGAGCCTTAGATCCTCTGGCTCCTGAATCAGCCATCATGAATATTGGGTTGAATTTATCCAAGCTATCCATTAACGCATTGGCAACATCTTCTGTTGTCTTACTCCATTTTTCAATAACTTTTTCATATCTTTCATCTTCAGATATGAAACCTCTCTTATACATCTTTTCTACTTTTTCAACTGTTTCTTCAGCTTCCTTAAGTAGTTCATACTTAGCTTCAGGTACTATCATATCTGATGCAGCAACTGTTACAGCTCCGATAGATGAGTAATGGTATCCTAATGCTTTTATTTTATCTAACATTATAGATGTATTAGTAGGTCCGTGTTTAATGTAACACTTATCTATTAATTTTCCTAAAGTTTTCTTAGTGATTAAGAAATCAACTTCAAGATCAAATTCTGTTTCTGGATTTGTTCTATCTACATATCCTAAATCTTGAGGAATAGATTCATTGAATATAATCTTACCTACAGTAGTCTTAATTATTCCTGATTTTTCTACTCCATCTACTACTTTATGCATTCTTACATTAATTGCAGCATGAACAGCAATTTCGCCTACATTATAAGCCATTATTGCTTCATCTACATTTGCAAAATACATTCCTTCGCCCTTAGCGTTTTCTTTATCCATAGTTAAGTAATATGAACCTAGAACCATATCTTGTGTAGGAACACAAACTGGTTTACCATCTGAAGGTTTCATTATGTTTCCTGCTGCAAGCATTAAGAATCTAGCTTCTGCTTGAGCTTCAACTGATAATGGAACGTGAACCGCCATTTGGTCACCATCGAAGTCAGCATTATACGCTGTACATACTAATGGGTGAAGTTTTATTGCTCTACCTTCAACTAATACAGGTTGGAAGGCTTGAATTCCTAGTCTATGTAGAGTAGGCGCTCTGTTAAGTAAAACTGGATGATCTGTGATAACTTCTTCAAGTATATCCCATACTTGTTCGTTAACTCTTTCAACCATTCTCTTAGCACTCTTTATGTTATGAGCTACTCCATCTTCAACTAATTTTTTCATTACGAAAGGCTTAAATAATTCTAATGCCATTTCTTTTGGTAAACCACATTGGTACATCTTTAATTCTGGTCCAACAACGATAACTGATCTACCAGAATAGTCAACTCTCTTACCAAGTAAGTTTTGTCTAAATCTACCTTGCTTACCTTTTAACATATCAGATAATGATTTTAAAGGTCTATTACCTGGTCCAGTAACTGGTCTTCCTCTTCTACCATTATCAATTAGAGCATCAACTGCTTCTTGAAGCATTCTTTTTTCATTTCTAACAATTATATCTGGAGCTCCTAAATCTAAAAGCTTCTTTAATCTGTTATTTCTATTGATTACTCTTCTATATAAATCATTTAAGTCAGATGTAGCGAATCTTCCTCCATCTAATTGAACCATAGGTCTTAAATCAGGTGGAATTACAGGAATTACATTTATAACCATCCATCTTGGATCATTTCCTGATTTTCTAAAAGATTCTACAACTTCTAATCTTCTTATAATTCTAACTTTCTTTTGACCACTACTAGTCTTTAATTCTTCTTTTAATTCTCTAGAAGTTGTTTCTAAGTCTATTTCTCCAAGGATTCCTTGAACTGCTTCAGCACCCATTCCAGCTACGAAGCTTTCTTCACCAAACTTATCCACAGCTTCTCTATATTCTTTTTCACTTAAAAGTTGTTTCTTTAAAAGTGAAGTTTCTTTAGGGTCAATAACCACATATGAAGCAAAGTATAAAACTTTTTCTAAAGCTCTTGGTGACATATCTAAAAGTAATCCCATTCTTGAAGGAATTCCTTTAAAGTACCAAATGTGAGATACTGGGGCAGCTAACTCAATGTGCCCCATTCTTTCTCTTCTTACTTTAGCTTTTGTAACTTCAACTCCACATCTGTCACAAACAATTCCCTTATATCTAACTCTCTTATATTTACCACAATGACATTCCCAGTCTTTCATAGGTCCAAATATTCTTTCACAGAATAGACCATCTCTTTCTGGTTTTAAAGTTCTATAATTAATTGTTTCTGGCTTCTTAACTTCACCTCTAGACCATTCTCTAATTTGGCTTGGAGAAGCTAAGCCGATTTGTATTGCATCAAAATTGTTCAATTCAAACAAGGGTATATCCTCCCTTCAATTTTAGTGTTCGTCATTAACGAAATCATCTAATTCTAATTCTTCTTCATGAAAACCTTCTAAAGTAAATGATTCATAATCAATATCTTCATCGATTTCTTCATCATTAGTTGTATAACTATCGTCTCCTGCCACTTGTTCTGTAACAAGTTCTTCAGTTCCTTCGATATTTACTTCTAATTCCTCTGAATCATCATCAGAGAATTCTTTTAATTTAACTTCTTCGTTATCTTCGTTTAATACTTTAACATCTAAGCATAAAGCTTGAAGTTCTTTAATAAGAACCTTGAATGATTCTGGAACTCCTGGTTCAGGGATATTTTCACCCTTAACTATAGCTTCATAAGTCTTAACTCTTCCTACAACGTCATCTGACTTAACTGTTAAGATTTCTTGTAATGTATGAGCTGCACCGTATGCTTCTAGTGCCCAAACTTCCATTTCCCCAAATCTTTGACCACCAAATTGAGCTTTACCTCCAAGTGGTTGTTGAGTAACTAGTGAGTATGGACCTGTAGATCTAGCATGGATCTTATCATCAACTAAGTGAGCAAGCTTTAAGATATACATTATACCAACTGTAACTTCATTATCAAATGGTTCTCCAGTTCTTCCATCATATAATACAGTCTTTCCGTTTGCGTTGTATCCTGCTTTTTCTAAGCAATCTTCTATATTCTTTTCTGTTGCACCATCAAATACAGGTGTTGCAATGTGCCATCCTAATGCACTTGCAGCCCAACCTAAGTGAACTTCTAATACCTGACCGATATTCATACGTGATGGAACCCCTAGTGGATTTAAACAAATTTGTAGTGGTCTACCATCTGGTAAGAATGGCATATCTTCTTCTGGTAAAACTCTAGAAATAACCCCTTTGTTACCATGACGACCGGCCATCTTATCTCCAACAGATATTTTTCTCTTTTGAGCTATATAACATCTTACAAGTTCGTTAACACCTGGATTTAAGTCATCACCGTTTTCTCTTGTAAATACTTTTACGTCAACGATAATACCAGCTTCTCCATGTGGTACTCTTAATGAAGTATCTCTAACTTCTCTTGCTTTTTCTCCAAATATAGCTCTTAATAATCTTTCCTCAGCTGTTAATTCAGTTTCTCCCTTAGGTGTAACTTTACCTACAAGTACATCTCCTGATCTAACTTCAGCACCGATTCTGATTATTCCTCTTTCATCTATATCTTTAAGAGCATCTTCACTAACATTAGGAATATCTCTTGTTATTTCTTCTGGTCCTAGCTTAGTATCTCTAGCTTCACATTCATATTCTTCAATATGGATAGAAGTAAATACATCTTCTCTTACTAATTCTTCAGAGATAAGCATAGCATCCTCGTAGTTGTAACCTTCCCAAGTAATGAATCCCATTCTGATATTCTTTCCTAATGCGATTTCTCCTAGGTCAGTTGCTGGACCATCAGCTAATACTTGGTTCTTAAATACAATTTCACCCTTATCTACTAAAGGTCTTTGATTTATACAAGTACCTGGGTTACTTCTCTTGAATTTAAGTAATTTGTATGTGTCTATTCCTCCATCAAGATCTCTCTTAACTCTGATTTCAGATGAACTAACATATACAACTGTACCTGAGTTTTTAGCTTTAGGTAATACTCCTGAATCTGCTGCTGCTCTATATTCAATTCCTGTACCTACTATTGGAGCTTGAGGCTTTAATAGTGGAACTGCTTGACGTTGCATGTTCGCTCCCATAAGTGCTCTTGATGCGTCGTCATTTTCAAGGAAAGGTATCATTGCAGTAGCAACTGAAACTATTTGTCTTGGTGAAACGTCAATTAAATCTACGTCTTTAGCATTAACTTGTAAAATATCATGCTTATGTCTAACAGTAACTCTACTGTCAACGAATCTTCCATCTTCACCTATAGGTTCTTTAGCTTGTGCAATTAAGTATAAATCTTCTTCATCAGCAGTAAAGTATCTGATTTCATCTGTAACTATTCCAGTTTCTTTATCAACAATTCTATATGGAGTTTCAATGAATCCATATTCATTAACTTTAGCATATGTTGCTAATGAGTTGATTAACCCTATATTTGGTCCTTCTGGAGTTTCTATAGGACACATTCTACCATAATGTGAATGGTGAACGTCTCTTACTTCGAAACCAGCTCTTTCTCTTGAAAGACCTCCTGGTCCTAAAGCAGATAATCTTCTCTTATGTGTTAATTCTGATAATGGATTAGTTTGATCCATGAATTGTGATAATTGAGAGCTACCAAAGAATTCTTTTATCGCAGCAGCTACTGGTCTAATGTTTATTAACATTTGAGGAGTAATTGCTTCTTGATCTTGAATAGTCATTCTTTCTTTAACTACTCTTTCCATTCTTGATAAACCAATTCTGAATTGGTTTTGTAATAACTCACCAACAGATCTTAATCTTCTATTACCTAAATGGTCTATATCATCAGTATATCCAACTCCATAAGCTAATCCTAATTCATAACTTATAGTTGCAAATATATCATCTCTTATAATATGTTTAGGTATTAATCTAGTTATGTTCTTTTTGATTTCTTCTTTGATAGATTGTTCATCATCATAATTGTCAAGAATTTCCATTAAAGTAGGGTAATGGACAGCTTCTCTTATGTTTAAATCACTTACATCAAATGATACAACCTTTTCTAAATCAACAAAGTGGTTACCTATTACTCTTAACACTTTATCTTCTACTAAAATGTCAACAGAGTTAATTCCTGCACTTTGAATGTTAGAAGCCATTGTTCTGCTTATTTTTTCTCCTTGTTCAACCATTATTTCTCCAGTTGAAGGATTTATTATATCAGCAGCTGCAATTTGATTAATTAATCTAAGATTAATAGCTAATTTCTTATTAAATTTGTATCTACCTACTCTTGATAAATCATATCTTTTAGCATCAAAGAATAAAGAGTCAATTAATGAAACCGCACTATCAACTGTAGGTGGTTCACCTGGTCTTAATCTCTTATAGATTTCAAGTAAAGCTTCCTCTTTAGTCTTAGTGTTGTCTTTTTCAATAGTCGCTTTGAATCTTTCTTCTTCACCAAAATAATCTAAAAGCTCTTGGTCACTTCCATAACCCATAGCTCTAGCTAATATTGTAATTGGTAGTTTTCTTGTCTTGTCAATTCTAACATAAATAACATCATTAGAATCTGTTTCGTATTCTAACCACGCACCTCTGTTAGGAATAACAGTTGATGAAAATAATTTTTTACCACTTTTATCAACAGTATTACTATAGTATACACCTGGAGATCTAACTAATTGGCTTACGATAACTCTCTCAGCCCCATTAATTATAAAAGTACCTTGTTCAGTCATTAGTGGGAAGTCTCCCATAAACACTTCTTGTTCTTTTATTTCTCCTGTTTCATTGTTTGTCAGTCTTACTGACACCTTCAATGGTGCTGCATAAGTACAATCTCTTTCCTTACACTCCTCCACTGAATACTTAATATTATCCATATCAAGTTTGTAATCTACAAACTCTAGTACAAGATTTCCTGTGAAATTTGAAATAGGATTAACATCGTCAAAAACTTCTAATAATCCTTCTCTCAAAAACCACTCATAAGAATCTAATTGTACCTCGATTAAGTTTGGCATTTCGGTTACATCTTTAACCTTAGCAAAGCTCATTCTAGTTCTTTTTCCGACTTGGACAGGATGTACCATGAATTTTCACCCCTTGTTTAAAGTAAAATAACCAAAAGCATAATTTCCCTAAGGACATATACTTTCGGAGAGCATCACGTTATAGTATAACCATTTTTATACTTGATTATACTCATTTTCGCAAGAATATATAATTATCCATAATGAATAGTACATTTTATGATAGTAACATACCCTATTTTTTTTGTCAACACTTTTGTATATTATTTACACTCCATTAATATAATAGTATTCTCAAAAAAATATTTCTCATTCTAAATTTTCAATTTTTTCATGATTTGGGCATTAAAAAAGGTGCTATAAAGCACCTTTTTATATTAAGTTAAGAAATTACTTAACTTCTACTTCAGCTCCAACTTCAGCTAATTTAGCTTTCATGTCTTCAGCTTCTTCTTTAGAAACAGCTTCTTTTAATGTCTTAGGAGCTCCGTCAACTATTTCTTTAGCTTCCTTTAATCCTAATCCAGTTATTTCTCTAACAACTTTGATAACTTTGATCTTGTTTGCACCAGCATTTGATAATACTACGTCAAACTCAGTCTTTTCTTCAGCTGCAGCACCTGCAACAGCTCCACCAGCAACAGCAACTGGAGCAGCAGCGCTAACACCAAACTCCTCTTCGCAAGCAGTTACTAATTCGTTTAATTCTAAAACAGTCATTTCTTTTATAGCTTGAATGATTTCTTCTCTTGTCATTTTAATTGCACCTCCAAAATTTTTATCAGTTTATTATTCAGCTGACTCTGATTCTTTTTTTTCTTTAATTGCATTTAATAAGTATGCAAGGTTTGATAATGGAGCTTTGAAGCTTCCAAGAAGTTTTGCAATAAGAACTTCTTTTGATGGGATTGTTGCAAGTTTTTCAACTCCAGCCTTGTCATAAACAATACCGTCAACAACACCTGCTTTTAATTCTAACTTCTTATGATCTTTAGCAAAATCATTTAATACTCTTGCAGGAGCAGTAGCATCTTCGTAACCGAAAGCTATTGAAACTGGTCCTTCTAAGTATTGAACTAAATCACCTAAACCTAATTCGTTAGCAGCTAATGTTACTAATGTGTTTTTGTAAACTTTATATTCAACACCAGCTTCTCTTAAGCTCTTTCTTAACATTGTATCTTCTTCAACTGTTAAACCTTGGTAACTAGCTAATGCTACACCTTGAGCTTTTTCTAACTTTTCTTTAATCTCAGCTACTTTAGCTTCTTTGATTTGTCTGTTCTTCTTTATCACTGTGTGTCCACCTCCTCACAGTTATTAACTGTAATATATATTAAGAAAGGTCTTCCCATAGACACAGGAAGACCAAATAAATAATCACTTATCTAGTTATCCTAGGCAGGCGATTACTTTAAACCTTACGGCACCTACTGTCTACGGAAACAGTATTCTCTTTTTTCACAACGAAATTTATTATACTATGTTAATTTCACTATGTCAATATTAATCTAAAACTTTTGTTGGATTAATCTTAGCTCCAGGTCCCATTGTGCTTGAAACTGATACAGATTTAACGTATTGTCCCTTAGCAGCAGCTGGTTTAGCCTTAACTAATGCATCCATTAAAGCGTGGAAGTTTTCTTGTAACTTTTCAACACCAAATGATTTCTTTCCGATTGGGCAGTGAACGATAGCAGTTTTATCAACTCTATATTCAACCTTACCTGCTTTGATATCAGCTATAGCTTTAGCTACATCAAATGTTACTGTTCCTGATTTTGGGTTTGGCATTAATCCCTTAGGTCCTAATACTCTACCTAATCTACCAACTACACCCATCATATCTGGAGTAGCAACAACTACATCAAATTCAAACCAGTTTTCTTTTTGTATTTTTTGTACTAAGTCTTCAGCACCTACGAAATCAGCACCTGCAGCTTGAGCTTCAGTAGCTTTTTCTCCTTTAGCGAAAACTAAAACTCTTTTAGTTTTCCCAGTTCCGTGAGGTAATACTATAGCACCTCTAACTTGTTGGTCAGCGTGACGTCCGTCAACACCTAATTTTATATGAGCTTCAACAGTCTCATCGAATTTAGCTGATGCTATTTCAGCAACTAAATCTAAAGCTTCTTTAGAATCATATAATTTAGTTCTGTCTATTTTAGCAACTGCTTGAGTATATTTTTTACTTTTATTAGCCATTTTATTTTCCTCCTGTGGTTATTTTACGGTTTTACAACCTCCCACTTCAAACGAAGTGTCTAATTAAAATTTTTTAAAATTAGTCTTCTACTACGATTCCCATACTTCTAGCAGTACCAGCAATCATTCTCATTGCAGATTCTACTGATGCAGCATTTAAGTCTGGCATTTTTAATTCAGCTATTTCTCTTATTTGAGCTGATGATAATGTAGCAACTTTCTTTTTATTCGGTTCTCCAGACGCAGTGTCTAAACCAGCAGCTTTTTTAAGTAATACTGCAGCTGGTGGAGTTTTAGTTATGAAGCTGAAAGATCTATCTTGATATACAGTTATAACAACTGGTA